>ERZ827168.5382-NODE-5382-length-10733-cov-5.075670_pt1 | contig 10733 bp, 4 predicted proteins | sample MGYA00519868_ERZ827168 | MGnify/ENA primary metagenome ERZ827168 (study PRJEB31778, sample SAMEA3449271) | human gut metagenome | biome: human gut; feature: human-associated habitat; material: faeces | place: United Kingdom | collected 2010/2012 ...
GTCAATGACAGACAACTTTCTATTTTTTGATTTTATATCGAACTCACGTTAAATATCTGGCAAGCTTCGCGGCCGAATCGCAGAACAACGACTGGATTATTTCGCCTGTGCTCAACTATGCGCACGACTTCAGTCTGAGCTTCTACGCACGCTCTTACGCCGTAGATGCCGGCTATCCCGACTACTTCAGCGTGGGCTATACGGATGTTGAAGATCCTGAACCGGACGACTTCGTATGGATTGCCGAGAATGTCGGTCCGTCATCTCAGTGGGACGAATACTCTTACACCATACCTGCGAGCGCTAAACATGTAGCCATCAGAAACGTATCGACAAGCGACGGATTCATCCTTATGATTGATGACATATACATCGGAAGCCTGCCACGCATGAAGACGGCCAAGGAGAAGAGCGCACAGGCAAAGGACAACACTCCGACAGTAGAGTATGAGGTTTACCTCGACGGCAACAAAGTGGGCACTACATCAGGCAACAGCTATCTGTTTGAGAATCTCGCCGAAGGTGAGCACGAGGCAGGTGTGAAGGCTGTTTACAATTCCGGCGAATCTGCCATCGTAACAATCAAGTTCGGTGAGGTTTCGGGTATAGAGGATGTAAAAGCTACCAACAAGCTGTCCATTTATCCTAACCCGGCAAAGACACTTGTACACATAGAAGGAAACTACGACCACTTCGTAATATCTTCTATCAACGGAGCACGTGTATTAGAGTCGGAAAAAGAGGCAACGGTCAATGTATCAGGCTTAGAACCGGGCGTATATATCGTCACGGCTTACGATGAGACCAATCACGTTGTAGGCAATTCTAAGCTGATAGTTGCCAAATAAGGAACTGACAGACTGATATTCTTCAGTCTTGTCCTATAACAACGGGGCTGCGTTCTGAACGGAAGTTTGGAGCGCAGCCCTTTTCTTTTAACCCCATACAAGGCGGTAAAGGCCGCTATGAATACACAAACCTGTCAGCCGGTTTGCGCCACAACAGCTTTTCCATGCCGGGGTCAGGAGTTTTATTTTCTAAATATTTTCTTCTCCTATAATATAACTGCACATAAAATCGGCAACGCACATACCGTTCCATCAGCCTCTCACGGGCGCAACGTTTTCATACAATCGTCATCCGTTTCCGCCTTCATATATCACTCTCATCTCTTATTTCGGCAACCATACACGCCTGGAATCAAAAATCCGCCCCTAATAGGGACGGACCTTTCAATCACTTAATCATATTAATAACCCGCACTTTCACGAAACATCATACCGTCCGCAGCGGGATGCGGGCATGGAATATGCTACACATAGAGCATTGTGTTTATGTCTTTCGCGCAATCGCACTCAACCGTTCATGGTGTGACCGCGCCGGATTACAGCCTACATCTTTTTCTTCGGGAATATGTTGAAACGGTATATGGCGTGTATGAGCACATAGCGTGGCGGGGTGTTGTAATAACGTTCCACACGGCCCTGGGTGTTGATGCTGCTCTCCACTTTCTTCAACTGGTGGAGTATGTCGAAGGCGTCGGCACGGAGTGTGAGCTTGCCTTTCAGCAAAGAACGGGTCAGACGGGCGTTCCACACGAAGTTGTCGTCGTTCATCGAAGTGTCCTCATAGCCGCGGCGGCTGTACATGGTCAGATCGGTGTCGAGCTTGAAACCGAACGGAAGCTGAAGGTAACCGTAAACGCCATAGTTGAAGTCGTATGCGTTGATAGGTACAAAATTGTCACGGTCGCCCTCTGTGTTCAACCATGACACCGAGCCTCTGAATCCTATGCTGTGCTTGGCCAGCGTATAGTCAAGATTGAGAGTCTCTGAGAGCACGGAGCTTTTGACGGTGCTTTTCACCGGAGCGGATGCCAAATCATCGCCTATCATATCGACACTGTTGTAGTAGTTCCATGAAGTGGCTGAGTTGAAATACAGGCGTTTCTTCTTGTCCATCGGACCGTTCAAGTTGAATCTGGCGGAAAGATTCCAGTTGCCGTCCACATTATAGTAGGAGTATGTGCGGCAGCCCGTGCTGCGGTCGTACACATAACCCATGGCCACATCGTTCTCGCTTATGTTGAATGTCACAATCGGAGATATCTTTATGGTGTGCTTTCTGTCGTTATAGTCGAGACTGATGGTGTGGGTGCGTCTGTTCTTCAGATTCCTGTTGCCATAGTTTACGGTCGTCATAGGGTCGGAGTCATCAACGAAGTTAAGAGAATAGAGCATGTTGGGAGTGCTGCAGTCCATGCTGTATTTTAAAGCTCCACCCTGCTGAAAATCCTTTGTCCTAAGATGCAATTCCAATAAAGGTTTCAACATCAATGTGGTGCGACTGAAAGCTGTGTCTATACGGGCGCGACAATAATCGAGTTTCTCGTTCAATATATCAAATGTCAATCCCGGTATTAACTGCATGGACAACTTGTCATCACGCAACAATTCTATATTTGCATTCACTCCGATGGAATGACTGTTATCGCTTTCCACCGAATTGTAGCTGTTCTTTCCGTCGAGTGTCGGCAGATACTCTGTGACCGAAGGCAGCGCGCCTACGGGATGCTCCGTGTCCAGTCCCCAACCGTCGAGAGTCTCAAGATGGTAGAGTTTGTTTATGGACTTGTCACGTCCGGCACTCATGTTGTAGTCGAAATGAATCGTTAAATTTTCTGAAAAGACAAAACCATAACTACCTATGAATTTAATTCTATAACCACGTGAGGGCGTAATATCGTTATAACGGTTTATAAAGTCAGTCGAACCGGTTCCTGAAAAATAGTCTATACGCTGATGTGTGAAATCACGCATGTCGGAACCGAACATCGAACCGTTTACGTTGATATACAAGTAGTCACTGTTATGAGGCATGCGCAGCATCATACTTGTGGCTAGATTGGCAGACCAGCGCTTGTCGTCATAATAACGGTTTTTTATCTGACGATTTATAAGGCGGGCACGAAGGTTGTCGTCGAGCACTGGCGTGGAGAGAATTTTCTTAAAATCCTCAAAGCCGTCCCAAGTCTCATCTGAGGTGGCGGAAAGATTATAGAGGTCATGACGCAAGCGACTGTAGTGTGCATCAAAATTGATATCATACTGCACTCTCGATTCGTCACCCTTAGGTGTGAGCATAAGACCGTGTGTTGTGTTGAAGAACATGTTGCAGAGGTTCGCATCCTGTACCTGACGGTCGTAGGTGTCGCCATCGGAAAGGAAATTGGTGCGGAATGTATTCTGCACCTCATGATTGTCATAATGGGTGAAGTTTGCGTTACCGTTATATTCGTAGCGGCCCTCACGGTCGTCCACATTCACACCGACCTTCTTTGTCGTAAGACGTCCGTAAGGCATTTTGTCAGGAGTCCAGTCGTTGGTGTTGGGAGTGGTGAAGTCGTTGATATTATTCATGTTGCCGAACAACGACACACGAGAGTGGTCGGTGGAGCGCATGGCGAACAGTCGGGCCATGTACAGGTCGTGGTTGGCGCCGCCGGCGTCTATATTGCCCATCCATCCTATGTTGTACTGCTTCTTAAGGTTGACGTCCATCACCAGCTGCTTGTCGTTCATGTCGCGATCGAGAAACTCGCTCAACCGCCCGGCCTTGTCGTAAACCTTCACAGTGTTTACCGCGTAAGTGTGAAGGTTCTCAAGCATGATTGTGTTGTCGCCCTTGAAAAAGTCCTTGCCGTTGAGAAGAAGACTCTCCACAAAGTGGCCGTTCACATATATGCGGCCGTCGGACTTCAGCTCCACACCGGGCAGCTGCTTAACCAGGGCATCGAGCATTGAGCCTTCGGCCAACTGGAAGGCGTCGGCGTTATAGACAAGCGTGTCGCCCTTATTGTAGAACTTCACTTTCGTGGCTGTCACCACAACCTCGTCTATGGCATGCACCTTCGGACGTTTCATATATATAGTAGAAAGTACTCTGCTTGTCTCGCGCCGTCTGATCTTGCTTATCTCTATCGGAGTATATGTTGTTTCATATCCTTCCTTCTCGGTCTTGATGATATAGTTTCCTTCCTTGACCTTGAAACTGTATAGTTTTCTCAATGTACTATATCCATAGTTGTTTCTGCAACTGTCAAGCACCACGCTGTCTGGAGACACAGAAGCGTCACCTTCGCATTCTCTATTGTTGTGCGCAGAATGTGATCTTTTATCGTAGCATAAATGTTTATGCTTCGTTCTTTCTGTCCGAAGGATGAACAGACAACAGCCATCATGAATATCAGCAAAAGACTTCTTCTCATTCTCATAAATTCAGGTTTTTAACGGTTTATATAATTATTACTTTATTCTTTTTGTATCAAGAAATGTCTCTGACAGCACATCAACAGTTGTTTATTACGTCACACATTCTTATAATTTCAGATACTCCATGCGTCTTTCATATCAATACAGACCAACTCCGCAATGCAGAGAAATGAAACTGTGAGTACCCTCACAATGCACAATGCCTTTATCTGTCTGTCCATAGGTCTCGGTTTTCAGCGGTTTAAATTACTTTTTATCCAATACGGATGACTTTTACCTATAAGACACACGAAGCATGGATTTCTAAACAAGAAAAATTCAATATTAACATTTATTTTCAATAAAAAAGTTTCATTAATAAAAACAGACCTGTTATATCTATTGTTTTATCAAAACAAAATAATTAAAACTAAAAACAAGACACTTGACCATAAATTAATTAAAACCAAATTATCCCACATCCATAAAGTCGAATATTTACATTTTATCAATATTAAAATAATTCAGCAGAAAGACTGTCGGGATTATTTTCAAAATAATGTGTGGCTTCAATCTCAAATCAGTATTGTTTTCTTCTGTTGAAAAACAACAATATAAGGAACTTTCAGATTATAAGCAGATTTTGATTTTTCCGACTTAGTTTACTGATATACCCTGAAAAATAAGCGCATATTTGCGAACAGACTCTCCCATCAGACACAAATACGCAAATTATGAGAGGTTTACATAATACATTGAATATCAATAATTTATATTTAAGGAGCATTTCATAGCATTGCAAAAAGCACCATTTCGTCATGCGAAATGGCCCATTTCAGGGACTGAAAAGCACCATATCGCACCCTAAAATGGGCTTTATCGGACCACAAAATGGGCAATATCAGAAAGCAAGACATGTTATTTCAGACTACAGAATAGGGTATATGAAAAGCCGGTATGTCTCGAAATGGCCTCAGATACACCCGAATTAATATTCATTCACATCTCTTTTGCAAAAAAATTTTGTCAAAATAAAGTCAAGAAAAATTGTAAGCTCATCTTTCAATTTTTCTTTAACAACACCGATATTAGCCTTGAGAAAAAAAACGAATTAATGTGTCTGTAATCTCAGCGACTATTTATCAGTTGCAGCAATGGCATTTTTTACCGTGCGAGCCCCTTGCTATTACAACTCCACACTGTCCGGAAGTTTCCCGTCACTCCATAGTATGTCAATAACAAAACCAAAACAAGCTGAATTTCTGCTGCCTCATTAAACATCTATAAATGATTAACTGTCACAAAATTCCAACTGATTGTGTACCAGTCTATAATAATATCCCTTCTTTTCCAGAAGTTTATCATGAGAACCTTGCTCTACAACATGTCCCTTATCCATGAATATAATATTGTCCGCATCCCTAACAGTACTGAGTCTATGCGCTATTATGACAACAGTACGTCCATTATAAAAATTACGCAGATTCTGCATTATTGTACGCTCCGTATTTGCGTCAAGCGATGAAGTAGCCTCATCAAAGAATATGAATTCAGGATCCTTATATACAGCACGGGCAATGAAAATGCGCTGCTTCTCACCACCACTCAGATCTACTCCGGTCTCGCCAATTCTTGTGTTATACCCCATTGGTAAAGCTTTTATACGATCTTTTATTGCTGCTACTTCTGCTGCATATTCTAATCTTCCGGCATTGGGCTCTACTGCAGAAAAGGCGATATTCTCCGCTACAGAACCGCTGAATATACGTCCGTCCTGCATCACCACCCCACATTTGTCACGCCATGTATTCACATCAACATCACACATACGATTGTCATCTATAAAGATGTCGCCTTCGTCAGGATAATAAAACCCGAGCATCAGCTTCAGCAGAGTGGTCTTGCCACTTCCGCTGGCTCCCACTATGGCAGTAACTTTCCCGACCGGAACATCAAAGTCAATATTCTTCAACACATAAGGACTGGATATTCCCGCATACTTGAATGACACATTTTTAAAACAAATACCCCTGTTTACTTTCTTATCAGCAATACTTATATCTCCGGGCGAAGTTTCCTCCGGCCTTTCGTAAATATCATTTATACGACCATACGACAACTTGGCATCCTGAACATTCTGGGAGAAGCCTATCAATTGTCCGACAGGACCAGACAACTGACCAAGAAGAAAACTTATCATCATCATGGTACCCATGGTCATATCATCCTCTATCACAAGCAGAGAACAATAAGCCGTAAGCGTGATGTCACGCAGTCTTCCGAACAATCCCGCACCATTTGACATGTAGTAATTCAGATATACCGACTTTATCGTTAGCCGGTTCATCTTGTCTTCAAGCCTGCGCCAGACCAAAATGCGTGCCTGTTGGGCGTTATTTATCTTTATCTCCGACATACCCATTATCATTTCATATATCGTATTGTGACGCTCCGAGCCTATTGAAAAACTGGCGTAATCAATATACTTACGTTTCACCATGAAATAATTGTTATATACAAACGACACAATGGAGAAGAACATGAATATGAGAAATGTCACATAATTATAATGAAGCAACAGAGCCGAGAACACGATGACATTAAGGATTGCAAACACTATCGACATCATATTTCCTGTAATAAATGACTCGATACGGCTCAAATCCGATAATCTCTGCATGAGGTCTGATCTTAATCCTATATCAAAATATTTCATCGGCAGATTTATTATCTTTGAAAAATATCCTGCCGTAAACTTCATGTTTATCTTTATATTCATTTTCGTTGATATAAGATTGGAGATATTACCTGTAATCATAAATCCGAGAAAGAACATAAACTGCGCTGCGAGCATCATCCACACTATGTTTATATTCTTTTTCATTATACCCTCATCTATTGTTGTTTTCAGCAACAATGGCATCGCCCAGTTTGTGACAACCACAATCAATGTGAGAAATGCTATACACAGCAGATTCTTACGATGGTTTACAAAAATATCCTTCATCGTCCTGCGCACAAGTCTGTGAGTGGTATCCTTGTCACATTCTTCCACTCCGACACTTCCGAATCTATCATCCGGAGCCATCACCACCGCAACACCTCTGGCATTCATCATCCAACGGTCGATAATGTTCTCCTCATTCATCTTCACCCTACCATAATCAGGATCGACTATCGCATATTCCTTTGCACCACGCCTATCACGTATTCTTTCAAGAATCACAAAATGTCCTTTCTTCAGATACAATATGGCCGGCAAAGGCATACGTTGTGTTTCTTTTATATCCACCGTGACAGTTCCTGTCTCAAAGCCAAGCGCATCAAGACAATGTGTCACATCACGCAGAGATATTCCCATACGCGTCATGTCACAATATCGTTTTATCGTCTTCAATGGATATTTCATTCCATAATATGCCGTTATCATCTGTATGCAGGCAGGACCGCAGTCATTGGCTTCTATCTGGCGGTATAACGGCACACGATGCTTCTGCTTCAATTGTCTATGTACACCTTTGCTGGCATTCATCTTATTATGTTTATTCACTTAAAAAACGACGGCAGGGCGTTTTAACCCTGTCGTCTTGTTTATTAAAAGCCTACATCTTTTTCTTCGGGAATATGTTGAAACGGTATATGGCGTGTATGAGCACATAGCGTGGCGGGGTGTTGTAATAACGTTCCACACGGCCCTGGGTGTTGATGCTGCTCTCCACTTTCTTCAACTGGTGGAGTATGTCGAAGGCGTCGGCACGGAGTGTGAGCTTGCCTTTCAGCAAAGAACGGGTCAGACGGGCGTTCCACACGAAGTTGTCGTCGTTCATCGAAGTGTCCTCATAGCCGCGGCGGCTATAGACTGTAAAGTCTGTGTCAAGTTGAAATTTCCATGGCAGCGACACCGTGCCGGTAAGACCGTAGTTGTAATTGTACGCATTGATGGTTGTGAAATCCTTGCGATCGCCACACGAATTAGTCCATGCGAACGAGCCTTTCAGACCTACAGAATGTTTGCCAAGGCTGTAACTGAAGTTGAGATCCTCTGAAAGCACAGACGTTCTGACAGTACTTTTCACCGGTGCGGCGGCAAGTTCATCGCCTATCATATCAACACTGTTATAATAGTTCCATGCTGTTGCGGAACTGAAGGTGAGGCGTTTCTTCTTGTCAAGCGTTCCTGTAGCATTCAAAATCAAATACGTATTCCAGTTGCCGTTGACATTATAGAACGAGTATTCCTTACGACCGGTGGCGCGATCGTAAACATAGCCCATGGCAACATCGTTGCGGCTTATGTTGAATCCGGCTGAAGGTCTGAAAGTCACAACATTGCGACTGTTTGTATAACTGAAACTCAAATTGTGCGACTGCCTGTTCTTAAGATCTCTGACACCATAAGTTGTGACTGACATCGGGTCTGAGTCATTGATGAAACTGACGGAATAAACCATATTCGGAGAGCTCATATCCATTTCATAATCGAACCGTATCTCCTCTTTCCAGTCATGTGTGTTCCACTTCAAAGTAAAACTTGGTGTCACAAAGACATTAGTGCGTGCAAAAGCTGTATCGACTTCCGCGCGCTGATACTTCAGCCTTTCACGTTGAATATTTGCCACAAGTCCAGGTATGAAGTACATGCGCGACTTCTTATTATCAAAAACCTTCAATGAATAATTCACAAACAATCTATGAGTATTATTGAGGAGAGCCGACCTGTAACTGTTGCCTGCATCCAATGTGGGAAGATATTCGCGCACTGAAGGGAGCGTGCCTACCGGGTGTGAAGTGTCAACGCCCCACCCCTCTATCAGTTCAAGCTGATACAGGCTCTGCTTTGTGTTGATATAGTCCTGACTGAAACTGTAGACGAAATTCAGATAATCTGATCCGCCGAAATCATAGTGATAGTTTGCCTCGAGACTATAATTATATCCACGCGACGGGATTCCGTCACTGAAATGATTTATAAAATCTGTCGAGGCTGGATCTGTCCTGAAGAAGTCAACCCGTTTTCTGTCGAAATACTTATTGTCTCCGCCATTAATGCCTCCGCTGACCTTGAAGCCTAACGCGTCATTACAGTGAGGAATCTTTATCTTCATATCCGCGGACAAAGAAGTCGCCCACGTCTTTATTTTATAATAGCTGTTTTGTATCTGACGGTTCAGCAGACTGTTACGCAGATCGTCCGACAGGACAGGAGAAGACAATATGGACACGAAATCATTGAAGCCGTCCCATGTCTCTTCTGATGTGGCGGAAAGAATGTCTATATCCTGTACTCTTTCTGTATAATTACCGCTATGACGTAGATCTATTGACACCTTGGCATCATCTCCGCCAGGCGTAAGGTATAGTCTATGATTTGTAAAAAAGAATGTATTACTGTAATCAGCATCCTGCACGCGCCGGTCATAGGTATCGCCGCCGGAAAGGAAGTTTGTGGAGAATGTGTTCTGTATCTCATGATTGTCATAGCGTGCGTAATTTGCACTGCCGGCATAAGTAAAACGCTTCTCACGGTCATCAATATTCAGATTCACGCCGAAAGTTTTCGTCGTGAGTCTGCCATAAGGCATCTTGTCCGGTGTCCAGTCAGAGGTGCTTGGCGTCGTGAAATCATTCAGGTTGTTTATGTTTCCATAAAACGACAGTCGGGAATGATCGGTGGAACGCATCGCAAACAGACGGGCCATATACATATCGTGATTGGCACCGCCGGCATCGATATTACCCATCCATCCTATGTTGTACTCCTTCTTCAGATTGACATCCATGACAAACCGCTTATCCGTTACAATTTCCTTATCCATGAATTCGCTGAACTCGCCCGCCTTCTCATACACCTTTACTGTGTTTACAGTATAGGTAGGCAGATTCTGGAGCATGATTTTGTTATCTCCTTTGAAGAAGTCCTTGCCGTTGAGAAGAAGACTCTCTACAAACCGGCCGTTCACATATATACGTCCGTCCGATTTAAGTTCTGCTCCGGGAAGCTGCTTTATCAGCGCGTCAAGCATAGAGCCTTCTGCCAGCTGAAAGGCGTCTGCATTATATACCAACGTATCATTCTTGTGATAGAATTTCACTTTCGTGGCCGTAACGACGACCTCATCTATCTTGTGGACCTTCTGCTTACGTTTCATTGTCATCTGTGGCAGATAGATATAGGTTTCACGTCTGTGAAACTTAACATCTATAGGAAAAACCTGAGATTCGTAACCATCACTCTCTGCAAGCAGAAGATATTTTCCTTCAGACGGAACAGGAATGCTGTAACAATTATATTTAGGCGTAAATTCATACCAGGTCCGCGCCGTATCAACCACAACACTGTCCATTGTCATGAGCGTAACCTTGGCATTATTCAACTCCTTCCTTGTCACATTATCGACCAACTGACCATATATTCTTTTCTCTTTGTCCTGTCCGAAGGATGAACAGACAACAGCCATCATGAATATCAGCAAAAGACTTCTT
>ERZ827168.5385-NODE-5385-length-10728-cov-2.890659_pt1 | contig 10728 bp, 12 predicted proteins | sample MGYA00519868_ERZ827168 | MGnify/ENA primary metagenome ERZ827168 (study PRJEB31778, sample SAMEA3449271) | human gut metagenome | biome: human gut; feature: human-associated habitat; material: faeces | place: United Kingdom | collected 2010/2012 ...
TTTTCCAAGTCGTAGAGATATTTCCCTGATAGCCATACTGCATAATTCTACCGATGAAAAGTTTGATTTCATCGCCGGAAATTGTCTTGTTGTAAGTGGAAGGGTAATTGTCCCAATAGGTTTCATCTCTTGATACAAAGTCATCGCCCGGTTCAAGAGGTGTACCCGGCTCAATACAATAACACACCTTTCCGGTATACGAGTTAATAGCATACGCATTGGTACGCTTCGTTTCTAATCCTTTCCAGCCATTCATAAAATTCAGGCTTCCGTGTCCCCATTGACCGTCATAGTTCACATCGCCCTCACGAGGAAAAGAAACAAGATAGGCTTCGGCAGATTCTCCGGCAGCAAAAGCTGTGGTCGAGCCAAAACCTACGAAAGTTGTAAGGCACATCACAAAAGCAAGAACTGGCGACATACCTTTCCTGAAATTATTCTTTTTCATAGTTTGAATGCCTCCTTTGACATAAAAAACGCACCGTATTTTCTACGATGCGTTCCGTTTGTTTTATTCTGTTTTAAGCATAACCTATATAGAGTTCGTATCCATTATCAGAAACTTTTTCTGCCCATATCCATACTGCTGTAAACTCCTCAACATTTTTATATCTGTTAAGTCTGCTTATGATATTTTCCTCAATGGTCGTACATTTCGGATTAGCAGCAATGGGATTATCCCAACAATCAACAGCAGTTACATCAAGTTCCAATCCTATGCTCGTAGCATAATTCTTTGCATAACCAATCCAATAATCAATATCAAATTCTTCTGCTGGAGTTTCCGGTTCTTCTGTTACTGTTTCCTTTGGTGGGTCAGGTTTTATTTCCGGTTCAGGTTCTTTTTCTACCTTTGGTTCGCTTTTTGAAAGAGTATCTTCCTTCGGCTTTGTTGTTTCAATAGGCTTTTCTGCTTTTTCAGGCTTATTATCCTTTTCGGTATCGTTGGATTTCGGAGTTTCCTTTGTAACCGATACTGTCGTTGTATCCGTTTCAGCGATGTCCTTAGAATACTCTGTTTCTTCCTGAGTGTTTACTTCTGTCTGCTCCGGTTCAGTTTCCTTTGTCGGTTCAGTATCAGCAGTTGTTTCTACACTCTCCGAAAAAGAAGAAATGGGGACTTCAGAAGCCTTCTTATTTGGCTTCGGGTCATCACTATAACAACCGTTCAAAGTGATAATCAACGTGAGTAGTAAACCTATCAGCAACATTTTCTTTGTCATAACAATCACTCTCCTTTGCCCTCATAGTAGTGTAAAAACATCCGAAAAACAAAGGTGCGATTTTTGGCTAACTTTTAATCTTAGCAAACACCTCCTTGTCAGACCAACTTTGCGATATATCTCTTATGAGATAGATATATTCAGGGAGATAATATATCTTTTTCGGTAAGTTAGCTTGTAATTTAGGGGTTAGAGTGTGAGAAAGGGGAGCAGACTATCTGCTGTCACGTTCACGGTTCTTCAAGAATCGGTTGTAATGCTCTAATGCCTTGCAAACAAATTCCTCAGTTTGGTTCAACGGAACGCTTTTGGGGATAAGCTGTCGCACTCTGTCGCCCCTCAAAACAATTTTTTCCCTTTGGTTTGGCTTTTCCTCAGCCATAATCGAGGATATAACCTCTGTTGTAAGTTTCCCCTCATCGAAGAACTTACGCATTTTAATTGTTTGTGCGTGTGACGGAGTTGCATCGTTCAAGTCGATTTCCTCAACAACATCACGCTGACAATTTTCATCGAGATAGGAAAGTTCAACTGCTGGTCGCATTTTGATACGACCCTCATCGACATATTCAAGTAATTCAGGGACAAGTTCTGTTAAGCGAATATATCTCTGAATTTGTGTTTTGCTATCGTTGGAATTATCAGCAAGAACTTCTACTGAATACTTCTGACCCACTGGGGTAGAAGTTAAATCAGAACGATAACCTTGTCTTTTCATTGCTTCCAATCTCATTTTGTAGGCAAATGCTTTTTCACTTGGTAGTATCTGTGACCTTTGAAAGTTACTCTCTACCATTAAGATTGTGGCTTCTTCTCTTGTCAGGTCTACCACTTCACATCGTAAAGTTTCAAATCCGGCAATTTCACTTGCTCGTTTTCTTCTGTGACCTGAAATAAGTTCGTATCTGCCATCTTCCTTTTGCCTTACCGTAGCCGGAGTGATAACTCCACGCTCTTTGATACTCTCAACAAGCTGTAACATATCTTCATCGTCCCTTACTTTGAAAGGGTGGTCTGGAAAATCGTCAATTTCACTTATGGGAATATCTCTGATTTTGGCTAACTTTGCTTCATCTCTTTCCTCCTGAGTCGAAAAGATACTATCGAATGTGGGCAGAGTGAAGTCGCTCTTTCTTCCTGTCGCCATCAGCTAACACCTCCTTTGTAAATTCGGTGTAGGCTTTTGACACCGTACTGTTTGGCTCGTAGGCATAAATGCTTTTGCCCTTTGACGCAACTTCGGCTGCCTTTACTGCCATAGGAATTTGTGATTTGAAAATTCTTATGTGCGAACCAAAATTCTCTCTGAGTGCGTCTACGGTACTTTTAGCAAGGTTGGTTCTGTTATCCACGATAGTTAAGAGAATACCGTCAATCTTTAAGTTTGGATTGATGTGTCGCTTAACTTTGTTCACAGTTCTTAAAAGCTGAGTCATACACTTAGCCGGAAGATAATGTGCTTGAACTGGAATAATCACGCTATCTGCTGCTGATAAAGAGTTAAGTGTCATCATACCGAGCGAAGGAGAACAATCAATAAGAATATAATCGTATTTGTCCTTTACTTCGCTTAAATAAGATTTCAAAATAACTTCTCTGTTCATAGCAGTAACAAGACTTATTTCAAAATCAAACAAATCACTACTCGATGGCATTAAATCAACACCTTCTTTATGATGAAGAATACCATTGAACGGATTATTTTCTTTGCCTTGCACAACTTCCATCATCTTGTCTGATAAGGTGTTCTGAAGAATATCTGCATCATTCCACCCAAGACAAGTCGTAAGGTCGCCCTGCGGGTCAGCATCTACAAGTAATACTTTCTTTCCTTGCATTGCCAATCCAACACCCAAGTTTACCGTGCTTGTGGTTTTACCAACTCCGCCCTTTTGATTACATATAGCAATCGTCTTGCAGTTTGGCATTTCTGCTTCCTCCTTTCTTCGAGATTTATAGCCACCTAAAAAGATGACTATGTAACAACCGAAAACAAAACTGTTTCCGGTTGGAAATGTTCATTGTTTACAATATTTGTTCTCAACACCCCTTGTATTGGGAAGTCACTAAGTAGCAGGTTGCTGGTCTGCTTCACGGGAATCTCACCCCTCCGAGTATCTCTCCGAGCCACGTATGGGAGTATCATTATCATTCCGACTGTCATCGCCATATCAGGAGCAACCTAATATTAGTAGTGGGAGTTCTCGCTCGTTTCATAAAGAAAGTCGTGGCGTACCCACTACAATAGCTAAAATCATCAGAAATAAAGTCTTAGTGAATGACTATTCAGTTTTCAAAGTTCGTGAAGTGGGATAGATTTTCTTATGAGGAAATCAACCCCTTCACTTGTTTGAACTGAGAAGAAGATTTATCAGGGTATTTTTTGAAAATTTTTTAGAAATGTTTTTTAACGCAAAAAAGCCACCTATTCCGTCAGGATCAGGTGGCGTGTAGAAATTTTCATATTTATCTGTTATAATGCTTTTTATATAAAGCGAAATTTTGAATTTTCAATTCAACTGTAAGTTGAATTACTATAATCAACTGTTAGTTCGTTCCATAGTAAGCTTTTGCTATGTATACTAACTGCAAGGAGGTAAAAGAAATGAATCAAGAAATGATAGGGAAATTTATTTCATCCTGTCGAAAAGACAAAGGGCTTACTCAAATGCAGTTAGCTGAAAAATTGAATATTACCAACAGAGCAGTCTCAAAATGGGAAACTGGAAAAAGTGTTCCAGATGCTTCTATTATGCTTGATTTATGTGAAATACTTGGTATTACCGTAAATGAACTGCTTTGTGGAGAAAGGATTGCTATGGAAAATTATCAAAAAAAAGCAGACGAAAATATGGTTGAAATGAAAAAGCAAAATGAAGCTATAAATAAATCGGCAAGGGCAGGGTTTTGTGTCACGGTAATTTTGCTTCTTGTTCTCAATTTCCTCAATGTTTATAAATACGGGGTACAAGAAGCAATTACAATGCCATCTTTTATCATTATGATAACAGCAACAATTGTATGGTTTTTGTTTTATTCATCTTCAATAGCGAAAAAGAAGTAAGATTAACTAAGTTCAATTTTAGATAGAACAGAAACTTTCAGTTTTCAAATTTAAATAATATAGACCACTTACCAAAAAGACGGTAGGTGGTCTTTCATATTATATATAAAAGATTTTCATTTTCTGTTTCTTAGCAGATGTTACTTTACAAAGGACTTCATCAACTCCGTCTGTGTATCTGCCTTGTATGATTAGGTCATTCTTCAGATTGATTAGTGCAGCAACAATTCTGCTGTATTCTGTATCTGTCAGATATAAGTGATAATCTCTATTTTTCATCGTAACACCTCCTTGCAATTACATTATATGAGATTCGTGAAGAATAATAAAATGTGCGACTAATTAACGTACATTATCTAAGGAAAAACAAATGAGTAAATTTATACTTTATAAGGTCTGTTTTTTATAGCAATCGCCTTTCTCGTTAGCAAGTATTTTTGCCCTAAAATTTGTCTTGTTAGCAGAGTACCTGATTTTGTTAGCGAAACAGCCTATTTCTTGCTAACTTTTGTTAGCAGACCGTCCAACAACGAGGGGATAGTTATTTGCTAACAGAAAAATTCCTTGCTAACAGAATTTCTGACTCTTTAACATCCGCCTCCAAACAACAAAAAAAGCCGAAACCCTTGAAAAATCAAGGAATTTCGGCATTATTGTTGGCACCCCCTGCGAGAATCGAACTCACAACTAGCCCTTAGGAGGGGCTTGTTATATCCATTTAACTAAGGGGGCTTTTCCAAAATCTATGACAATATAAAGTTGTAAACGTACATAATAACAATCGCCTTTTCCTAAATAGTGAATGTTATAACATATTCTTAGGAGGCGAACCCTCTATCCTACTGAGGTACTGAGACGTATTTAATTGTAATGGAGCAATTTTCAAATTTATTTCATAAATCTCTGGGATGTTTTCTTCGGCCATATATAAGATTATCAACTCTTTTTTGAGCTGTCAATCTGCTGATTTTTGCAGTTTTTAAAATTCTACTGTTCCCTGCATCCAGATATTTCCTTTGAACCGTCGTCCAACTTCCGGAATACCTAATAAATCCTTTTCGTTAATGCAGACATTAAATTCTATGTCATTACTTTCCAAATGCATGACATACAACTCTTCCATGGTAACATAATTTGTCAATTTATGAAACTCTTTAATTTCACCAATGACAGAAAATTTATCACTCTCTATGCCATAAGGCATAAAGGTTGTTCTTACAATACTATAAATATCTTCTTTTACAACACGCTTTGAAATCATGGAATACGTATCCATATCTTCCAATGTCAAACTTTCAATTGCGTTTTCATCGCCCTCTCTGGCTGCAGCCATAAGAGATGCCCGGTCTGTTGTTTTTTTATTTGTCTTTTTTATGGTAGGTTCTGCTATTGGAAGTAAAATCTTTCCTTCTAAAGAAAGGCCTGTCATATAGGTTCTATAAAACCGTTCTCCATCATAACCATGCTTGCCTTTTTCTTTTTGCAAATATTCAATCGTATTTTGCAGATAAAAAATCAAATTTACACCCAGACGTATTTCGTCACAAAACCCCTGGTAACTTTCTTTATCTGATTGTTTGATAATATCTAATTCTCCATTGGTAGATAAGACATCACCTTTGCAATATGGATAATAATAATCTACTTTGAAATTATCATTTGTATCATATACGCCACGAATTGCAATGCCCACGTGTTCGCATACTTCAAAATCCATTTCGACAAATTCGTTTCCATCGGAATCCAATGCTACTTCATGACTATCGGGTTTACGAATCGTTTCATAGATCAACTGATCCAATTCCTCTTTTGTAATATTAGAAAATCCAATCGCCTGTAAATAACTATGCATAAATTCCTACTTTCCTTATTGGTTACTTGTAAGTGCAGCTTCGAGTGCCTGCTGTTCTTCATCTGCAAGTGTAATAATAGAATTGCCATCAATAATTTCTTTTACATATGTATAACAACCTTCACGACTGTGAACAGCGTTTAATACAAAACCATCATTTTTTTCATCAAGCATAGCAAGGGAAAAACTAAGTTTGCCTCCCATTTCCTGAAATGCATCATATTTCACTAATCCGTATTTTTGAAAACCAAATTTCATTCTCTTAAACAATGCATCAATGTTTCGTTCATTTGCTGCATTTGTCTCAATTAATTCATCGACCTGTTCTAAACGATACACTAATGTATCCTCTAAAGACTTCGCATTTTCACCTTTCATAAAAATTGCATATCTTTTCTTTAATTTACTCATCTGTACAATATTTACAATCATCAAAATGACAAGCAATAAAATCACTGCTGCCATTCCAATCACAATATAATCTGTACTGATTCCCAAATATTCTTCTATCATACTTACACCATCTTTTCTATATTTTGTACTTTATCGAACGCATGTTCTATTCTGGGCGAATAGATTGAAATAGACCAACAATACGATCTAATTCATCTTGAGAGTAATATTCGATTTCCACTCTTCCCTTTTTGTTATCCTTCGGTACAATTGTTACCTTTGTTCCAAGAGTCTTTTTCATTTGTTCCTGCAATTCTGCGTAGATTGCCTCAAGTCTTGGATCAATCTTTGGTTCTTTTTTCTTATCATCGTCTGTTTCATTCTGCAGACGTTTCACTTCTTTTTCTACATCGCGCACACTGAGCTTTTCATCAAATACGCGCTGTGCAAAGTCATACTGTTTATCCTTATCTGCAATACCAAGAATTGCTCTTGCATGACCTGTAGAAAGCATTTCATCAATAACCATCTGCTGTACTCGATCATCCAATTTCAAAAGACGCATAGAGTTTGTAACTGCTGTTCTACTCTTTGAAACACGCTCTGCCACTTCATCCTGCTTTAAGTTAAATTCATCCAATAATTTCTTATAAGCAAGAGCTTCTTCAATTGGGTTTAAGTCTTCACGCTGAATATTTTCGATCAGAGAAATTTCTACAATTTCCTGCTCTGAAAGATTCATTACAATAACAGGTACTTCTTTTAATCCTGCTTTTTTTGCAGCACGCCATCTACGCTCACCTGCGATAATCTCATAATAAGAATCTTTTCCATTTTTTACTTCATGCACCCAAAGTGGAGATAATACTCCATGTTGTTTGATAGAATCTGCTAATTCCATCAATGCATCTTCATCAAATGCTTTACGTGGCTGTTCTGCATTTGGTTCGATTTTATCAATGCTTACGAGTGCTTTCGCATTCTCGACTGCATTCTGATCTGATACTTCTTTTGCACTCTCTATTGGTTTGCTTGGAATAAGAGAATCCAATCCTTTACCTAATCCTTTTTTTGCTGCCATGACTAGACATCCTTTCTCTCAATAATTTCCTTCGCTAGATTACGATAACTCTCTGCTCCGGAAGACTTTGCATCGTATAAATTGATTGGCAAACCATGAGATGGTGCTTCTGCCAAACGTACATTTCTAGGAATAATTGTCTGATAAACGGTAGCGTTTAGGTTTTCTTTTACGGTATCTACAACATCTGATGATAGATTTGTTCTTGCATCATACATCGTAAATACAACACCATCTATCTTAAGATTTGGATTTAGTCTCTCCTGAACCAGGTCAATTGTATGAATCAACTGGCTGATTCCTTCCAACGCATAGTACTCACACTGAATTGGAACAAGAATAGAATCTGCTGTCGTCATTGCATTAACTGTAAGCATATTCAAAGAAGGTGGGCAGTCAATGATGATAAAATCGTAATCATCACGAATATAATCTACTGCATTTTTCAAAATATATTCTTTTTCATTGATTCCTAATAATTCAATCTCCGCTCCTGCTAAGTTTACATTAGATGGAATCAAAGATAAATGCTCAATATTTTCCACCTGCGTCATACTCTCACGAATGGAACATTCTCCCAGCATTAATTCATATACTGTATTATCCATTTCTTCCTTATCAATACCAAATCCACTGGTTGTATTTCCCTGAGGATCTAAGTCAATAACCAATACTTTTTTTCCAAGTTCTGCTAAACATGCTGATAAATTAATAGATGTTGTTGTCTTACCAACGCCACCTTTTTGATTTGCGATTGCGATGATTCTTCCCATCTGAATAAACTTCCTTTCATCTCATATTCTAGTCGTATTTTAAATTCATAACGATACCAATTATAGCACTTTTACTCGTGTTTAAAAAGCGAATTTTCCTTACAAAATCAGCATTTTGTTATGATAAAATACTACATATTGTCTATTCACATTATCCACATTCATATGTTTCACGTGAAACATTTATACAATATGTAGTTCTTTTATCTTGAGTTTAAAGATTTTTCAACACTAAATATTGTGGTTTGATATTGTGGATAACTATACCTGTTCAAAATGTTTCACGTGAAACATTTTGAAATATATGTCTATATGTAGTGTTTTAAATAAAAATAATAATATTTTAAAATAGTACAGAACGATTGAATTATGAGACTTTTTCATATAAAATCAAAGCAACAATACATTTTTTATATAAAAAGGAAAGCATTATGAAACTATTAAAAAATAAAACAGATGAGTTTTATAGTCCCTGGCCTATGATCATTTATTTTCTATTATGTTTATCATTAGCAGGAACATTACTATTTTTTATCTTATACGCAAAACTACAGATAGATTGGATAGAGTCCATTGCAATTACATTTTTTACAACTACATATCATATTGGAATACGACTATTATCACCCGTAATACTATCTCTGTTATTTCACAAAAAATACGATTATCATCATAGCGACAAAAAAAGCTACAATAACCATATAAACTGTGGATTTATTCATTTCTTTCATTTCAGAATTATAATAAGTTTCGGGAATAAACATTACCATATTTAAATCTTTGGATATTGTTTTTACATAAGCCGTGAATTTCAAATTATTTACTATAATATCGCTATTTAAAATATTATTATTTTCAGTATTTGAATTTAAGAGCTCATAATCATCGGGATATAAAGCGTCTATTTTCAAATTATTTAAAGCGTCTTCTTTTGAATTAATAATACTCAAATCGTTTTTATTTATTATAAGTATGTCGGATTCTTTTATTGCAAAAATATTTTTTATATTTTCAGAATTATAACTTAAGGGAATGGATATTCCTACGATTCCTATAACCGCGTTATTATTTACATTATTTATAGCTTTATCTATATTAAAAACTAAATTATTTTCAGAATCATAATTCATATATATTCTTGAGCTGTTAAAATTACGAATATTTAATATATTGTTTCTTTCCGTTATTACAAATTCATTATCTGCAGGCGAATATCTATAAGTTCCCGCCAAAGGTTGAAAGAATAATATACTTATCTCTCTTTCATAATTTAAATTATTTACGGAACTCGATAAAAAATTAGGCAAATACGAATATAAATATTCTCTGCTTCTATTATTTAAATTATTATACATAGCCGACAAACTAAAAGATAATTTTTCTACCTCTTCACGCGCCGTTATTATATTATTTTCAAATTCGTTCGCTATAACCGTAAATTTATTATTAATATTTTCATTAATAATATTTCTAAAAATTCTTGTGTTTGGTCATTATTTTCTCTACTTGTCATTATGTACCAAGGAATAATTGTATTATATTTTTTATTTGCCTCTTTTAAATTTTCAGCTAAAATTTCAAATAAGTACTTTCCTTTACCATAAACATCTAATTTAAATGTTCCTTTTGGTCCTGTATGTCCAAGTCTAGTTCCTTGCCCCCCAGCCATTGTAACAACTGCATAATGTCCACTAATTATTTCTTTTTCTCCTAAATTGTCAAATGTATTCTTTTCATTTTTGGTTAATTTTTCTTTATCTAAATATGATATAGATTCAATTTTGTTTTCTTTTAATTCAATTTCTTTTTTGGTATTTTCATATAATTCTGAAATTTGATGAAAATCTATATTTTTTAATTGTTCTAATAATTCTTCTTTTTGTTTTCCTTCTAATTTGTTTAATAATTCTATTATATGTTCTTGATTATATTCTTTTAATAATTGTAGTATTTCCTCGTTTTTATCCATTTGCTTTCTCCTTTTCTTAATTATCAATAATAATTAAGATTTCATTTTTGTAGTATATTTTATTCTATATTAATTTTTTTGTTCATATTCGTGTAATACAAATTACTTTTTGCCATTTTATCACAATGCAGTCATTTTTGCAAACTTTTTTCTAAAACTTGTCATATCCTTTGAAAATTCACAATATACATTAATTAAAGTTATGTGGTACAAACATTTAAATTGAATTAACATTGTAAATTTTAAAGGGAGGTATATAGATGGAAAGTTCAAATTTATATCAGGACATAGCAAAAAGAACTGATGGTGACATTTATGTTGGAGTTGTAGGTCCTGTTCGTACTGGTAAATCTACATTTATTAGAAATTTTAT
>ERZ827168.5387-NODE-5387-length-10727-cov-3.483321_pt1 | contig 10727 bp, 9 predicted proteins | sample MGYA00519868_ERZ827168 | MGnify/ENA primary metagenome ERZ827168 (study PRJEB31778, sample SAMEA3449271) | human gut metagenome | biome: human gut; feature: human-associated habitat; material: faeces | place: United Kingdom | collected 2010/2012 ...
AAGGCGAGAAGCTTCCGGCTCCGAAGAATGGAAGTGCGAAGCTGAAGCAGGTCGTTCTGAAGGCGTGTGCATACCGCCCGGAAGACCGGTACCGCAATGCACAGGAGCTGTATGATGCGCTTTCTGAACTGTCCGGTGGACATACGGATACGGCTTCTTATCGGAAGAGTGTCGCTTCTGGCAAAGCAGGACACGCCGCAGCGTCTGCGGGAGCTGCTTCAGGAGGTTCTGATTTTGACGATCTTTTTGCAGCAATGAATGGGGAGCAATCAGGTACTGGGACATTTTCTTCCGGCAGTAAAAATGCGACAGATACATCCTTTGGCGCAGGCTATTCCGGAAAGACCGAGGGCAATGGCTGGGACGATACGACGAACGAGACGATCGGTCAGCCGAAGCCGAAGAAGAAGCCATCCGGTGCGTCTGCCGGCAGTGCCGGAAAAGGGCAGACAGCAGAGACAGTCGAAAAGACGATGGGCAAGGCCGAGGCTTATAAAAAGCAGGAGAAACCACTGTCCGAGCGGGTCGTAGCGATGGAGTCCGTGCAGGCATCGAAGAAACCGTGGTGGGGGGACTGGAAGGATCTGTTCAAGACTGCGGGATATCTGATGGCGGCTCTGCTTCTCATTGTGGTGTGGTGGAAGTCCCAGACTAATTCGGATTCGATTTTTGACTGGATCGGACAGAAGATTTCCGGGACGTCGAGTTCTGCGAATTATACTTTTGCTTTTGATGATGGGGGCGGATACGTGGATGAGACAGATGCGAACGGAAATACGACCTTTCGGACCTATTACAGGACAGACGATACGATCTTTTACAAATGTGAATATGATGGATCCGGAAACGAGACGAAAAGAGTATGGTACAGGGCAGACGGCACAAAAGAGCGTATACTTGAATATGATTCACAGGGCAATAACGTGAAGTCCACATACTATGACGAGGAAGAAAATCAGACCTCCACGGCGACAACAGAGTATGGAGAAGACGGCCACCGCTCTGCCCAGACAACATATGATTCGGAAGGAAGGAAAAAATCCTATACGACCTATGAATGGACCGGAGATGAATTAACCAAACAGGTGGATACCAGCTATCAGCAGGATGGAACGATATCAGGTTACCGGGTGCTGGAGTGTGCGGAAAATGGAAATTACATCAGCGATACCCAGTATGACAGCGACTGGAATGTGACGAGTTATACGACCGACTATCAGTACGACTCCGACGGCAATTTGCTGCAGTGTACCGAGTACAACGGAGACGGCACTGTCAGCAAGAAAATGGTCTACTACCAGCAGAATGAGGGCGACTTGATCTGGAAGGTGCGCTGGTACGATGCCGACGGAAATCTGACTTACGATTCCGGGGCGAAGGACTGAGTCAGAAGGGAGAGCGTTATGTACAAGATGAAACGATGCCCCTATTGTGGCAGGCAGATCGACATGGCGGCGATCGGCATGAAGTTCAAGGTGGCATACGGGAGTCCGTTTCGGACCTGCCCGAAGTGTCATAAGGAGTATATCGACCGGGATTACCAGGAGGTGGCATTGGAAAGTGCAAAGGCAAAGGCATTCAGGATGCCGAAGGTGCGTCCGGGGATCCTCTGGTTTGAGGTACTTCTGATCTGCTCGCTTGGCATGCAGCTGACCGGTGCATATGCGTCCATGACGACGGTGATTCCGATCCTCGCAGTGGCGGTCATTCTCCTCGTGTGGGAGCTGCATGGAAGCGCGAAGCGTCAGAGCGAATGGGAGAAGGAGCTTGCGAAGGAGCTTGAGGCATCGAAAGAGCGGCTGCAGGATCCGGCGTATCTGATGGAACTGAAGAAGCTGGACTATCCGGTGACGGAGGACATGATCTGGCAGGCAAGAAACCGTGTATATGGAGAATAACAAATGGCAATCGCAGTAGCATTCCGCTTTCGTGAGCGGGAATATTATCAGGAACTGAATACCGGAGACGAGCTGCTCATGGGGTGTCACAAAAAAGACACCGTGCAGATTCCGAATTCGAAGGAACATTTACTGATTATGAAAAACGTGGGCGATGAGGTAAAGGCGGCGGCAGCAGAGCCGCTGCGTCTGCCGGGTTCGCTCCTTTCGTGCAATGAGCTGATGGTGCTGAGCCGGTCTGTAGAGGCGACCCTGTATCTTTCCAGAGTGATTCCGCGCAGTGCCAAAGCGGTGAATCTTCCTTATAATGGAAGCATCCGGGTCGGACGGCATCCGGACAACGATATCGTCGTATCTTATCCGATCATCTCCGGACATCATTTTCAGCTGCAGCTGGAGGCCGGGCAGGTGCACGTACAAGATCAAAACAGTACAAACGGTCTGTATCTGAACGGAAAAAGAATCTCAAAGGCGATCATGAAGTCGGGAGATGTGCTTTCGATCTATACGTTTCGCTTTATCCTGCAAAATGGAATGCTGTATTTTGAGAACATCGGAAGCTCGATCCGGGTTTCTGAAAACATCGAGAAGATGGACCGGCCTGCAGCACCGGACGTCGTCATGCCAAAGGCCGCACCGCAAAAGGCCGTGCAGCCAAAGGCGCCGGGGCAAAGTCCGGCCGCAGGCGGTATCAAGCCTCCGAAAGCGGTTTCGACCGCGGTCTATCCGCAGTATCAGCTCTCCCCGCGTATCCGGGAGCAGCTGCCGCACGAGCCGATCATCCTTTCTTCGGCTCCGGGACATGGCGCATCGATCGGCGGGCGAAGAAGCAATTTTGCCTATCTCATCAGCTCCGGCGCGATGCTGGCCGCGAGTCTGGCGACGGGAATGCTTACTCCGGCCGCGCTTCTGATGCGTGCAGCCGGTATGATTTCCCCGCTCGCAAATATGGCGATGTACAATAAGATGAGCAAGGAAGAGCGCCAGCAGCTCGAAGAATATGAGAAGATGCGGCAGGAGCGCTATCAGGCATACATTGATTCACAGAAGGCGCGGATCTGCAAGGTGGCGGATGTGCAGCGGCGTATTCTGACCGCAGAGAACCCGGCTCCGGCTGCTTGCATGGATACGGTAAAATCATTAAAACGGAACCTGTGGGAGCGCATGCCGTCGGATTCGGATTTCCTGACCGTGCGGCTCGGCATCGGAAAGGTGAAGCTCTGTGTCGAGGTCAAGAGCCGGGCGAATACGGACGGCTTTGTGATGGAGGACGACGAGCTCGAAGAGCTGGCCGGTCAGATCATCGAAGAGACCCGGTATGTGGAAAATGTACCGGTGCGTGTCTCACTGAAAGAGCAGCGCACGGTCGGTATCGTGGGCGAAAAGGCAGATGTCTTTTATCAGCTGCGCAGCATGCTCGTGGAGCTCGCGACCATGCACAGCTTCCGGGATGTCCACATCATTGGTCTGTTCGAGGAGGACTCCATGAAGACCTGGGGACTCATCCGCTGGCTGCCGCATATCTGGGATGAGAGCGGGCAGGTGCGCTACATCGCATTTGATGAGAAACGGCGCCACACCGTCTGCGAACTGCTCGCAGATATGATCCGGAGACGAAAGCTTGAGGCACATCCGGAAAACGGAACAAAGCAGACACAGGTACTGCCGCATTACATCATTATCGCGGAGAATCAGAAGCTTTTGCAGGATGAGAGTATTTACGAGGATCTCGTATCAAACAACCAGGCACTCGGTATCACGACGGTCCTGCTGGCATCCCGGCTGTATGAGCTGCCGCAGACGTGTCAGTATATCGTCGATCTGTCTGAGGCATCGGCGCTCGCCTATGAGCGGGAAAAGTACGACGAGCGTTCAATGTTCCGGCCGGATGCGCAGATTCATACCGCAGATTTGAAGGCTTTTGCGCGGAAGCTGGCGGCAGTCGAACTGAAGGATCGGGCGTCGGAGGCGGAGCTGCCGTCCTCGATCACGTTCCTGCAGGGATATCACGCGAGACGCGTGGAGGATCTGGACGTATTTTCCCGCTGGGAGCGGAGCGAACCACACCGTACCCTGGCAGCACCGATCGGTATGATGGCGGGCAGGAAGCTGTTTTACTTAAATGTGCTAGATGGAAATGAGGCGCACGGTCCGCATGGACTGCTGGCCGGAACGACCGGTTCCGGTAAGAGTGAACTGCTGCAGTCGTGGATTCTCTCGATGGCAGTCTCCTATCATCCACACGATGTCAATTTTGTCATCATCGACTACAAGGGCGGCGGCATGTCCGATCTGATGGAGCCGCTCCCGCACGTCGTCGGCAAGATCACGAACATCAGCCGGAACATTGGGCGCTCACTCGTCTCCTTAAAGAGTGAGGTGAAGCGCAGACAGCAGCTCTTCGCGGAATACGGCGTCAACAATATCGAGAAATATCAGAGAGCCTACCGCAACGGCGAGGCGAAGGAGCGCCTGCCGCACCTCATCATCGTGACGGACGAGTTTGCGGAGATGAAAAAGGAAGAGCCGGAATTTATGACCGAGCTGAATTCCATTGCGGCGGTCGGACGAAGTCTTGGTGTCCATATGCTTCTGGCGACGCAGAAGCCGGCAGGCGTCGTGACGGATCAGATCAGTGCGAACTCCCGCTTCCGCATCTGTATGAAGGTACAGGATGTGGCAGACAGCCGCGAGATGCTGAAAAGACCGGATGCGGCGCGGATCACACAGGCCGGACGTGCATATGTCCGGGTCGGCGAGGACGAGCTCTTTGAGCTGTTTCAGTCCTTTTACAGCGCGGCAGGCTATTCGGAGACGATCACGGACAAGATGAGCACGGAAAATCTGGTGCGCGTCGTCGGTGTGACCGGCAACCGGATCAATCCGCTGCCGAAGAAGAAAAAAGAGGCCGTGGAGCTGGATGAGCTGACAGCAGTTATCAAATATATTAACCGTGTATGCAAAGAGCATGGCATTGAGAAAATGGCAGGACCGTGGCTGCCGGAGCTTCCGGACTGGCTTACACTGGAGGAGCTCGGGGTCACTGGCGGATTCGACGGCACTTCGTGGAACCCGCCAAAGGGTCTTATCGTACCGGTCGGGCGGTACGACATCCCGGCGGCGCAGGCACAGGGCGTGCAGGCACTGGACTTTATGGGCGTCGGACATTACGGCGTATACGGCTCGAATGTGACCGGAAAGACCTTCTTCTTAAAGACGGTACTGGTGGGACTGTGCCGGTACTATACACCTTCGCAGGTGAATGTGTATGTCATTGATGCCAATACATGGAGCATGACCGAGTTTTCCGGCATGCCGCAGGTTCGGCAGGTGATTTTAAATTCGGAGGCAGAGAAGCTGCAGAGCTTCGCAAAGAAGATTTATCTGGAGCTGGAAGCGCGAAGAAAAGCATTCCAGAAGCATGCGGTCAGCTCGCTGGCGGCATACCGGGAGGCGGTGGCAAAGGATACTCCGGCGATTGTTGTGATGATCGACCAGATCAAGCCGATGTTCGAGCAGTCACCGGAGATGAGCGAGGTGCTGCAGGAGCTGGCGGCTTCGGGCGCGACATACGGTATTTACCTTATTTACACGACGCATACGAGCCTTGGCTTAAGCTACAAGTTCACGCAGCTGATCAAGGGCTGTGTGACCTTCCAGATGCCGGAAAAAGGCGATTATTCGCAGCTGGTCGGCCCGATTGCGGGCATCAGCCTTCCGAATGTACAGGGACGCGCGCTGATGCGGGGCAATCCACCGGTGGCATTTCAGGCGGCCGTCTATGCAGATGCAAAGGAAGATACGGCGCGGCATGAGCAGATTCTCGCGCTGGCGGAACAGATGACAGCGGCGTGGAATGCGTCACAGCATCCGCAGGCAGAGGCTGCTGCAGCCGGGCAGGAACCAGTGGCAGAGGCTGCGGCAGCGGCAGGAGAAGCGACCTACCATGGCGAAGTGACTTATCACGGCGAAGCAGAGCCGAAGGCGGCGCCGGTACCGGAAAAAGCAGAAGAGCAGAACTACGATAACCGCAGCTGCATTCCGATCGGAACGTATTCGGACGATATGGAACCGGCCTTTCTGGATCTTGCGGAGCAGACGATCTGCCTGATCTGTGCGGAGCATCCGGAACATAGCAGAGCATTCCTGAAACGGCTGGAAGGCACGCTTCGGAAAAAGCCGGAGGAGAACAGCGTCGTTCTTCTGAACGAGATGACGTATGCCGAAGTCCTTCCGGATCTGAAGGAAAAGCTGAATGAGCGTCTGAAGCTTCTGAACCAGAATAAGAAAAAGACCGGCTTCGTTGAAAAGGACTGGATTTTGACCTACATGCAGATATGCGTACTGATTGAGGATCTGCCGAAGCTGATGGCAGTGCTTCCGGAGGCCGATCAGAAGACACTTCGGATGATCCTCTCAAAGTCGGCAGGGCTTGGGGTCATTGTGTTGATGGCGGTAACAAAGGAAGAACTGCTGGCAGAGAAGAAGGACATCGTACTGGATTTTGCGATGAAGAAGCAGTTTGCAGTGATAGTGGATGGCAATCCGATCGAGTATTCCGCTTTCCAGATAGAGGGAGATGCCGTTATGGCAGATATGCTGCTGGATGAGGATGAGTCAGCGGTGGTACAGGATGGAAGGATTCGCTTTGTGAGAAGCGTCTGAGAGGAGAAGCAGATGGTATGAGAGCATTTATTATTGTTACGGTGCAGGACGAGTCGCACAGCTTCACCTACGACGTGGAGGTGCCGGTCAATGTCCCGGCGCGCAAGCTGGCGGGTGATATCGTCGAAGCGTTGAATTATTACCACCGCTCGTCAAAGGGCGAAAAGCTGCTGCCAAAAAGCAGCTACGCGATCGCGAACCGACGTACCGGAAAGACGCTCGACCCGGCGAAGACGTTTTATGAGGCGGGTGTCTGGCAGGGGGATGAGCTGGTGCTGCTGTGACATTTATTCTCGTGAGGATCAAATGTCTTTATGATTGCAACGCTGTAAGATAGATAGAATGAAACTAAGGAGGGAGACCATGAATCAGAAAACGGTGCTGACACCAATGCAGTTATTTTTCTGTGCAAAGCTGATGGATGCGGTATACTATGATTATGCATATCTGGCGGCGATGCCGGATGTACAAAAGGAGTACGCGCTGCATGAGCAGGAGACGATGGAGGAGCTGGAGGATCAGGGAATGATCGAGCGCGACTTCGATGACAATGTGGAGATGGCAGAGGACTTGCGCGAGCTGCTCACCCCGGTCTTTTTGGGAGAAAAAGAAGGAAGACTGGATGTGGAAGGAAAGCCGTCTTGCAGGTTCCACAGCAAGGATGGAGTGATTACGATGACTGTGCTGGAAAATGGAAAGATTACGATTTCCGGATCGTCAGAGGGTGAGATGAGAGTGCTTTTAAAAAGCGGGCAGGACATCACGGTGCATGGCGCGGATGTAAAGGTCGGCCAGACAGCCAGATCGTATACAGCAGAAGAGCTGCAGGATCCGGCAGCTCTGAATGCGGCAGTACAGTTACTGAAAGGAGAGGTGTGAAGTGGCAGGAAATATTTATATCAATGAGGATGCGGCAAATGCGGATATCGCAAAGATCCGTGCAGCGATAACCCGACTGGAGGAAGCACAGAGCAGTATCAAAAAGCTGAGCAACAGTGCTGATAATATGACCGGTCAGACCGGCGAGGCGATCAAGGAGAAGTGCACCACGCTGGATTCACAGATTAAGTCCCTGACCGGAAACTTAAATTATACGATCCGGCTGATCAAGGGAGCGATACAGGAGTATCAGCAGAAGGATGCCGAGATGGCGAGCGCGATTAAGAGCGGAGGAGGAGTTTGATTATGGCAGACATTAAGATTGATTACGACGGACTGACGCAGGCGGCATCGTCCCTGAAGAATCTGGCGACGACCTACGACGGGCTTTGCACCCGGATGAAGACGATGACAGGACAGATTTCTTCGACCTGGGAGGGCAGTGCGAGCAAGGCATTTACGGAGATGATGGATAAATATTATCAGCAGGGCTCGATTATTAAGAGTGTCATTGATGCCATTGAAGGTTATGCGACGACGACCTGTGCGCATTTTCAGGAAGTCGATCAGGAGTGCGCGGCACAGATCCGGAATTCGTTTTAACCGGATATTTGTTTTGCTGAAATAGGAATATAGAATCGAATGCTATGGAAAGGAATAATTATGTTATTACATATTGATACAGCGGTTTTAAGAAGTGCAGTATCTGTTGCGGAGCAGACGAATTCGTCGATCTCCGATGCAGCATCTCTTTTGAACCAGATCACAGTTCATGAGGACTGGATCTGTAAAGAGCGCGATCAGATCAAGCAGATGACACTGGCGAATAAGCAGACAGCGCAGGATATCGAGAACCGCGCAGAGAATTTTTACAAGGCGATTCAGAATGCTTCCCAGAAATTCGACGAAAAGGAGCAGGAGATCAACACGCGCATCAATGGTGTAGACGATATCATCGGCCAGGTGATCAATGTCGTGCCGGGTATTACCGGAGGCAGCACCGGCGGCGCAGCTACGGATGCGATTGCGATCAGCAGCTCGAATACCGGCCACAGCAATATTTCAATCGGTAACTTCAAAAATATATTCAGTTCATTGGAGGGATAAGAGATGGCAGGAACGGATATTAAATTAACGCCGGAGGAGCTGATTGCCCAGAGTACGGAGCTGACCTCTTTGCAGACGGAGTTTGAGTCGGTATTTTCTCAGCTGACGAGCACCTTAAACTCGATGAACGACAGCTGGAGCGCGACATTAGCCGGAAATTTTGCCGGGAAAATTCAGGCGGCACAGAAGTCCTTTACCAGTGTGGCAAACATGCTGGCAAACGGCTCCTCTGCAGCACGGCTTTCCGCGAGTACGTTTGCATCACCGGGCACGGTGCTGGCAATGCTCTCAGGCGGTGATACTTCCGGACTGGATTCGCTTTCCGATCTGGCAGGCTGGATCAGCGAAAACGGCGATCAGCTCGGGACGCTTGGTAATCTCGTAAAAAGTCCGGATGAGCTGTTTGAGGCTTTAAGTGGAATGACAGGGATTGATTCCGATACGACAAAGGATGTGCTTGGAAAACTCCTGTCAGGCGATTACGAGGGTGCCCTGAAGGTAGCCGGAGATAAAGGCATCGAGACCGTTGCTGGATGGATGTCGAATGGACTGGATCCGAGCAGCTGGGTCGGAAAGCTGCAGGAGGCGACCGGCAGTACGCTCGGTCTGGATCTTGGACTGGACAAGCTGGAATCCTCTTACTATGAGCATGTGGCAAAGGGAGTACTTGGCAATGCAGTAAATATCGTGAAGGATCAGTATTCTGAGGGCGGCGGAGATCCGGCCTATCAGCTGAATCAGCTGACGCAGTTTGCGTGGAATCTGGGGCCGGGTGGAGTAATCGAGACCGCGGGCGACGCAGCCTTTGATGTCGTATCAAAGCTTCCGATCGTCGGTGATTATTATTCAGACAAGGGCGTGACAAACTTTGCCGGTGCAGTAGATTCCATGATTGGCGATGTACAGTCGATCTTTACCGGAAGCAGTGATTCACATTATTATCAGGATCATGGCGGAATCGCACAGGGGATCGCAGATGGCGTGATGGACATCGGCAGCTATTTATATCATTCAGTATTTAAATAGAATGTCCGTCCTATGACCTTTTGCCCCCAACTGATGCCTGCGAATTGCTTCGCTGCGAAGCAGCTCCCGCAATTCTGCAAACATTCGAAATCCGCTGATTTACTACGTAAATCGCTACTTTCTCATGTTTGGCGGGTCCCAAGTTCAAAAGCCTTATCATGCAAGCATGAACAGCTTTTTGACCTTTTGACCCTGGCATCATCTTATAATTAATATGGAAAAGTCAGTGAGATGTTTTTTATAATTAGTATAAAGATCATTACCTGGAGAAAAGGAGAAAAACTATGAATACAATTTTACCGATCGGCTCTGTGGTACTGTTAAAAAATGCAACGAAACCGATCATGATTTTCGGATACATGCAGAAATCAGCGGTCGTGCCTGATCAGATGGCGGACTACATCGGCGTGCCGTACCCGGAAGGAAATCTGGATATCCGTGCACAGTTCGGCTTCCAGATGACGGATATCGAGAAGGTGCTGTTCGAGGGCTACCGCGATGAGTCCTTTAAGCCGTGGGAGGATCTTCTGAAGATCTGTGCGCAGAGACACGTAGAGAAATAATAGTTGGAGAAAATCTTATGGATTTTACAAAAAAAATGTTTGGATTTAAAAATCCGTTTTCCGGTGGGCCGACGCTTGCGGCGGCCTGCGGAAGCGATCAGGGAAAGCGGAGAAAAAATAATGAGGACAACCTGTATTTCAAAGGCTTTCGCATGCCGGAGGGGACAGAAGGGCCGGAAGACTATATGCCAAGCGACAATCACGGGTCAGAGGCCGTCGTAGAAAAAGAGTATACGCTTTCGCAGGACAGCTTTTTCTGTGTCTTTGACGGAATGGGCGGCGGTGATTTCGGAGAGGTCGCATCCTATACAGCGGCAAAGACCGCGAGGGAATACCTTGCCGTGGAGCAGCATATCAATCCGTGTGACATCACTCCGTCCCTGACGGAAATGTGCAACGTGATCAATCAGGCGGTGTATCAGGCGGGGATGAATCTTGGATCAGATCAGACCGGCTCGACACTGGTCGGATTATATTTCCATGCCGGTCAGGTATGGATCTGCAATCTTGGTGACAGCCGCGGCTATCTGCTGCGAGGCGGAAGGCTGCTGCAGATATCTCAGGATCATACAGATGCCGCTTTTATGCA
>ERZ827168.5391-NODE-5391-length-10719-cov-2.854370_pt1 | contig 10719 bp, 9 predicted proteins | sample MGYA00519868_ERZ827168 | MGnify/ENA primary metagenome ERZ827168 (study PRJEB31778, sample SAMEA3449271) | human gut metagenome | biome: human gut; feature: human-associated habitat; material: faeces | place: United Kingdom | collected 2010/2012 ...
GCAATAAAACGATATTAAGGTCAAAAGATGCCTTACGGATTGTTCCGTACTTCGTATCTTCGTATTCACTACGGTCGGTGCTAAACGTGTGCCACTGGCACACAGCACCCTGGCATCATCTATTTATCTGACCGTCACTTTACATTTTACCGTTTTCTTTCCGGATTTTACGGTAATGACTGCCGTTCCTTTTTTCTTTGCTTTCAGACGGCCCGTCGCACTGACCGTTACAACTGACTTTTTTGAGCTCTTCCATGTAATTTTTCCGGAAATGTCTCCAGACAGTACCAACTGCTCCGCCGTCCCCTTTATCATCGTCAGCTTTGTCTTATTTAATCCGGCCTGCGGCGCTGCCAGCGCCGTAAATGAAATGCCCATCAGCAATAAAAATACAAAAAACAGGCTGCAGACCCATTTCCTTTTCCCGGCATTTTCCATCCTTGTACACTCCTTCCATACTGCTGTCATCTGCGTCTGTCCGAATTTTTGTTCCATACATTCCGGTCTACGCATTGCTTCTGTCTTGGATTATACATGATGTTTTACAAACCTGCAACCTGTTTTTTACAAAATTGTTAAGTTTTTATTACGTTCATTAGAGTTAAAAGGTGCCGTTGCCCTCGTACAGCCCGCCATCTGCAAACGGATTCTCCGGCAGCTCGCCCTGGTCATCCTGATTGCCCCAGCTGTCACTGCCGTCCGGCTGCTGGCTCTGGCCGAAGTCGTCTGTCGCAGATGCTGCTCCCTGCTGCAGCGTAACCTCTACCTCACGTGCCTCATAGCTTCCGTTTGTCGCACTCTGAACCTCCAGAGTAACCGTCTCCCCGACCTTATAATAGCTCATCTGATCGATCAGATCTTCCTTGTCCGTCACGCTGATGCCCTCAAATTTTGTGATGATATCACCTTTATGAATCCCTGCCTGCTCTGCTGCAGATCCCTCGGATACCTCATAGACAAACGCACCCTGCGGCATATCGTAAAGATCCTTTGCATCGTCGGATACATCTACAACCGTAGCACCGATGTAGCCTCTCTCACTGTTGGAGAGCTTATCTCTCGTCTCACGGTTTACCAGCTCCTTCAGGATCGGAACCGCTGTATTGATCGGAATCGAATATCCCATGCTTTCTGAGGACTGGCCTGCTTCCTTTGCCACATTAATCCCGATGACTTCTCCATTCGCATTGAGCAGCGCACCGCCGCTGTTGCCAAAATTGATCGCTGCATCGGTCATGATGACCGGCTTGGAAAAATTGTCAATCGTAATCTCACGGTTCAGCGCACTGATAATACCGCTCGTCACGCTCTGTCCATAGCCAAGTGCATTTCCGATCGCAATCGCTGCCTGGCCGACCTTCAATGCGTCCGAATCGCCAATCTTTGCGATCCTCAGCTGGCTCCGCACGGCCTCCGGAATATCAGAGAGCTGTACAGCGATAACGGCCAGCTCATTGTCCTTATCCATACCCTTGATCTTTGCCGGAGCGACCAGATCATCGGTATCATCCGCCTCTGCACTGAAGCAGACATTCAGATCGCTTGTATCTGCCACAACATGGCTGTTCGTCGCAATCAGCAGCTCGTCATCATTCTGAGCAATGATGATTCCGGAAGCTGCGCTCTCTGCCTCATACTCCTGTGTCCCGTAGTAATAAGTCTCAATATCCTCTACAGACTTTCCGGTAATAGCAACGATGGACGGCATACAGTTTTCTACAACTGCGGAGACATCTGTCGTCACGATTCCGTCTGATACCGACTTTGCGCCCTCAATCGACGCATATGTTTCTTTTGTCTCTGTTTCCGTCTGAACCTCTGTCTCTGTCCCGTCATCGGTCTCGGCTTCCGCAGCCAGCTCTGTCTTGGCTTCCGTCTCTTCCTCACTGCCCGGCTTTTCATCATCAGCGACATTTAATGTAATTCGTTTTTCTGTCTCCGCCTCTGTCTCCGTTTCTTCGGAAGCTGTATTCTTTGCATCACTGCTGTCATCATCTGCCATATTCAGCGTGATCCGTGTCTCAGTCTCCTCCGCCTGTACAGAAGCCGGATAATTTTTCCCGGATACTGCAGATGCTCCGAGCAGTACCACCCCCGCCATAGCGATCGCGCCGTAACGCTTCCATGCATTTGGCTTTTTATCTTTATTTCGCATATAAAAATCCCCTTTCTGGTTTTCTCATTTTTCTTTTGTCTTCTATCACTATACGGAACTTTTGTGTCAAAACTGTGAAATTAAAGTGTAAAAAGTAAGGATGAATCGAAATCTATTTTTGCGAAAAAAAACCATGAGAAATGCAATAACCTATTGCATGACTCATGGTTTTCATTACATTGCTATTTTACAAGCAGGCTTTCTCCTGTCATCTCTTTTGGCTGCTCCATGCCCATCAGCTCGATCAGAGTCGGGATGATGTCTGCCAGGCGGCCGCCCTCACGCAGCTTGTACTGCGGATCTGCATTTACAAGGATGAACGGAACCTGATTGGTCGTATGAGCAGTAAACGGCTCGCCGGTCGTGTAGTCAATCATCTGCTCTGCATTGCCGTGGTCTGCACAGATAAACATCTGGGCGTCCACTTCCTTCACCGCCGCTACGACCTTGCCTACGCATTCGTCAACTGCCTCAATCGCCTTGATCGCCGCCGGAATCACTCCGGTATGTCCAACCATATCCGGGTTTGCAAAGTTCGTAATAATCACATCATACTTGCCGGAAGTAATTGCGCCAACGACCTTGTCGCATACCTCATACACACTCATCTCCGGCTGCAGGTCATAGGTCGCTACCTTCGGGGACTTGACCAGAATCCGATCCTCTCCCTCGTTCGGAGCCTCGACGCCACCATTGAAGAAAAAGGTAACATGTGCGTATTTCTCTGTCTCAGCGATTCTTGCCTGTGTCATGTGATGTGCAGCCAGATACTCGCCAAAGGTATTCGTGATTGCGATCTTCCTGAACGCAATGTATTTGTTCGGGATCGTCACATCATACTCAGTAAAGCATACATATACAACCTGCTTGCGCGCGCCGCGGTCAAAGCCGTCAAAGTCATCACAGCAGAACATACGGGTGATCTCTCTTGCGCGATCCGGACGGAAATTGAAGAAGATAACAGAATCTCCATCCTCAACGGTTGCGGTCGGCTTGCCATCCTTCATAACAACGGTCGGAAGCACAAACTCATCCGTCACGCCGTTCGCATAAGAATTTGCGACTGCCTCTACGCCGGATGCCGCCTGCTCACCCTCACCGAGTGTCAGTGCACGGTATGCCTTTTCAACACGATCCCAGCGGTTGTCACGATCCATTGCGTAGTAACGTCCGCTTACAGTCGCGATCTCGCCGATACCGATCTTCTGCATCTCATCTGTCAGTGCCTGTACATAATCCTTTCCGGACTCCGGCGGTGTATCTCTTCCGTCGAGGAAGCAATGTACATAAACCTTCTTCAGCTCATAGCGCTTTGCCATCTCGAGCAGCGCATAAAGATGTGTGATGTGGCTGTGTACGCCGCCATCAGAAAGCAGTCCGTAAAGATGAAGCGCGGTATCATGCTCCTTTGCGTTTTCCATTGCACGCTTCAGCTCTGCGTTTTCAAAGAAATCACCATCCTGAATCTCTTTTGTAATTCTGGTCAGATCCTGATATACGATGCGGCCTGCGCCCATATTCAGATGTCCGACCTCAGAATTTCCCATCTGTCCGTCCGGCAGACCGACTGCCAGTCCACTCGCATTTCCCCGTACAAACGGGTATTTTGTCATCAGCTCATCCATGACCGGAGTCTTCGCCTGCGCAATCGCGTTGCCCTCTGTCTTATCATTGAGTCCATATCCATCGAGAATCATCAAAATCGTTGGTCTCTTCATATTTTTTCTCCTCATTCCATATTGTGTATTCTATGCAAAACCAGAAGCTGTCATAACATCAGCCGGTTTTTCTGCCGCTACGATTATAGCACGGCTATTTTGGAAACGCAATGCCCCATTTACTTCTTATAATTCGCGCAGACACCATTTCCATCAAAACGGTATTTTCCGACTTTGCAGCTCTTTTTCATTACGCCGTTCTTTTTATTAAAATAATACCACTTTCCTTTGATCTTCGTCCAGCCGGCCGCGCGTACCCCGTTGCTTTTCGTATAATATTTGTTATCACCAAAGGTAAGCCAGCCTTTTCGCATCTGTCCGGTCTGTGTGCTGAAATAATAAATTTTACCGCGATATTTTGTCCAGCCCGTGCAGGCCTTTCCGGTCTTCGTGCCGAGCAGGTACTTCTTTTTGCCAACTGTCAGCCAGCCGTATTTCCGCACGCCCTTCTTGTCCAGATAATAGCGGCATCCGTTTACCTTTACCCAGCCGGTTGCCCGTGTACCGTCTGCCTTCAGATAATAGTATTTGCTGCCAAGCTTCAGCCAGCCGGTCTGCATCGCACCTGTTTTCTGACCGAAGTAATAATAACGGCCGCCGATTTTCTTCCAGCCGCTTACGCGATAGCCATTCGCATCCAGATAAAATTTATCTTCGCCGACCGTAAGCCAGCCCTTCTTTGCCCGTGTACCGTCTGCCTTCTGATACCAGTACTTTTTCCCGCTTGCCTTCCAGCCTTCCTGAACTTTTACGTCCTCCGAAGGCTTCTCCGTCTCGCTGCTTCCGGTATCCGTCTTTGTCAGGGCATGCGTCCGCGGAGTCACGATTTTCGTGTAATCCTTATAGGAATAATCCAGATCCACATTTGTAGTAATTCCGCTGACTTTCCCTTTGTTTGTATACTGCCACATAGAAAGCGGCCGAAAAGAGGTCGAGGACGCCCATCGTGCCACCCACTTGTCATATCTGGTCAGACGTGTCAGATCAAGACTATATTCAAGCCAGCTCTGGCTCGCATAAACCATCGGATAATAGCCTGCCTTTTCGATCTCCTCCAGAAATGCAATTGTGATATCGGTACGCTGCTTCGTCGTCATCTTTCGATGTACATCGTCCTCGATGTCAAAGGCCACCGGATAGCTGATCTTATAGCCGTCGATCATATCCAGCATAAACTGTGCCTCTTTCTTTGCGGTCTTTACATCACCTGCCTCGGAATAGAGATATACGCCAACATGAATACCATTTGCCAGTGCATTTGTAATGTTATAGGTAAACTCCGTATCCGGGACGCGCACGCCATTGTGGTACCGTCCGATTCCGAGCATGACAAATTCCACACCGCTCGCCTTTACCTTCTTCCAGTCTACCTTGCCCTGCCAGCGTGAAACATCAATTCCCTTAATCTTCGTCGCTGCCTGTGCACTCCCTGCCGGGAGCATAAGCAACGTCAGAAGAAGCAGCAGTATGGATGTGCCGATCCGTTTGATACCGTGCCGTATGTGTTCCATAAAATCCTCCTTTTCCAAAAACTCTTCCGGTGCCTGATTTTGCAGGTTTCTGAAATTGCCCGATAAATGCCCCAAGAACTTCCCTCTGCTTATTGCTTTGCGCAATTGAAGCAAGTCCCAACAAACTGTTTATTGCTCTGCGCAATTGATACAGGGGACTTGCTTGATTCGGTTAAAAAGGGCCATCCAGCGCAGCTTCTTCCTGCACCGGATCGCCCTTATCATACCATATTTTTTCCTGTTTTGCCACCTGTTTCCTGTATGCCCGGTAAAACGGGCAAAAGCGTTCAGCTTCAGTCCGGAATCACCGGTACGGCATCCGCCGGAATCGGGCAGGTATAACCCTCTTTTGTGCGAATCTCATATTCCTTCCGCGCTTCTTTTAAAAGCTCCGGATTCCGGTAAAGATCAATCGCCGCTGCAGCCAGCACCTTTCCCGCATGTACTGCCGCTTTATGTCCGATCTCTGTACCGTCACAGGAGACATTCTGCCAGCTGTGTCCCGGACAGCCGTTCGGCCATGCTGCAACATGAATCTGTGCCGTCGGCGTCAGCCAGCTGACATCTCCGACATCTGTAGAGCCAGCCTTGAACGCATCCCCCTGGTAGAGCGGCGCAAGAAATGCATTCATCGCATGCCCGTTCTGTTCACGCATCTGCCGCACCTCTTCTGCCAGCACCGGATCATTGTTCGCCGCCACACCGGAAAGTGCATCGCTGCCCGGATAGGTCTTCGCCAGTGCATCCGCATAGGCATGCTCCTCTTCTGTATAGGAGGGAACACCAAGCGCCGCAAAGTTCTCATACAGCACATTCTCCAGCGTATGGTTCGTCACCGTATCTGCCAGACCGTCGATAAATTTCCGTTCAAACGTCGTATCTGTCATCAATGCCGCGCCTTCTGCAATCCGATCGACCCGTGCCTGCAGCTCTACTGCTTCCGATACGTGATTGGAACGCACCATATAAAGCACACTTGCCCGCGGCTGTACCACGTTCGGGCTGCATCCGCCCGCATCGGTGATGGCATAGTGGATTCTCGCCCGGTCACTCATATGTTCCCGCAAAAACTGTACGCCGATGTTCATCAGCTCGACCGCATCCAGTGCACTGCGGCCCTTCTCCGGCGCTCCTGCAGCATGGGAGGCCACTCCGGTAAATTTATACTGTACCTGGATACAAGAGTTGGAGGATCCGGTCTCGACCTCATTCATATCCTCCGGATGCCAGGTCAGCGCTGCATCCAGCTTACGCCACACACCATCCCTTGCCATAAACGCCTTCGCCGCTCCGCCTTCTTCTCCCGGACAGCCATAGAATATGACCGTACCCGGCATTTTGCTCTGCTTCAGATACGCGCGTATGCCGATCGCTGCAGCCATCGCACCTGCCCCGAGCAGATTGTGCCCGCAGCCATGTCCACAACCGCCCGGTACCAGCTCCTCACGTATCAGGCTGCCGGCCTTCTGTGAAAGTCCGGAAAGCGCATCATACTCCGCCAAAATTCCAATCAGCGGTCTCCCGCTGCCATAGGTCGCGGAAAATGCTGTCTCAATCCCACAGATTCCCTTTTCTACCTGAAATCCCTCTCGTTCCAGTACTTCACAGTACAGAGCCGCGGATTTTTCCTCTTGCAGAGAAAGCTCCGCATACTCCCATATATGGTCTGCCACGTCTGTAATGACATCCCGTTTTGCCTCAATTGCCTCAATTGCTGCCTGCTTTTCCGGTATCACTTCGATTCTCCTTCCTTATGATCCTGATCCTTATAATACCTTCGATAAGAAATCCTGCAGCCGCGGATGCTGCGGATGCTCAAAAATCTCCTCCGGTGTACCCTCTTCCAGCAGCTTTCCGTCTGCCATAAAAAGAACACGGTTGCCAACCTCACGCGCAAAACCCATCTCATGCGTCACGCACACCATTGTCATACCTTCTTTTGCCAGCTCTTTCATAACATCAAGCACTTCGCCTACCATTTCCGGATCAAGTGCAGAAGTCGGCTCATCAAACAGCATCACTTCCGGCTCCATCGCCAACGCGCGCACGATCGCCACTCGCTGCTTTTGTCCTCCAGAGAGCTGGATCGGATAAGCATCCGCACGGTCCTTCAGACCGACACGGTCCAGCAGCTGCAATGCCTTCTGCTCTGCATCGGCACGGCTTATGCCTTTTACCTTCATCGGTGCAAGCACCATATTCTCCAAGATAGTCATGTGCGGAAACAGGTTAAAATGCTGAAATACCATTCCCATCTTCTGGCGCAGCGCATCAATGTCCAGCTTTACTGTCTTTCCGTCGACACCCTTGTACTTTTTCTTTGTGATGTCCACACCGTCGAAGATGATCGCTCCTCCGGTCGGCTCCTCCAGCAGATTAAGGCTGCGCAGAAATGTCGATTTACCGGAACCGGACGGACCAATGACAACCATGACATCTCCGCGGTAAATATCCGTCGTCACGCCATCGAGCGCCTTGATCGTACCCATCTTATAATGCTTCTTTAAATCGGTCACCTGAATCAGCTTATCTCTTGTCGCCACGGCTCATTCTCCTTTCAAAATATGCGATCAGCTTCGAAGTCGGGAAGCACAGGCAGAAATAAATGGCGGTCGCCACGAGCAGCGGCTCAATGATGATAAAGGTCGCGCCCTTTACCGCATTAACCGCAAACATGATATCCTGCACACCGATTGTGTAGGTGATCGCAGACTCTTTGATGATGACTACAAACTCATTGGCAATTGCCGGAAGAATGTTCTTCAGGGCCTGCGGGAAAATGATATAGCGCAGATTCTGCACCTGAGAAAGTCCCAGGGAACGCGCTGCCTCGGTCTGTCCGCCGTCGATTGACTGGATACCGGAACGGATGATTTCACACAGGTATGCGCCGGAGTTCATGCCAAGTGCAACGACACCCGGGAAGAAACGGTCAAATTTGATAAAGCCAAACATCTGGAAGGACGGCAGCTTTATCACAGAAAACACACCATAATAAATAATGAAGATTTGTACAATAACCGGCGTCGAACGAAGAATTTCGACATATGCCGTTGCCAGAAAGCTGAGTGGATTAAACCGGCTGATCGCCGCAAGTACGCCTTCCTCTTTCTGATGACCATCCTTATCCAGTCCGAGGAACCGAAACGGGCGAACATTTGAAAGACGCATCAGCGCCAGCAAAAGCGCGATTACAAATCCGATTGCGACCGTAAATGCCGACAGGAGAACTGTGACAAGAAGTCCCTGCCGAAACAGCTGCGCATACGGTGCAATTTTAGGAAAATTACTGATTTGAATAAAACTGTCCATCTTCTGTCCCTTTCATTTTAAAAAGATGTTCTAACTGATGCCTACGAATTGCTCCGCTGCAAAGCAGCTCCGCAATTCTACAAACAGTATCAGCATTTTAAAAGCTGCTGCACCTCACAAAACAATGCAACAGCTCTTTATTCAGAAAATCATGCAACATGATAACTATTCGGTAACTGCCTCTGTGGAAGCTTCCGCTGCCTCGCCATTGTCATCCAGAAGACCTTCATACTTCTCGCCAGCTGCAAGTGCATTCGCCTCAGCGATGAAATCTTCAAGAGAACCGTCTTCCTTGGCAGCCGCGATTGCCGCATTGACTGCTTTCATCAGGCCCTCATTATCCTTGCATACGCCAATGGAAGAACCCTTTACATCATAAGGAACATCCATCACGATCTCCAGATCCGGATAATTCTTCTGGTAACTCTCTGCTACTGCTGTCTCAATATAAGCCGCATCCAGCTTGCCTGCAAGAAGCTCTGCAATGATATCCGTTACCTTCGGAAGAGAGATGATGTCTGCATCCGGAGTGTTCTCATTTGCCAGATCTAGCTGAATGGAACCCGTCTGAGCACCAACCGATACGTCTGAATTGTTGACTGCATCAAAGCTGTTGTACTTATCTGCATTATCCTTTACAGTAACGAGAGACTGTCCGCCCTCATAGTAAATATCAGAGAAATCCATGATCGCTTCACGTGCCGGATCCGGGGAAAGTCCTGCCATACCAAGATCTACGGACTTGGTCTGCAGCTCGGTCAGTACGCCGTCGAAATCAACGGTAACGACTTCCAGCTCCAGTCCCATGTAATCTGCGATATACTGGGCAAGCGCAATATCAAAGCCTGCCAGAGACGGTGTACCGTCCTCATCAATCGCGTAGAACTCGTACGGTGCGAAATCCGGGCTCGTCGCCACAGTCAGTTTGCCCTCCGCTACGGTCTCTACATCAGAGAAATCAGCGGCTGCCTCTGTGCCTGCCTCCGTTGCTCCTTCTGTTGCCCCCTCTGTACTCTCCTCTGCAAAAGCTGTCATAGAAGCTGTCATGCAGCCGATCAGCATAAGTGCTACGATTTTTCTTTTCATATCTTTTCCTCCTTCTGCATGATGTCATGCATAATTATAAAATGAAACCAACTTTTATTCATTATAGCTGTTTTTTCTAAATATGCAAGCACAATCGTAAAAAGAATGCATTTTTTTGCCCAGAATCAGTGCCGTCCCGGCAGCTGTGCAGCTCCAGATATCAGAATTCAAATGCAGGAAGCTGCGATCTGCCAGACAAAAAAGAAAATAAACCATCATCACCAGGCATCCGCAAAGAAACCTGAATCCGCCATAGCGCCGACAAGCACCCATTCCTGCATCTCTTGCCTCCGAATAAGAGATCCCCGGCAGCCAGTATACCGTGCCAAAAAGGACGATCAGAAAATAAAGCAAATTCAGCATTACCATCAAAAGCAGTGTAAAATCCTTGGTTGGGCTAAAATGAAATACCGGCGGCCGATACAAAGACTGCCAAAAGATGACCATAGCCATTATGAAAAACCAACCTGTCAATATACGATATGATTCTTTCTTCACTCGTGCACTCACGCTCCTTCTTAAAGCAGATATTCGCAAACAATCACGTCGGCAAAACGGCAAGGCAGCTTTCGCTGCCTGCTCATAAACGTGCCCGCTCCATCGGCAGCCCGTTCTTCGCATCCCACAAAATCAATAAAGTCCCCTGATGTACCTCGATACTGCTTTCCCGGCCGATGAATTCATTGCTGACGCCAAGTGTCTTATCATTCGTCATCTGTGCATCCCGCAGCTGATATTTCAGATTGTGCTCCCATATTCCACTCGCAACGGTATCCATACTGAATACAGAGATCATACCGTCGGCCCCTTTGGAAAACCGGATTCGTTCACCCGTGATCGCAGTAATGATCTGTCCTTCCCCAATCAGATACGCCTGGTCACCCGCCTTAGAAATACCTGTCAGGAGCTGAAAATTGCCCATTGTATGGTCCAGCCG
>ERZ827168.5392-NODE-5392-length-10714-cov-2.496576_pt1 | contig 10714 bp, 9 predicted proteins | sample MGYA00519868_ERZ827168 | MGnify/ENA primary metagenome ERZ827168 (study PRJEB31778, sample SAMEA3449271) | human gut metagenome | biome: human gut; feature: human-associated habitat; material: faeces | place: United Kingdom | collected 2010/2012 ...
TGCCGTAAGCGTTTTCATTTCTTTTTTCAGTTCACGGTACATTTCTCTTCTTGGGAACGACCTGGCCTTCATAACACACCGATACTGTAATTCATCGATGATCGATTCCACAGCAATATCACATGACAGATGATAAAGCCGTTCCTCTCTTCCTTTTCTGCGGATCATATGGCGAAAAATCCCATGCAGCACCAGATGCAGGTAGATCCTGTTCACCATCACTCGGTCTTCCCTGAACAATCCCCCGAGATATTGTGGATCATAATACAGATACAGTCCGTCTGTTCCCATACCTTCCGCACCCGTATCAAGTACAAACGGAAGACTGGATAATGCTACATCCAGGAACCGCATCTTCATATACAGTTCATTCCTTGTCATAACAAGAATCTTACAGCTTATATTTTCCATGCGGTCCTTTTCTATGGTTTCTCTGTTATTTTCTATCTTTTCTCTGTCCATTGCTTTTCTTCCCTACTTGTTTTATAAATACTCTATAGCTCAAATGTCTTTTTCTTCTTTGGAAACTGATCCTTTCTGATATCCATAAAAATACTCAGAATTTCTGTTTTGCTACCTTCTGCCGCGAAATCCATTCCCGCCTGTAAAGATTGTTCTGTCCATAATTTTCTTCTTTGCAGGAACCGGATTCCTTCCACCTCTTCCTGCTTCACCATCCATTTTGCCACCGCAGTCATGTGCTTTTTTAAGTATTCTTCATAACCTTGTCTGTTCTTATCTGAAAGTTCTGCCGGGAACCGCAGGCGGTTCAGTGCCAGTTCCACTTCCGTCTCCTCTGTGTCTTCCGCAACCGTATGATAAAACATCTCATCATATTTTCGATAGTCCAGTTCACGGTCATAAAAACACTGACGATAATATCCGCCTGCCCCGTGATGATGCGTTTCCAGTATTCATGCAGGGGTGTTCTCCACCGCCTCTTCATAATGCTCCGGAAACAGTAGTTTTGCTTCCTGTCCTCCTTCAGGCGCATGTAGATATATCCTCATCTGGTACCGCATCTCTTCTACAATCGACTTCAGACAGCTCTTTTTTCCGTCCTGAAGATATATCTCTACTTCTTCCAGATGGCAGCCTGTAAGTGCACCACCTCCCATACCCAGAAGTCTGTTGCCAAGTACTAATTTTCTCAGATTCCGGCACCTGTAAAATGCATATCTTCCAACTTCTTTAAGTTCCAACGGCATCCATATTTCCTCAACTGAAAGATTTCTGGAAAATGCATAATCTCCCAGTATCGTGACCGGCTCACCTTCTATCTCATCCGGCAGCACCACATAACTGTCATTTCCATAATATTCAGTGATCATCATACCCTTCTCTGTTTTTTTATAACGGATTTCTTTACTCAGCATATTATCTTTTTTCACATATTCTCTGGCCATGTTTTCATCCCGTTTCATTTATTCTTTTTTATATCTGTTCTTAATAATTCTACGTTCCTATACTACTATCATTCCCTATTCTTTGCAAGTTTGTGTCCTTTTCCGCACATCTTTTTCCTTAGGGCATCATATAACTGTATAAAAAGTTTTCCGGAGTTTCTATGTTCAGATTACATATACCCAAAACTCATCTTTCTTTTTCCACCCTTTATTCCAGATATAAACCATTAATCCTCCTTTTCTTCTTTTCCTTCTGTTTTTTTGCCGGAGGATTGATTGCCCGAATTTTCCCCGCCAGTGAAACAACTTTGACTCCGGCCAGCCGCACTTTTGTATCTTCTTCTCATTCCTTTGTTCTCCCAACCACCGAAAACTGGGGGTTAAGTTTTCAGGAGGAAGGAAAAGCTCCCGTCGGAAATGCCTCTTTCGATGAATTAAAAAAATATAATGCCTACTATGCCAGAAACACTGATCAGAAAGTGATTTATCTGACTTTTGACTGTGGTTACGAAAATGGCAATACCCCTTCTATCCTGGCGGCTCTGAAAAAGCATCATGTTCCTGCTACCTTTTTTGTCGTCGGCAATTTTCTGCAGGATAATCCAGATCTGATCAAACAAATGCAAAAAGAAGGTCACACCGTCGGCAATCATACGTATCATCATCCCGATATGTCACAGATTGCGACACATGAAACCTTCTCAAAAGAGCTTTCAGATGTCGAAGATCTTTTCAAAAAGATCACCGGAAAGTCGATGACACGATTTTACCGGCCGCCTCAGGGAAAATACAATACCGAAAATCTACAGATGGCCAAAGATATGGGATATCATACCTTCTTCTGGAGTCTCGCCTATGTTGACTGGCTTACCGATGCCCAGCCATCCAAAGAAGAGGCTTTTGACAAATTACTCGGCCGTATTCATCCCGGTGCCATTGTACTACTTCACAACACTTCGAAAACCAACGGAGAAATCCTCGATGAACTTCTTAACAAATGGGAATCCATGGGATATCAGTTTTCTTCTTTGAAAGATCTTCTCAAAACTGAAGAGTAATCTTCATGTCTTACACGCTCAAGTATCAGCAAAACCGGCCGCCTGATATCAGATTTTCCGATATCAGGCGGCCGGTTTTATTTCTTATAAAATTTTAATTCAGTAATTAATCCAGATCAATAACATCCATCTTAAATGTGTCATCCATCTCCGCATGACTTCTCTTCTTTTCCGGGTGATTACTTAAGAGATCTGCCGTTGCATCAAATAACTCATCATCGTCATAATCATAGTCATTTGAACCAAACATATCGTAATCATCATCTGAATAATATCCTTCAAAATTATCGAACTCTTCTTCATCTAAAGGAGTAAATTTTTCAAAATCATCTGTATCCTGAAGATTAATGTTCTTTACAGGTTTGCGGATAGCAGGACCTGTCTCATCTAAAGAACGTACACCCTTTGCAGCTGCTTTTTTTGCCGTTGCGTGTTTGACGCTCTTCTGCTTCTTTGGTTTTTCCATGGCTTTGGCTATGTTTTCTGTAACCCAAAGATCATCCTCATCGTATCCTTCAAATTCATTTTCATCATCATATTTCTTAGATGCTTTTTTCGAAACATGTTTTGAAGCTTTCTGTGCTTTCTTTTCCTGTTTCTCTTCTTTTTTCTTAGCTTTTAATGCTTCCTCTTCTTCATCCAGATCAATTCCATATTCATCATACAGATCATCTAATTCCAGATCTCTGTGTCTAAGCTTGACTGCTGTGACAATAAGTACCAGAACAAGCAGTAAAATTAATGCAATTGCTATAATAACTACAATATCCAGGAAATTCTCTACAAAATTAAGGATTTTTCCCCATATTCCTTTTCCGTTACTTAACTTACTTTCTGAAGAAGAACTGCCGGTTGATTCCGGTGTGTATTTCTGATAGGTTCCATCTGTCGTATCATAACGATATGTTGTCTTTTCACCGTCAGAATTCAAAGCATAAATAATATAATATTCTGCGTCTTTTGTATCCTGCCAGGTGTCAAATTCTTTACCATTTAATGTCAGAGTTGTCTTCTGATACTGGCTTGGCAGATTCACCTTTCCATCATTCATCAATGGGATAATATATCTGTCTTTTGCAATCTCAACTTCTTCAAACGGTGCGAAAGATCCATCATCACTGTTATACAGATAGAAATCTGCATCATCGCTGTCTTTTTCAGTCAGATACATTGCATTGATTCCACTTGCCTCCTGTGTGATCACAGAATACTTTGAACCTTCAAATGTCAGCTCGCCTTTTTTAAAACCTTCCGGAATGATCTCTTCCGAAAAATCGCTGGTCACAACATACTTCTTGCCGTTCACTTTCACAACGGCACCATCTGCTGTCGATGTTGTTGTATCTTCGGTACTGGTCTCTTCCTTAATCAGAGACGGATCGCCAGCTCCGATCGTAACTGCAGAACTTCCCTGTGTTACTTCCAGGTTCGTTCCGTCTTCCGCAGTACCTGTAACACTTGACACTTCGATATTCGAAGTACCTTCTTTTAATGCCTGAAACTTCAGATTAAATTCTGCAGTTGTTCCACTTCCGGTCCAGGAAATCTTAATGGTTCCATCCTTTCCCGTCGCATTATCACCGCTGATAAATCTCAATTCACTTTTGTCATACGTTAAAGTCGCTTCCATAGACTGCATTGATGAAGCAGAAGTCAGCTTGGTCTTTACATCAACTTCCGCTCCTACTGTAGTGGACGGATCCGCAAAACGCAGTTCTGCTGTCGCTGCTTCTGTTATCACCGACAGACATGGACATATCATACATATCGCCAAGAATGTTACAAATATCTTTTTAATTCTTCTCATGTAACCTACCCCTTTATCTTTTATTACTATTTATTCCGTTCCTTCTGTCGATCCAGTGGTTCCCGAAGTGCTGCCTGTATTATCTCCGGTCGTTCCACCTCCTGTTGTTGTCCCTTCTGTTCCTCCTGTTGTTCCCGTAGTTCCTGAGGAAGTGCTGCCTGTACTTCCGGTCGTTCCGCTTCCCGTCGATGTTCCTCCGGAATATCCGTTTGACGTACCGTAAGATCCGGTTCCGTAAGTGCTTCCACCCGTTGTTCCGTAGGTACTTCTTGTTGTACCGGTTCCAGATGAATTATTGGAATAATTTCCCGAATACCCCTTACTTCCCGGTGTCTCATCATCCTCGATCGTTGTACCGCTTTTGGCCTTATCTGACGCTTTTGCAGTAATACCACTTTCAATGCCTTCAATCGTGCTGGATACAGAATACCCATCACTTCCAAACAGGAATTTATGCACCTCAAGTACATTCGAAGACAAGGTCTTCGGGATTACGACACTTCCTACTTCATTTAACATATCCGTTGTATTTTCAGACGGAAAACCAATCGAATCTCCTAATTTATACTTTGTAAGATCCTTTGCATATCCGATTATTTCAGCCAGTGTAAAGTTTGTTGATATCTGCGGAAATACACTGTCTATGATCTTATTAACAGTGCCGGCACTCATGTTCTGCGCTTTATCTGCAATTTTCTGTAATACCAGGCGCTGACGTTCTGCACGCTTAAAGTCTCCTCCTTCCGTATAACGGATTCGGGAATAAGACACTGCCTGCACACCATTCAAATGATATGTACCCTCTACTTCCGGCTCGATCTTCTCATAACTTTTTCCTGTTACTTTTGAAGTTTCGACACAATAGTTGTTCATATGCACAACTTCATCATGCGTCAGTTCCAGATCCAGTCCTCCTACCGCATCGATAACATCTACCAGTGCATTAAAGTTTACGGTTACATATTTTTCAATATTCATATCCAGATTACGGTTAATCAGCGATACTGCGCCTTCCGGTCCTCCAAAAGAATATGCAGAATTCGCTTTATTATAACTTCCATCATCTAATTCTAATAATGTATCACGATAAATAGATACCAATTTAACTTCTTTCGTATCATTATTCAGACTTGCTATCATGATCGTATCACTTCGATTTCCTTTGCCCAGATCAGTTTCTCTTGAATCCAGACCAAATAACGCTACATTCGTGTATCCTTTTTCATGTTTTACTTCATCAGAAATGTTTAATTTATCTGTATCGAGTTTCACCGAACTCAGTTTATTCATCTTACTTGCCAGAATGACTGATCCTATAACTACTACGCCCAGAAGAGTTCCGCCTAATACAGCACCTATTTTCTTCCCTATAGACCAGGTCGCAAAGCCTCTTTTTCTGCGACGCCCTCTTCGTCTGACCTTTTTCCCTGTATTTCTTGCCATACTTCATATCCTTTCCGCATTTATCCTAAATTAACACAAACCTTTTTACATATTACCCTATTTTTTTCTAAATTTCAATATTTTCAGTCCTGTTTTCCTGTTTATGTCCAATATCTCGGATTCATTGTGCATTTTAATACAATCTTTTTCGGCAGTTTTTGATATTTTCGTCCAAGAAGATATCCTGCATATTTCGCAACACAATCTGTGAAAAGTTTAAAAACAAGCCATGGCCTTCTCTGTTTTATCAAAAAAGCGACTGTATTCTTTATCAGTTTCATTCCTTCTTTTTCTGAGCTTACCTTCCGAAATATCTCAGGATGCTGTGCCTGGGAAACGGCCATATCAAAGTTTCGGTGAAACTGTTGTGCAAAATTGTAATTATGCGAATGGATTACCCTTGCTTTTGCATTATAATATACTTTCTGTTCATTCTCTATAACCTTCGCCGCGTATATCATATCTTCATTAAATATTGCTTTTTTCTCGAATCCACCGTTTTTCAAATACATATCCCGGTTATAGGCTGCACATACATCCGAACAGAAGAATGTTTTGATTCCCATTTTTTCCAGATCTTTCGAAGATTTCACTTTGCTTTCCGGCGGATAATTAAATTGTCTCGTATATCTTTCTAATAATGTACTTTCTTTTCCAGGAAGCTGTCTCGCATACGCAACTGCAACATTTGCTTCTTCCAAAGCCTGTACCAGTTCACTTACCAGATACTCGTTATCCGGGCAGGCATCCTGTGTCATACAGATCACAATATCTGCATCCGATTGCCGGATTCCTTTGTCTCTCGTTGCGGCATGATCAAATTCATCCGGAGTAATCTCTTCAACTGTCACATTTTTATAACGTTCCTTCATGCTTTCCAGACTCTGTCCGTCTGTTGTATGCATCAAAAAGATACGGTTTACTTCATAGGTCTGTCTTTCCAGACGCTCCATCAGCTTTTCAAATTCTGATTCCGGATGATATACCGGAATTACGACATCTACTTTCTTCTTATTCATTTTGTGATGTTCCGCTTTCTGTTGTATTTGGATATACATTGGTCATATCATTCAAAGTATTACTTATATCTGTAACCGTTGCCGTCGGTGTATAATCCTTATTCGGATATAAGAATTGATGCAGCTTTATTACATTTTCTTCCAGTCCTTTCGGGATGACATATGAACCACTGTATCCCGGTATCTGTTCCGGAGTTTCCAGATCAAACGGGAAACCTGTAGTTTCGCCCAGCTCATAATCAAAGGCACCTGTGGCAAGACTTAATATCTCCTTTGTAGTGAAGCTTGTTGATACCTCCGGCATTACCTTATCTATAATCTTATTAAGCGTTGCCAGATCCTGCTGTTTCAATTTATCTGCTGTTTTCTTAAGGACCAGTCTTTGTCTTTCTGTTCTCTTATAATCACCGCCTGCTGTATATCTTATTCTCGCATAAGATACCGCCTGCACGCCGTTTAATTTATACGTTCCGGCTACTGCCGGTTCGATCTTCTTATATTTCTTACCTGTTACTTTAGAAGTCTCTACACAATAGTTGTTCATATGCACAACTTCTTCATCCGTTAATTTTACCGTAATACCATCAACCATATCTATCACATCGGCTAATGCAAGGAAATTGACACTGACATAATCCTGAATATCAAGATCCAGATTCTCATTGAGCATATTGACTGCCGTCTCAGGTCCGCCTACTGAATAAGCCGCATTGGCTTTATCATAATGTTCTCCGTTCTGTTTTAACATCGTATCCCTGTACACAGACACAAGCTTTACTTTTTTGGTTTCATTATTGATGCTTGCGATCATAATCGTATCTGTCCGGTTTCCTTTTCCAAGATTCTTTCCTCTTGAATCCAGACCAAATAATGCAACATTGGTATATCCGGTCTGTTTCAGTCCGTTGTTCTTTATATTCGAAAGATTGGTGCGTTCCATTTTTCCCAGCTTAAATAAGCCAAACGCCGTTGTTCCCAGAATACACAGAATGATCAATTCCAAAATAATTACAAGTCTTCTGCGTCTTCTGCGTTTTTTCAGTCTTTTTCTTCGTATTTCCTGCTGTCTTCTGGTTAATCTTTTTTTATTACGTTTACTCATGACTTCTCCTTAAAGCTAATAGGCATTTTTATTAATAAATCCTTTGAAAAATGTTAAAAATATAATCTTAAAGTCAAATCCAAGTGTCCAATTTTCAATATAATACAGATCATGCTCTATTCTCTTCTTAATAGACGTATCTCCTCTGTATCCATTTACCTGAGCCCATCCCGTAAGTCCCGGTCTTACCTGATGTTTGATCATATACCGAGGTATTTCTTCTTTAAACTTTTCTACAAACTGCGGTCTTTCCGGTCTCGGCCCTACAAGACTCATGTCCCCTCGAAGGACATTAAAAAGCTGAGGCAGTTCATCTATACTTGTTTTTCTTATAAACCTTCCGACCGTCGTAACACGCGGATCATCTTTGGTCGTCCAGCCTTTCTTTTCTTTTTTCTCATCCTGTACGATCATTGAACGGAATTTATACATTTTAAACGGACGATTCTGCAGCCCTACTCTTTCCTGAGAAAAGATCAAAGGCCCCGGCGAAGTCTTCTTGATCATAATTGCCGTTGCGATCATAACCGGAGAAAAGAGAATAATTGCTACAATTGCTCCAAATATATCCACTCCGCGTTTCATCCATTTATTCAGCGGATCACTTAACGGAACTCTTCGGATATTGATCACCGGAAGTCCCTGCAGATCTTCGGTGTACGGCTTGGTCGGTATAACGTTATTATAATCCGGAATAAATTTCGTATGCACACCTGATTTTTCACACATTTTAACAATTCTTTCCAGCTTATGATATTCAGCCAGACCCAGTGTAATTACGATTTCATCCAGTTTATTTTCCGGCAGCACGATTTCCAGATTATCAATTCTTCCCAGTACCCTGACCTTCTTATATTCTGTTCCTCTAGGAACATTATCGGCAAGGATACCCCGGATATTATATCCCCAGTCCGGATTTGCCAGGATTCTGTCAATGTACTGTTCTGCCGCACGGCTGTATCCGATCAGTAAGATATGTTTCTGATTAAATCCCTGACTTCTGATCTTCCGAAGTCCCATTCTGATCACATTACGCTCTACTATTTCCAGAAAAATATTAATACAGTAAAAAACAAAGATCATCGTTCTGGAAAAATCTGTCTGATGTCTGAAATAAAGTACTAAAATAAATACCAGAAAGCCTATCGTGTTCGCCTGAAGGATATTCCATGCTTCCAGTCTTCTTCCTCTGACTCTTTTCGGAGTATATAACTGAAAAATATAATATAGCAACAGATATCCCGGTATAATGAATATCAGTACACTCATATATACTTGCAGAGAAAGATACCACGGATCCATCTCAAAAATGCCGCTCCTGAATCTCAGATACCATGAAAGCACATACGAAATTACAATCACTACCGCATCCAGTACCACATGTATTTTATTTAATAACCCTTGATTTTCCTTGATCAATTTTACTCACCAACTTTATCTATTATTTCGTTTTCCTATGCCAGACGCCGGAAAATATTTATCCATAGTTCTATCTGAATCTTTATATAATTCTTAAGATGGCCGGATTCATATTTTACTTTATCTGATTTTCCCCCCATATGCAGCCCTTCTTTAATACCATTGGCATATAGCTTTCCGTATCCCTTGCGAAGGAAAAACAGGTACTTCACCAAAAATCCCACAAAAAGGAACGGACTGTTCAGTATCTTCTGTACAACCGGCATATTTTTATATATCAGATATACATTATTGCGTGAAGACATCTTGACTTTAAATTCATTATATCTTGCTCCGCTTGCCGCACTTCCCACATGGATCACTTCTGATTTGGGTTCATATAAATTATCGTATCCCGCTATCCTGGCACGATATCCCACATCTATGTCTTCCAGATATGCAAAATGCTTCTCATCAAACATTCCAATCTCTTCAAATACTTTTTTCCGGTAGATTGAAGCCCCTCCGCATGCTGCAAAAATCTTTCTTATATTATTGTATTTCTTCACACTTTTGTCTTTTCCATATGCGTATGCCCATCCAAGTGCATTATAATAGGTTCCTGCGCTGTCAATTTTGGACGGATCATGATACTGGATCATCTTAGGCTCCACAGAAAATATGTTCGGATCTTTCTTGATCGAATCCAGCAGATACTTTACATAGTTATCTTTTATCACCGTATCATTATTTAACAAGATCACATATGGTGTATCTGTCTTTTCAATACCGATATTAACTGCTCTGCAAAAGCCATAGTTCTTATCCAGCATCACACATTCAACTTCCGGATATTCTTTTACAACTTCCTCTATACTTCCATCATTCGAGGCATTATCTATGATCAGGATTTTCTTTTCTGTCTGATCCTTTTCATACAAACTTTTCACACAGGAAAACAGATACTCTTTTCCTTTGTAATTAGGTATTACGATTGTTACTTCACACATAATTTCTCCGTCAGTTCACTTTCAGGGAATAGTCCCATTTTTTTAAGGAAAGATTCGGATTATACGCTGGATCTCCATTTTTCAATATGTCAATCCAATGGCTGCGCATATATTCTATCTCTCCCTGAAATCTGCGCACTTTTTCCTTCGTATCTTCAGCTCCTCTGGTCTTAGATTCATAATGATATAACTCTACATATGGATCATACACGATCAAATGTCCTTTTTCCCGTATTCTAAGACACAGATCCACATCATTAAACGCTACTTTCAGCTCTTCTTCCAGTCCGCCGACTTCTTCAAATACCGAACGTTTCATCATCATACAGGCCGCTGTCACAGCACTTAAATCCTGCTGGATAGCCGCTCTGTGCATATATCCTGTATAACCGCGTTTCATACCGACAAAGACACTGCCGGCAACTCCTCCGATTCCAATGATGATTCCCGCATGCTGCATCGTGTTGTTAC
>ERZ827168.5393-NODE-5393-length-10713-cov-3.090918_pt1 | contig 10713 bp, 8 predicted proteins | sample MGYA00519868_ERZ827168 | MGnify/ENA primary metagenome ERZ827168 (study PRJEB31778, sample SAMEA3449271) | human gut metagenome | biome: human gut; feature: human-associated habitat; material: faeces | place: United Kingdom | collected 2010/2012 ...
CCTCGCCGAAATAGTGCAGCAGCGTCTTGCGGCGGCACATCGAACTCTCGGCATAAGAGACCGTCTCCTGCAACAGCAATTTGCCGATCTCCTGCTCGGCGATCGGTTTGCCCTGCATGAACTTTTCGAGTTTCTGGATATCCTTGTAACTGTAAAAGGCCAGACAGTGACCCTCGCCGCCGTCGCGTCCCGCACGACCCGTCTCCTGATAATACCCTTCGAGCGACTTGGGAATGTCGTAATGGATGACGAACCGCACGTCGGGCTTGTCGATACCCATGCCGAAAGCGATCGTGGCGACGATCACATCGGCGCGCTCCATCAGGAAATCGTCCTGATTCTTGGCGCGCGTGGCCGCATCCATGCCCGCATGATAGGGCAACGCCTTGACGCCGTTGGCTACCAGCAGCTCGGCCAATTCCTCGACCTTCTTGCGGCTCAGACAATAGATGATGCCGCTGCACCCCTCCTTCTGCTTGATGAAGCGGATGATGTCGCGGTCCACGTCGTTCTTGGGACGGATTTCGTAATAGAGATTCGGACGGTTGAACGACGATTTGAAAACCGAGGCGTCGTTCATGCCGAGGTTCTTCTGGATGTCCAGCTGCACCTTCGGCGTGGCCGTCGCCGTCAGGGCGATCAGCGGCGCCGTGCCGATCTCGTTGATGATCGGGCGGATGCGGCGGTACTCCGGACGGAAATCGTGGCCCCACTCCGAAATGCAGTGCGCCTCGTCGATGGCGTAGAACGATATCTTGATTTTGCGCAGAAACGCGACGTTGTCCTCCTTGGTAAGCGACTCGGGGGCGAAATAGAGCAACTTGGTGCGCCCCTCCAACACGTCGGCGCGCACCTTCGCCACGGCGGTCTTGTTGAGCGACGAATTGAGGAAATGGGCGATGCCCGACTCCGACGAGAAAGTGCGCATGGCGTCCACCTGATTCTTCATCAGGGCGATCAGCGGCGAAATGATGATCGCCACGCCGTCCATCAGCAGCGCCGGCAGCTGGTAACAGAGCGACTTGCCGCCGCCCGTGGGCATCAGCACGAACGTGTCTTTTCCAGCAAGCACATTGCGGATTACAGCCTCTTGATTGCCTTTGAACGACGAAAAGCCGAAATACTCCTTGAGCTTCCCGTGTAACAAAGTATCTTCGATTTGCTTCATTGTGCTTACAGACTCCTTAGTGAAATGAAATTTTATGTAAAGATAAAAAATATTTCGGAAAAAAACATAACTTTGTGAAAATTTATCAAAAGAAATGCGCCTTTTCACAAGCGAACTCGTCAAGAAATACAAAGCCCGCACGGTCGTCAACCACGTCTCGATCGACGTCAACCAGGGAGAGATCGTCGGACTGCTGGGGCCCAACGGCGCGGGAAAGACCACCACGTTCTACATGATCGTCGGGCTGATAAAGCCGAACGAGGGGAAAATCTTCCTCGAAGACAACGAGGGCCGCGTCGCCGAACTGACCGACGAACCGGTCTACCGCCGCGCGCAGATGGGCGTGGGGTATCTGGCGCAGGAGGCTTCGGTCTTCCGCCGGCTGAGCGTCGAGGACAACATCCGCGCCGTACTCGAAATGACCCGTTTCTCGAAGGAGTATCAGGCCGAGCGCGTCGAGGCGCTCATCAAGGAGTTCCGCTTGGAGAAGGTGCGCAAAAGCATGGGCATCCAGCTTTCGGGCGGCGAGCGCCGCCGCACGGAGATCGCCCGCGCCGTGGCGATCAATCCGGCGTTCATCCTGCTCGACGAACCCTTCGCCGGCGTCGACCCGATCGCCGTGGAGGACATCCAGTCGATCGTCGCCACGCTCAAAAACAAGAATATCGGCGTCATCATCACCGACCACAATGTCGACGAGACGCTCGCGATCACCGACCGCGCCTACCTGCTCTACGAGGGCAAGGTGCTCAAAACGGGTTCGCCGGAGGAGCTGGCCGCCGACCCCGAAGTGCGCAAACGCTATCTGGGCAAGCACTTCGAACTGCGCCGCAGCCCGACGATCGACCGCCTACGGCAGCAGGGCGCCGAAGCGCAGCGCTCCGTTTCGGAAACCGATGCCGAAGCTACGCACGAGTAGCCCGACACGCCGCCGCACGAATACATACAACGACCGAATAGTTAAACCACTGCGAACGACTCTATGGATAGATCCGTCCCGCCGGGGGAGATACAAGGAGAGCTTACTCCCCCCTGCTCGAAAAGTTACGCGCAGCGCGCCCTCGCGGCGGCGCTTCTGGCAGAGGGAGAATCCACACTGCGTAACATCGAACTGTGCGACGACACCCGCTCGGCCATGCGCTGCATCGAAGCGCTGGGTGCCGACGTCACGGTCGTCGACCCTCATACACTGAAAATACGGGGCGGTCTGGCCCCGCGCGGGCGCACGCTCCACGTGGGCGAATCGGGTCTTTCGACCCGGCTGTTCACGCCGATCGCAGCCCTTGCGGGCGTTCCGCTTCGCATCGAGGGCGATGGGACGCTGCTGCGCCGCCCGATGACGATGATGATCGCCCCGCTCCGGCAGCTGGGCGTCGAGGTGCGCCACCGCGACGGGTTCCTCCCGTTCGACGTCTGCGGCCCGCTGCACAGCGCGACGGTCGAGGTCGACGGTTCGGTCTCGTCGCAGTTCATCACCGGCCTGCTGCTCGCGCTGCCGGCCGCCCGCGGCGAATTCACGATCGACGTGCGGCGCGCCGTCTCCACACCTTATATCGATATGACGGTCGAGGCGGCACACCGCTTCGGTGCGGAGATCCTCCACAACGGCTACACCCAGTTCTACATCGAAGGCGGCCAGCGCTACCGACCGACCGATTACAGCATCGAAGGCGACTGGAGCGCCGCCGCCACGCTGCTCGTGGCGGGAGCCGTTGCCGGCGAAGTGACGCTGCACAACGTGTCGATCCTTTCGAAGCAGGCCGACACGGCCGTCTGCACCGCATTGGTACGGGCAGGCGCGGAGCTGATCCACGAAGCGGATCGCATCACCGTCCGCCGCCGTCCGCTCCGGGCCTTCGAGTTCGACGCCACGCAGTGCCCCGACCTCTTCCCGCCGCTGGCGGCGCTGGCCGCCGCCTGCGAAGGCGAAAGCCTCATCACAGGCACGTCGCGCCTTGCGCACAAGGAGAGCGACCGCGCCGAGACGCTGCGCGAGGAGTACGCCAAGGTCGGCATCGAGATCGACCTCTCGACGCCCGACGTCATGCGCATCCGCGGCAGTGCGATCCGTCCGGCACGGGTATTCAGCCACGGCGACCACCGCATCGCCATGTCGATGGCCGTCTCGGCGTTGCGTTCGTCGGGTGCGATCACGATCGAAGGGGCCGAAGCGGTGGCCAAGAGCTATCCGCGTTTCTTCGAAGACCTGGAATCGCTGCGCGTAAATTAATCATGACTGCTATATCTAACTTTACACCTCGTCGGTTTTTCGGACCGCTGCACACGCCCGCTTGTCGGAGCGTTCGCGGCTATGCCGCGTTTACAGATTGGACCCACCCCCAAACCCCTGCCTTAGCGGGGGCTTCGGGCAAGGCCCGCCTGGCTGGCAGGGCTTTGAGGTGCGGCGGTGTAGAATGGCATGTAGCAGCCTTAACCGATCCATACCTATGAACAGTTTCGGCACTCTCTTCCGCATCACCCTTTGGGGCGAATCCCACGGTCCGCAGGTCGGCGTCACGCTCGACGGCGTACCGGCCGGGCTTCCGCTCGACATTCCCGATTTCGAAGCCGACCTGGCCCGACGCCGCAGCGGCGCCAAAGGGACGACGCCGCGCCAGGAAAACGACCTGCCGCAGATCGTGTCGGGACTCTACAAGGGACACACCACGGGCGCACCGCTGACGCTCGTCTTCGAAAACGCCAACACCCGTTCGGGCGACTACGACAACCTGCTCACGCAGCCCCGTCCTTCGCACGCCGACCGCACGGCGGCCGTCAAGTTCGAAGGGTGGAACGACCCGCGGGGCGGTGGCCACTTCTCGGGCCGACTGACGCTGGCACTCGTAGCCGCGGGCGTCGTAGCGAAAAAAATACTCGGCGGTGCGACCTTCTCCACGCGGTTGACCGCCGTCGGCGGCCAGACCGATCCGGCACGGTTCGACGACGCGATCGACGACGCCCTGCGCGACGAAGACTCCGTGGGCGGCATCGTCGAATGCCGCGTAGCGGGCATCCCCGCCGGCTGGGGCGAACCCTTTTTCGACTCGGTCGAAAGCGCGGCGGCACACCTGCTCTTCGCCATCCCCGCGATCAAAGGGGTGGAGTTCGGCGACGGGTTTGCCGCAGCAGCCCTGCGCGGTTCCGCCCATAACGACCCGATCGCCGACGCCGACGGCCGCACGGCGACCAACCATGCGGGCGGCATCGCGGGCGGCATAACCAACGGCAACGAACTCGTCGTGCGCGCGGCCGTGAAACCGACGGCCAGCATCGCCCGCGAACAGCAGACCTTCGACTTCGCCGCCGGCCGCGTCGCACCGCTCCGCATACGGGGACGGCACGACGCCTGCATCGCCCTGCGTGCGGCCGTCGTCGTCGAAGCGGCGATGGCCGTCGCACTCGCCGACTTCAAACTCCGCGACCGATGCCGACGCGCCGCGAAGTGATCGACCGCATCCGCCGTGCGATCGCGCCGCTCTACGAGCCGCGCGAAGCCGAGCAGATCGCCCGCCGCTTCACCTTCGAGCGGTGCGGCATCACGCTGACGCAATACGTCGTCGCCCCCGAAGCGCAGGCCGACATCCCCGACCTCGAAGAGTCCGTCCGCCAGTTGGCCGCCGGACGCCCCGTGCAATACGTGCTGGCGCATACCGAGTTCTGCGGCATGACCTTCGAAGTCGGCGAAGGCGTTCTGATCCCGCGTCCCGAAACCGAGGAGCTGGTCGCAGCCGCCGCGGCCGGAGCTGTCGCCGGAGCCGCAGCGCTCGACGTGGGAACCGGAAGCGGCTGCATCGCCGTAAGTCTCGCGCGGCTTATCCCCGATGCGCGCGTAACGGCCGTCGACCTCTCGCCGCAGGCACTCGCCGTCGCACGCCGCAATGCCGTGCGGCTGGGCGCCGAAGTACGCTTCGTGCAGGCCGACGCATTGGCCGGCTTGCACGAACTGCCCGACGCGGCGTTCGACCTCATCGTCTCCAATCCGCCCTACGTGCCGCAGAGCGACCGCGCGGCGATGCACGTCAACGTGCGGGACTACGAACCGCCCGAAGCGCTCTTCGTCCCCGACGACGATCCGCTGCGCTTCTACCGCGCGATCGGCCGCGCCGCACGCCGGCTGCTGCGCCCCGACGGACGGCTCTGGTTCGAAATCTACGAACGGCTGGCTGACGAGACGGCGCGGCTGCTCGCCGACGAAGGGTTCGGCGACATCGCCGTGCGACGCGACATCAACGACAAACCGAGAATACTATGCTGTACGGCAAGAAAATAAACGCGGTGCCCCGCACCAAGACACCGGAACAGGCGCTCGCTGCGCTGATGCGCCTCTGCGCCCGCGCCGAACGCTCGGAGGAGGACGCACGCCGGCTGATGACGCGCTGGGGCGTAGCACCGGCCGACCGGGAACGGGTGCTCGAACGTTTGCGCCGCGACCGATTCATCGACGACGCCCGCTACGCCGAAGCCTTCGTGCGCGAAAAGATCAACCTCAGCGGCTGGGGCGCACGCAAGATCGCCGACGCGCTGCACCGCAAACGCATCGCCCGCGAGACGATCGAGCGCGCGCTCGCGGCGCTCGATGCCGGTACGGCACGCGAACGGCTGGCCGACCTGCTGCGCCGCAAGGTGCGCACCACCCGCGCCGCAACACCTTATGAACTGAAAAACAAACTGATCCGCTACGGTCTCGCACAGGGCTACGACTACGAAGCCGTGCGCGACGCGGCGGACGCGCTCATCGCAACGACCGACGACTCATGCGACACATTCTTTTAACGCTGTTGTTTTCGGGCGGGCTTCTGGCCGCCCCCGCGCAGGAACCTCGATCCGAACGTTACCGCTTCCCCGTCCGCAACGTGGCGGGGCTCTACTCGGCCAACTTCGGCGAGATGCGCCCCAACCATTTCCATTCGGGCGTGGACATCAAGACCGACGGCGTGACGGGCAAGCCCGTCGTGGCTGCCGCCGACGGCTACGTGGTGCGCATTGCCGTCTCGCCCGGCGGGTACGGCCGCGCACTCTACATCGCGCACCCCGACGGCACGACGACCGTCTACGGCCACCTCGAACGCTTCCGCACCGACATCGAATCCTACCTGCGCTACAAACGCTACGAGCAGGGGCGCAGCAACGTCGATTTCACCTGCAAGCCTTCGTTATTCCCCGTCCGCGCGGGCGACACGGTCGCCCTGTCGGGCAATTCGGGCATGTCGTTCGGGCCGCATCTCCACTTCGAGGTGCGCCGCAGCTCCGACCAGCGGACACTCAACACGCTGGCCGCGAAACTGCTGCCCGTACGCGACCGTATCGCACCCCGCATCATGCGGCTGCACTACGTCGAGGTCGACTCGCTCGGCGACGTTCCCGTCCACAGCCGCCCCCGCACCTTCGACGTGGTACGCCGCAGCGAAGGGGACTATGCGCTGCGGCAGACGCAACCCGTCGCGGTCGGGCGGCGCGGCTATTTCATCGTCGAGTGCTCGGACCGCAAGGACGAAGTCTACAATACCTTCGGCATCTACCGCCTGACCGAAGAGGTCGACGGAGAGGTACGCTACGAGTACCGCATGGACGGGTTCCTCTTCGGCGACACACGCTACTGCAACGCCGTGAGCTATTATCCCATGCAGCTCTCGTCGCGCAACGAGGTGATCCGCCTCACGCAGCCGGCCGGTTGTCCCGACCGCTTCTTCACGACGATGAAGAACCGTGCGCTGCTGACCACCCCCGCAGGCAGGCGGCAAGAGGTGCGCATCACGGCCGAAGACGATTGCGGCAACCGTTCGGTGCTCGCCTTCACGGTCGAAGGCAAGGCCGACGAACGCTCGTTCCACGCACCGGCGTGCGATTCGCTGCCCGTCGTCCGCCACGACCGCGACTTCCACCGCGAGGGCGACGGCGTGCGGATCGAGATTCCCGCCGGAACGCTCTACGAATCGTGTTTCTACACGCAGCGGCCCCACGACGAACCGCAGCCGAAGGACTCGACGCTGCTGTTCCTGTCGCGCGGCGTCGAGATCCTTGACGTGCGGCTGCCGATGCACCGCTACGCGACGCTGTGGATCGACGCGACGCAGGTTCCGCCCGAGCTGCGCCGTTACGCGGTGCTGGCCTCGCTCTCGCCCAAGGGGAAGCTGCGCTACGAAGGCGGCAAATGGAGCGACGGACGCATCCGCCTGCGCACCCGCTCGCTGGGAACCTTTTTCGTCGTGGCCGACACCGTGCGCCCCACGATCCGCCCCCGCTTCACGGCGCACGACCTGAGCGGACAGCGCAGCGTCACGTTCTCCGTCAGCGACAACTTCTCGGGCGTCGGCTCCGTCAGCTGCCTCGTCGACGGCCGCATGGCCATTCTGGAAGAAAACCGCGTGAAGGGCACCTACACCCACTACTTCGACGACGAACTCTTCGGCCGCAACCGCGAGCATACGCTGCGCCTCACGGCCACCGACGGCGCGGGCAACACCCGCGTGTGGGAGGGAACGTATTACCGGTAAAACCTCGTTTCATTCGAACAAGGAACACCCCTGCCGCAGCAGTTGCGGCAGGGGTGATTTCTGTCCGGACAGGCCGTCGGGAAACCGCGCCGATCCTTTATGAATTGAAAATGCTGCGCAGGATGATGCCCGTAGCGCCCTGGTTGCGCGCGGTGTAATCCTTGGCCGTGCGGCTGGCACGACGGAGCGTCTCCTCGTCGTCGCGCAGCGGCGCGAACCACGCCGCCAGTTCGCCGGCCGTGCGCACCGACACAGCGCAGCCGAGCGACACCATGTCGCGCGCCTCCTTGAATTTGCCGTAATTGGGGCCGAAGGCAATCGGCAGGCCGAAGGTCGCTGCTTCGAGCGTATTGTGGATACCGACGCCGAACCCGCCTCCGACGTAGGCCCAGGTCGCCGATCCGTAGACCGACGAGAGCATCCCCATCGTGTCGAGCACGAGCACCTGTACGTCGTCGAACCGTGTCGCGGCATCGCACTGCGTATAGCGCACGGCGCCGCCCTTCGCATCACGCATCAGATGCGCGATACGCCCCTCGTCCATCTCGTGGGGCGCAATGACAAACTTCACATCCGGATTGGCGTTCACGAGCGGCAGAAGAATCTCCTCGTCGGGCCCCCACGTTGATCCGGCCACGAAAAGACGACCGCCGCCACGAAAGCGTTCGATCGTCTCCACCCGCTGCGCCGCTGCGGCGATCTGAGCCACACGGTCGAAGCGCGTATCGCCCGCGACGACCACGTTGTCGAACCCGATCTCGGAGAGCAGCCGTTTCGATTCGACGTTCTGCACGAACAGCGTGTCGAAGGTCTCCAACGCCTGCCGCCACATGGCGCCGTAGGGACGGAAGAAGACCGAATTGCGGCGGAAAATCGCCGAAACGATATACGACCGCACCTTTCGGCGCCGCAGTTCGGAGAGCAGGTTGATCCAGAATTCGTATTTGATGAAAATGGCGATCTCGGGGTGGACGATGTCCAGAAAACGGCGGGCGTTGGAGGGGGTGTCGGCAGGAAGGTAGAAGACATAATCGGCACCCTCGTAATTCTTGCGGATCTCATACCCCGACGGGGAGAAGAACGTGAGCAGGATCTTGTATTCGGGATGTTCCGCCCGCAGACGTTCGATGATCGGACGGGCCTGTTCGAACTCCCCCAGCGAAGCGGCATGTACCCAGACGATCCTGTCGGAGGGACGGACGGCGGCCTCCATACGTTCGAATATATTCCGTCGGCCTTCGCTCCACAGCCGGGCTTTTCCGTGCCAAAGAGCGGCCAGGCGGATGCCTCCGGCATAGAGCGAAATACCCAAATTATACAACCACATGCGCTGTTATCGAAAGTTGAGTTCGGCAAAGGTAACTATTTTTGCGTTAAAACCCAAATTACCAGTTGCATTCCATCGCCCGCTCCGTAAAACGCACGTTCATAGACCCGTCCGGAAACAGATCGACTGCCGCCAGATCGAACTGCGGTTCGAGCCGCACGCGATGCTGCGCCATGTAGGCCTCGGCGGCACGGCGCAGCGAGGCGAACTTGCGGGGCGTGATCGCCTCCTCGGGCGTCGTCAGGCCGCCCGCACGGCGTGTCTTGACCTCGATGAAATGCAGCTCGTCCCATCGCCGCGCGACGATGTCCAACTCGTAGCGCCCCGACCGCCAGTTGCGTTCGAGGATTGCAAAACCCGCCCTGCGCAGGTAGTCGACGGCCGCCTGTTCGCCACGGCGGCCCGTATCGGCGGACGGCGGAAAGGTCACGGCAGGATCTTCTGAATGGCATTGGCCCGCTGCATGGCCGCCGTCAACCCTTCGGCGTCGTCGCGCTCGATCATGCGCCGCATGATCTGCAACTGGTGGATATGCTCGCGCAGCACGTCGAGCACATTGTACTTGTTGCGCAGCAGAATCGGCACCCACGTGCGCGGTGCACTCTTGGCCAGTCGCACCGTCGATTCGAAGCCGCCGCCCGCCAGGTCGAAGATATGCTGCTCCTCGCGCTCCTTCTCCAACACGGTGAGCGCCAGCGCGAACGACGTGATATGCGAAATATGGGAGACATAGGCCGTATGCAGGTCGTGCTCCTCCGGCTCCATCGACACCAGCGGCATTCCCAACGCCCCGTAGAGGCGCTCGACGGTCTCGACCGCATCCCGATCGCTGCGTTCGCGCTCGCAGATCACGGCCGTCCGGCCCGCGAAGGCTCCGCGGCTGGCGGCGTCGGGACCGCTGTACTCGGTACCCCACATCGGGTGCGTCGCCACAAAGCGGCCCCGGCGCGGGTGTTGTGCGATCACCTCACAAAGCTCCTGCTTGGTCGATCCCATATCGATCACCACCTGGCTATCGTCCACCAAATTCAGCACTTTGACCGCCAGCAGGAAATAGAGCGCTCCGATCGCGCCGTAGAGAACGCCGTCGCGCCGCCGCCCGACTTTGCCAGACCAATGCAGGCTTCGACCGCCTGCTGCATATCGACATTGTGGACCCAAAGCCCACCGATGGAAACTCGCTGCATGTGGGGTATCCACACTCCTTTTGAGAATCACAGTTGGCGCGAATTCTTCTTTTTTGGTAAAAATTTATACGCCGTTTTCCAATTCAAGCCATAACTTGTTTTAGTATACCATATAAAACGCCCTCGCAACAAGAGTTGCGAAGGCATTTTTAAAGACGGATCTTTTTATACGATGACAAGGCCCGCGTTATCCGCCTGAAGCCGGTAGACCTGGTAGGTGGGGTAGGCCTCCTCGACAAAGGCCAACATGCCCTCATAGACCACCTTATCCCCTCCGGGCACGGCGGCCAGCAGCGTGGGCCCTGCGCCGCTCACCGTGCTGCTGTAAGCACCCAGCTCCTGCATCTTGCGCATGATGTCCTCGCCGCCCCTGACAAGTTGCAGCCGATACCGCTGATGCAGCCGATCTTTGGTGGCGATGCGCAGCAGCCCATAATTTTCGGTGAGAAAGGCTGCGGTGAGCAGCGAGGAGCGCGACAGATTGTAAACGGCGTCCTTGAGGGGCAGCTGCTGCGGCAGGGCCGCGCGCGCCTTTTC
>ERZ827168.5399-NODE-5399-length-10708-cov-4.237961_pt1 | contig 10708 bp, 5 predicted proteins | sample MGYA00519868_ERZ827168 | MGnify/ENA primary metagenome ERZ827168 (study PRJEB31778, sample SAMEA3449271) | human gut metagenome | biome: human gut; feature: human-associated habitat; material: faeces | place: United Kingdom | collected 2010/2012 ...
ATGCGGATCAGGGCGGTGGCACTGGCCAGGCTTTCCAGGCAGCCGGGGCGGCCACAGGTACAGCGCGGGGCATCCGGGGTGTCCAGAATCACCATGTGCCCCGGCTCCGCCGCTGCGCCGGTGTAACCGATCAGCAGTTTGCCGCCCAGCACCACACCGCCGCCCACGCCGGTACCCAGCGTAATGATCACCGCGCTTTCGGCTCCTTTGGCGCAGCCCGCCAGTGCTTCGCCCAAAGCGGCGGCGTTGGCATCGTTGGCAAGAGCAACCGGCAGGCCAGTTCTGGCGCGCAGATAATCCCCCATGGCAAAATCATGCCAGTCCAGATTGTTGGAGTAGCGCACGATGCCGCCATCCAGCGTGCCGGGGCAGCCAACGCCAATGCCCGCTACCAGCTGGCCCTGTGCCAGCTGATTGCAGAGGGCTGCAATATCATCGCACACGGCCTCGGCCGGGCGCGGCAGTTTGGTGGGGGTGCTCGCTTCCTTTATAATAGCACCGTCTGCATCCACAAGCGCAGCTTTGATATTGGTTCCCCCAAGGTCCACACCCAGATAATACATGATTGCAGCCTCCTGTACATAACATTTTTTTCAGTGTAGCAGATTGCCCGCCCCGGCGCAAGAACCTGTAGACAAAAAAGCATCCAAAAGTAAACCCGGCACTACCCACTGCTCTTTGTCGGGTCGTGCCGGCTGGATTTTATTTTTTAGGCAATACCGCATAATTTTAAGTGCCGATACGGCGAGCGAGGTGCGGCAGATGCTAAGCCAAAAGCGCAGATAATACTGGATGTCTTATCGAGCATTTTGGCAACGCAGATGCCGTGCCGCAGCTGCCGGAGCGGTGCTTAAGCCGCAAGGCGAGAATTATGCGGTGTTGCCTTTATTAGCGGCTGCTCATCCGTTCAGTTTGGCGTACTCTTCGTCGGTAACGGGCTCGCACCATTCGTTGCTGCAATCTTTGCCGGGAACTTCCACAGCAATGTGGCTGAACCAGCTGTCGGCCTTGGCACCGTGCCAGTGCTTGACGTTGGCCGGGATGGTGATCACGGTGCCGGGGGTCAGGCTGACAGCGGGTTTGCCTTCTTCCTGGTACCAGCCTTCGCCTGCGGTGCAAACCAGCAGCTGGCCGCCGCCCTTGGCGGCGTGGTGGATGTGCCAGTTGTTGCGGCAGCCGGGCTCAAAGGTAACGTTGCCAAAAACAGACCGGTTTTAGGGTCGGTCAGCGGGTTCAGGAACGACTGGCCAATGAAAAACTTGGCGTAAGCAGTGTTTGCGGCACCGGTTCCAAAAACATTCTGCTGCTCAAATTCATGTTTATCCATGCACTTCATACTTGTTGCCTCCTGTTTTTCTATGTCCCTGCCCTGTTGTGCTTGACGCTGCGGCGCTGGGATACTATGTGACCGCTATATTTTTTCAAAACCCCTTATCGAAAAAACTGCCCGCACAACGGCTTATCATACCGTGTACGGGCAGTTGATTTATCATTATCTACTTTTCTCTCAGGTCTGGGTCGATAAACGCAACCCCACCTGGTACCCCAGCAGGGTGCGGGTTTCCACCGGCTGATGGCGGATGAGGGAAAGCAACTGCTGTGCGGTACGGCGGCCCAGCTGTTCGGCATCAAAAGAGACCGCCGTGATCTGTGGCGTACACCCCTGCAGCGCTTCGTCGTCATACAGGGAGGCAAGACGGATATCCTGCGGCACGCGCAGGTTCAGCTGTCTCAGGGTGTTCAAAGCCAGCTGGGCAACCTGGTCATCCATGCACAGGATGCAGTCCGCCCCACGCTGTACCGCGAGCTCCACAGCGCTGGTGCGTAGATCGTCGCTTTCCAGCTCCAAAAACAGCAGGCTCTCATCAATCTTGCAGCAGGCGCGGTCATGCGCCTGCTTATAGCCTTCCAGGCGGGACTGGTTGACGGTGTACAGCATGGATCCGCCCAGCAAAGCAATGCGGTGCAGGCCCTTCATCAGCAGCAGGCTGACCAGCTCGCGGCAGCCGCCCACCTGATCATGGTCCACCGAGATGACATCCTGGTCAGCCGGGCGGCCAATGGCAACAAAGGGGATGCCGCTTTTTTGCAGCATGGGGATCAGCGGATCACGCTCCAGCGTGCGGGCCAGAATCACGCCATCAATCTTGCGGTTGACCAGTAGACGCTGCATCGGGCTTGTTTCCTGCTCGCCCACCATCGTCATCAGCACATCATAATCATTGCGGGTGGCAATATCGTACACGGCGCTGACGGTTTTGCGCAAAAATGGTGCGGCAAGGTTGCCGAACTGGCGCGAGAACACCAGTGAGATATTATAAGACTGCTGGGTTACCAACCCGCGTGCCAGCATATTGGGCACATAGTTTTTCTCTTTGGCGTACTGGACCACGCGGGCGCGGGTCGCTTCGCTGACACGGCCATTGCCCGAAAGGGCACGGGATACCGTGGTCTTGGACACGCCAAGGTCTTCAGCCATCTGGCTGATGTCAATTTTTTTTTCTCCTTCTGTCTGTTTACGGCGCGGCATGGGTTTACTCCTGTTAACGTTTGCTTCTATAAGATCTTCTTTCTGTCCTTGCCGGTTTTCTGCCCCACGGGCAGTTCCCAGGGTACCGTTCCAGAAACCAGTCCCCCACCCCGGCCATTCCCTACTTGGTCAATGGACTTAACATATTATACCACATTTCCCTGGATCATGGTAGCCCCCTGTGCAAAGAAAGCAAAGAACACGCTACCCCAGTATGGGGTCATTATATCATTCCTGGCTCTGCTTTTCAACCGATTTCTGGCTCTGTTTCCGTTTTCCAGTGTGTTTTATAACCTGGTAAAGTTTTCTCATTTTGTCCGTATCCTGCTCAGTCATCGTACCTGCGCCAAATTGGGCGGCTTGGGCCAATGCCAGCAGAGCTTCGGCATCCTGGGGTTCAAGGGTGGGGACACAACTTTGCAAAAATGCGGCAAACTCCGGCGCATCGGATGGTGTATCCGGCGGCAGGCCGCGGCGCACCAAAAGGCGGTAGATGCTGCCAAACACGGCCAGCACCCGCGCGTTGCAGCTGCCCCGGCCATACCCCATGGCATGGCGGCGGGCCAGCACCAGCAGCACCGCAGCAGCCAACAGGCACCCCCCCAGCAACGCCGCCAAAACCAGCCTGCTGCGGGGCACGATGGTGGTTGCGGGTTCGTTTGCGCTGCTCTCCCCTGCTGCGGGGGCGGTGTCTTGACCTTGAGTTTCGGGCAGCGGGTCGGTGCGCAGGTCGGCCTGTTGGGCACTGACCAGCACGCCGGGGGTCATCTCCATGGGGGTCCAGCCCTGGCCGGAAATGTACACCTCCGCCCAGGCGTGGGCGTTATCGTCCTGCAAAATGGCGTGCCAGCTGCCGTTCTCCTGTTGGGTAAACAGGCTTTGCGGCGCGGCATAGCCCACCACATAGCGCGCAGGCAGCCCGAACATGCGGAACATAACCACCGCCGCCGAAGCAAACTGCACACTGTACCCCTGTTTGGATTCCGTTAAAAAGTAACGGATGGGGTCGGCCCCCTCCGGCGGCTGGGGAGCGCTGGCGTTATACTGGTAGTTGGTGTTTAGGTAGGCGCGGATGTAATCGCCAATGTCCGCAGCTTCGGTCAGCTTCTGGTCCTTTTTGGCTTCATCGCACAGGGTTTGCAGCTCGTCATAGCCGTCCGGCACGGCGGTGTAGCGGCTGGCGGCGTAAGCGGCATAGGATGCTTCCATCCGGTCCAGCACGCTGGGGTCGGCATCGGCGCGGGCTTCCAACTGGGTTTGGGCGGTATCCCGCGGGTAATACAGGAACACATCGTCCTGCGCGGTCTGGCCCGCGGCGGCGCCATCGCCCTGGATGGTGTAATAATCACCCCAGTAGGCGTTGTACGGTGCATAGGTGTACTGGGTATCGGCGTGGATACGCTCCACCGTCAACGTCTGGGGCTGGGCGGTGCCGTCATAGGCGGTGCGCAAAAACGGCAGGCTTGCAATGGTCAGCCGGGCGTTATCCTCAGTTTTCCAGTTCATAGCGGCGCTGTCAAAGGCATCGGCATCAGGGGCCTGCCAGGTGGTGCCGTCATAACTGCCGCCGATAAATCCCCGCAGGTATACGGTTTCTTCGGGTTTGTCGCTGGCGGTCAGGGCCAGATCCGTCACTCCGCTGACCTGGATACCCCCGCCCTGGTTCAAGGCGCCATCCGCCACACCACCGGCAGCGGCTTCTACCTGAATGTTCAGCCTGCCGCCGCTGACCCGCGGCAGCCAGGTAATGGCGGTGCTCAGCGCGGCGGATTCCACCCGCTGGGCCGCAGGCTGCAGCCAGCCAAGGGGAACCCCCAGCGCCGGGCGCAGCAGCCACCAACAGGGCAGCGCCAGCGTAAGGCAAAGCCCGCCCGCCGCCAGCGCGGCAGACTTTTGGATGTTATAATGGCGGCAAAGGTTCTGGCGGTAGTTTTCGGTATCGCGCCTGCCCCACAGGGCCCGCCGCTGCACCGAGCAGGAAGCCGCCCACGCCCCCATCCAACCGGCCAACAGCAGCAGGCAGGCGGGCACAGCAGGCGCGGCCCCGGCCAGCGCCAGCAGCACAACAACGGGCAGCAGCATTAGATCCAGCAGCAGGGCATCCGCACGGCGCAGGGCCGCAGCGGCCAGCGCCCCGGTAACGGGCAGGGCGGCCAGCAGCAAAAACAGCCCCAGCTGCGCCGCACTGCCGCCCTGGGCCACCGGCAGCGCGCTGCCAAGGCGGGCGTTCAGGCTTTGGGCAATGTTCCCGGCGCACTGCTGCGCCCCGGCCAAAAAGTTCCGCTGGCAGATGAACAACACCACAAGATACACAATCACCCCCGCCAGCAGCCCCCAGCGGCGCAGGGCTTGCGGCGCACGCAGGAACAGCGCCCACCCGGCGCAGAAAGCGGCTGCCGCGGGCCACACCCACAACGGCACCGCAATGCCGAACCCGGTGGAAAGCACCAGCAGCAAACCAAAGGAGAGCGCCAGCAGCAGCGCGGCATCTGCCGCCAGCCACAACGCGGGGTGCGCTGCGGGGCGCTGGGTGCTCACCAGCACACGGTCCACAAACTTCAGCCCACTGCCGGGGTCGGCAGCGCCGCGCCGGCTCAGGGCAGTACGTTCTTTTTTGCGCTTGGGCGGGTTTTTGCGGTGCTTCGCCGCCTGTTGGGGAAAATCCCCCCATTCCTCCGCTCCGTCCAGGTCCCCACCGGGGGTCAGGGCAGCGCGCAGGGCGGTCAGCGGTTCGCGCACCATCAGGCGGTTCAGTTTGGCACTCAGCTTCCAGTGTACCTGCTTGAGGGTATCCCCGTCCCGGTACTCCCGCAGCTCATAGCTGCCGCCCAGGGCGGCGCGGGTGTCGGCTTCGTCGCCGTCCTCATCGGGGGCGGTTTCCGCTTTGGCTTTGCCAGCCGCGGCAGCGGGCAGCACACAGATGCTCTGGCTTTGCACGGCAGCCGGGCACGCCGCGGTGAACACCCCCAGGTGATCCCGCAGGGTGATGCCCCGCACCGCAATGCTCCACACGCCGCTTTTGCCTGCGTTTAGGGTAATGCGCTGTTCGGCGCTCTCCTTGCCGCCCAGCATGGCGGCGCAGCGCAGGGTGATCTGCCCGCCGCCCCATTCATCGGCGGCGTTCAGCAGCACCACAAGCGCAGGGATGGGCAACCGGCTGCGGTTGCGCAGCCGAACCGTCAGGGTAAAATCTTCGCCCTGTATCACGGGTTTGTCCGGCACCAGCAACTCTGCCGTTACCTGCCTGCGCAGATAGGCGGCATCCAGCCGCAGCAGCACCAGAAGCACCAGCGCAAACGCTAACAGGAACACCGCCAGCGGTGTCTGGGTGATGAGCGCCGCAGCCAGCAGCACCAAAAGCACCAGCGCCCGGCCCAGCTTACCTGCCATGGCGGTCAGCCTTTTCGGGGCGGGGACGCGGCACGGTGCGCAGCAGGTCCTGCATTACGCTGTCCACCGTTTCGCCGCCTGCGCGGGCCTGGTCGTTCAGCACCAGGCGGTGGCGGGCAACCGCATCAAACACAGCGGTCACATCCTGCGGGGCAACAAAATCCCGCCCCGCCAGGTACGCCGCCGCGCGCGTCATGCTGGTCAGCGCCAGGGTGGCACGGGGGCTTAACCCCACGGCCAGGCGCGGGTCCTTGCGGCTGGCCTGGGCCAGCGCCACAATGTAGCGGTACATCAGCTCATGCACAAATACCGTGCTGACCTCCTGCTGCATGGCAAGCAGATCCGCCTGACCGGCAACGGGGCGCACACGGTCCAGCAGGCGGCCTTTGCTCTGCCCGGCCAAAATTGCCAGCTCCGCTTCCTCATCGGGGTAGCCCATTACGGCGCAGACCATGAAACGGTCCAGCTGAGACTGCGGCAGCATCTGCGTGCCGGCGGCGCCGATGGGGTTCTGGGTTGCAATTACGGTAAAGGGTGCGGGCACCGGGCGGGTGGTGCCGTCCACCGTCACCGTGCCTTCTTCCATCACTTCCAACAAAGCCGACTGCGTGCGGGAGGAGGTACGGTTGATCTCATCGCCCAAAAACAGGTTGCACATCACCGCACCGGCGTGGTACACAAACTTGCCGGTCTCTTTCTGGTAAACGGAAAATCCCACCAAATCGGACGGCAGAACATCCGGCGTAAACTGCACGCGGCTTTCTTTCAGGTCCAGCGCGCGGGCAAAGGCCAGCGCCAGCGTAGTTTTGCCCACGCCGGGAATATCCTCAATCAGCACATGGCCGCCCGCCAGCATGGCCATCCAGATGGTGTTTACCGTTTGCTGTTTGCCCTGCACGGCCTTGTTTACTTCGGCCGTAACGGCGGCGGCCTGCTGTGTGTACTGCATGGTTAATCCTCCCGGTGTTTTTTCCATATCACCATAATGCCAACGGCGGCGGCAATAACCACCAGCCCGGCCCACAGTGCGTTGTTTTCCAGCCAGATCATCAGGTTGGAGACCGCGCTGCCTTCGGATTCTGTGCTGCCCTCCTGCGGCAGCGGGGTGATGCTTTGGGGTTCCACCTCAGCGATAGACGTTGTACCGTCGGTTTCCATCGTCACCTGCCGGGGCGAGGCATCCCAGGTGGCCTCGCTTTCCTGCAGGTCGGTGTCCTTATCGGTCACGGCGGCATCGGGGTCGCGTTCGGCTATCACAAGGTAGCGCTGGTAATTCTGGGTGTAGGGGTGGCAGGTGGAAAGCGTCAGCAGATCCCGCCCCGGCTGGATCAGCACCGAGGAAATATCCGCAGGGTCGATGATTTTCAGCTCTGCCACGCGGTAAATTAAAGTGTCCCACGGGGTGGTCAGCTGGATCTTGTCCCCCACCTGGATCTGCTGCACGTTGCGCAGCATTTCCGCGCCATAATAGCCGCGGTGGGCGGCAATCACGGTGTTGGTGTTTTCGCCGCCCAGCGGCATCGAGGTCTGGCCCAGCAGCGCCGCGCCTTTGGCCAGGTTTTCGCGGCTGGCGCCCAGGTAAACGGGCAGCTCCAGGTTCAGGCGCGGGATCCACAGCACAGCCAGCACATCATCGTCATAGCCATAGGCAGCAAGGTCCAGCGGGGCTTCCTCGTAGGCGAACGGGTCGGTCAGGCCGCTTTGGCCCCCGGCGTAAATTTCCGCGTTATAGTCCTGCATCGCGGCGTACAGTTCAGGGTAGGCGCGTTCCGGCTCCGGGGGTTCGGCTGTGGTTTCCTCCGCCGCGGGGGCGGTGGGCTGGGCTTCGGCGCGGGCCGCAAACTGCGCAGCGGTTTTGGCGTTGCGGGTGCTGGTCCACCACTGGGCAGCGGTGGGCTGTATCAACAGCGCCAGCCCCAGCAAAATGGCCAGCCAGGCCAGAATTTTAGCAATCAGCCGTCCCATTTAGTCATCCTCCTCGCGCTTTTTGCAGCGGTGCAGCAGCAAAAGCAGCAGCAGCGCTTCGCCGCCAATCACAATGCTGCCCGTTACCGCGATCCACGGCCAGGCATCCACCACGCGCTTGACCACCGTTCCGGTGCGCAGCGCCTGATACTGCACGGCCTGCGGGGTGTTGGTTTCTTCCTCTCCATTATAAGGGATGCGGGTGCCGCGCACAAGCATGCGGTGGGTGTTGATGGCATACGGCGTGCAGGTAACAAGGGTGCAGTAATCCTGCCCCGCGGTGATTTCCAGATCCTCGGTGTGCTCCGGTTCCACCACTTTGATTTGATTCACCTGGTACGCCAGCGTTTCATCCAGAATATGCAGGTAGAAACAGTCGCCCTCTTCCAGCTTGTCCAGGTCGGTGAACAGCACGGCTTCGGGCAGGCCGCGGTGGCCGGTCAGCACGCTGTGGGTGCTTTCGCCGCCAAGGGGGTAGCTGGAGCCTTCCAGATGGCCAACGCCCTTTTGCAGCACATCATCGCTGGTGCCTTCGTAAATAGGCAGGTTGACGTCAATTTTCGGGATGGTGATATACCCCAGGCTTTCGCCCACATCCACAAGGTCCACATAGCTGGTGCCGGTATCCTCCGCTTCGCCTGCGGCATCGCGCTCCACGGCGCTGTCCAGCTGCTGGTTATAGCGGCGGGCGGCCTCCTTGGCGGCGTCCAGTTTTTCGGTATCCATGCTTTTTACGGTATCATCGTAATTTTGGATCGCTTCGCTGGCGTGGCGCTGCGCCACCGCGTTGCTGATAACCGGGTACGATGCCACCCCAATGCCGGACAGGATCATCAAGGCCGCAAAGCCGACTTTTAGTTTTGTTGTGGTATCCATAGCGTCACCGCGAACCTTTCCGTGAGAGGGTTGAAGTTGGGAACTGATGCAATTAGAAATTAGAAATTAGGAATTGGAAGTAGGCAAAAGAATAAATAATAAAGAATAATGAATAATTGTGGTGGACCGCGCCGCATTGCGCCGCTCAGGAGATATTGGGTTGGGGGTGGTTTTTAGGGTAGTGAATAACAATAAAATAATCTGTAGGGCCTTACGGCGTTGCACACCACAAAATTGTAATAAACCTCGCCCTGCATGTAGGGGGCGGCGTCCCCGACGCCCCGTTTGACGGGCCTAATAATTGCCGCCCACCCACCCCGCGCCGCAAACATTGCAAATCATTTGTAGGGGCCGATGCTCGCCATCGGCCCGCCGGGCTGCCTGCACTGCTCCCTGTCCACTGACCACTACCCACTATCCACTCTCTCACGATGCGCACGCCGCCACATCCCCCATTGTCAGGGTAATGTGTCCGTCCGGAGCGGCATCCGCCACAAACAACACGCCGGGGCGGGCGGTACCGGCGGCAATGCGGTCGGCCAGGGCCTGCTCCACGGCGCGGCTCACCTTGCGGCGCAGCTCCCGCGCACCATAGGCGGGTACGGTATCACCTGCCAGCGCCGCGGCAGCCGCCGGGGTATGGCGCAGGGTGTAGCCCTGGCGGGCGGCGCGTTCTTCCAGCTCGCAGAGCAGGCGATCCGCGATCGCGGCCAGCTGGGCGGGGCCAAGCGGGTCGAACAGCACCACATCGTCCAGGCGGCCCATCAGCTCCGGGCGGAAATAATCTTTGGCTTCCTGTAATGCCTTTTTGCCGCGGCGGGCGGTTTCTTCGGCGGCAGCGCCGAAGCCCAGCGGGCTGGCCTGCCCCGCCAGGCAGCGCGCCCCCAGGTTGGAGGTGAGCAGAATGATCGTGTTGGAAAAATCCGCCTTGCGCCCCTGGGCATCGGTCAGGGTACCATCTTCCAAAATCTGCAGCAGAATATTCTGGATATCGCTGTGGGCCTTTTCAATTTCATCAAACAGCACCACGCTGTAGGGGCGGCGGCGCACGGCTTCGGTCAGCTGGCCGCCCTCATCGTGCCCCACATAGCCCGGCGGTGCGCCGATCAGCCGTGCCACCGTGTGCTGCTCCATATATTCGCTCATATCAAACCGCAGCAGGGCTTTTTCGCTGCCAAACCAGCTTTGGGCCAGGGTACGGGCCAGTTGGGTTTTGCCTACGCCGGTGGGACCTAAAAACAGCATTGCGCCAATGGGGCGGCCAGCTTCCCGCAGGCCGGTGCGGCTGCGCCGGATAGCCGCCGCCACGGCATGCACCGCGCGCGGCTGACCAATCACCTGCGCGGCAAGGCGGGCTTCCAGCTGGTCCAGGCGCACACGCTCCGCCTCCCCTACCCGCTCGGCGGGCACGCCGCTGGCCTTGCCCACCACCTTGGCAATTTCCGCCGAGGTCAGCACCGGCATTTTGCTGCCTGGCAGCATGGATTGCTCCCCGCCTGAAATCCGCAGCGCCGCGGCGGCTTCGTCCAACAGGTCAATGGCCTTGTCCGGCAGGTAGCGCCCCGGCAGGTAGCGCACGCTCAGCTCCACCGCAGCGCGGATCGCCTCCTGCGGGATGCGCACCCCGTGGTAGCGCTCATACCGGGGCATCAGGCCGGTTAAAATTTTTTCCGCCTGCTGTGGGGCCGGTTCCTCAATATTCACCATGCCAAAGCGGCGGTCAAGGGCGGAGTCCTTCTGGATGGTCTTGCGGTATTCCTCCGGTGTGGTCGCACCGATGAGCTGGATTTCCCCGCGGGCCAGCATCGGCTTTAAGATACTGGCCGCATCGATCGCGCCTTCCGCCGCACCGGCCCCGGCGATCACATGGATCTCATCAATAAACAGAATGGTGGAACGGTCGCGGTAAAGCTCTTCCAGCAGGTTTTTGAACCGCTCCTCAAAATC
>ERZ827168.5408-NODE-5408-length-10690-cov-4.320075_pt1 | contig 10690 bp, 10 predicted proteins | sample MGYA00519868_ERZ827168 | MGnify/ENA primary metagenome ERZ827168 (study PRJEB31778, sample SAMEA3449271) | human gut metagenome | biome: human gut; feature: human-associated habitat; material: faeces | place: United Kingdom | collected 2010/2012 ...
TGCCCCACATCTGGGCGGAGCCGTCGTTATAGCACACGCGGCGGCACATGCCGACCGGCGCGCGGCCGAAGGCATTGACAAAGCTGCCCTCGGTGCGGGAGGTCCAGGCCGCCAGCGCGGCCTTGCTGATCTGTTCGGCGAGGAACTCGAAGGTCTCCTCGGGCTGCGCGATGTCGGGGTTGGCGGAAATGTTGGCACTCTCGATATACTTCTTATCGGGCGGCAGCTCAGACTCGATCAGCGCGCGGAAGCTGGTCGCGTTGCCGGTGAATTTGCTGGAGGAATCGTCGCGGTGGGCGTAGCGGGGGCCCGTATGGACGTGGGTGGCGGAGATGATGACCTTCATCGGGTCAAGACCTGCGTCGTTCCCGGCGAGCTTTGCGCGCACGGCATCGCGCAGCCCCCAGCTGATGTCGACCAGATCGCAGGCGCAGAAGATGGCCTGGTCGGTCTCGGAGCTGATGGCGAGGGCCGTCACGCAGATCGGTTTTTCGACATATTCGGAGATGCGCTCGGCGAACTGCCCGGCGAGAGATACCTTCTTGTCAGGCGTGATGGACTGCTCCGCCCACCCGAATTTCAGTTTGGACATAGGAAAGCCTCCTTAATTATATTTCTGTTTTCAGCGGCAGCGCCGTGGGGGCGCTGCCGCGGGAGATCATTCTGCAAAGAGCTTGTTGATGTTCTTGAGCGTCTCGCGCACGAGCTGCTCGCCGCCCGCGTGGCCGACGAGGCCGGAGGCGAGGAACGCGCTGTAGTGGCCGCCCTTTTCGGCCTTCTCGGTGGGCAGATAGCCCTCGGTGCCGTTGGCCAGCTGGATGAGGAAGGTCTGCTCGGCGTAGGAGCGCGCCTTGATCTGGTTGCCGTAGTCGAGGAAGAGCTCGAACGGGTTGGAGGCGATGGCGATGGTGCCGAGGCGGATGATGTGGCACTCGGTGTCGAGGATGTCCATCACTTCCTGCAGCTCCTCGCGGCGGAGGATGCCGAGGTCGACCTGCAGCGCGGCCGCGTCATTGAAGTCGACGTCGCCCGGCTTTTCGGCCAGATAGTCATGGATGCGGCGGCGCGCGGCGGCGACCTCGGCAAAGGTCGTGCGGCGCAGCGGCAGCTGCATCATATGGACCTCGTGGACGAATTCGGGGTCGGTCTGCGGGGCGTCGAGGCCCTCGTTGTAGACCTCGATGATCTCGTTTGCAATGCGCTTGCCGGCCTTGCGCATGCCGGACAGGTCGAACATCGACGGATCGGCCTTGCGCTTGTGCGGGTTGGTGCGCTTGAGGTTCGGATCGTGCACGTCGCTTTCCGGCTCGACCCAGCGGACGAGGTCGACCGGGCACTGGTCGCCCGCGGCGGAGCACTGCGGCAGCAGGAAGATGTGCTCGCCGAAATGCTGACGCAGGAGCATCTTGGCCTCGCCCCAGAAGTCGGGGGAGACGAACAGCCGGTGCTGGACGCACTGCGCCGGGCACGCAAGGTTCGCAACGATGCCGGTCAGCTCGTTTTTCTCATTAAAGACATACATCAGCTCGATGCCGGAGTCGTTGCCGCCCTCGATCTCGGTGAACTTCGCGGTCTCGGCGTTGCCCCACATCTGGGCGGAGCCGTCGTTATAGCACACGCGGCGGCACATGCCGACGACAGCGCGGCCGAACGCGTTCGAGAAGCCGCCGGGGGCGCGCTTTGCCCACGCTTCGAGCGCGGCCTTGGCGATCTGGCCGGAGAGGAACTCCAGAAGCTCGTCGTCCTGCGCGATCTCGGGGTTGGCGGTGACGTTGGCGCTCTCCACATACTTCTTTCCGGCGGGAAGCTCAGACTCCAGAAGGGCGCGGAAGCCGCTGGAATTGCTGGAGAGGCGGCCGGAGGAATTGCCGCGGCCCGTATAGCCGGGGCCGGTATGGGTGTGGATGGCGGAGATGATGACCTTCATCGGGTCAAGGCCCACGGTGTTGCCCGCGAGCTTTTCCCGCACGGCGTCGCGCAGCGACCACGAAACGCCGACGAGGTCGCAGCTGCAGAAGACAGCCTGGTCGCTGTCGGTGCTTACGGCCATGGCGGTCACGCACAGCGGTTTTTCCACGTACTCGGAAATGCGCTCGGCAAACTGGCCGACAAGAGATACCTTTTTATCCGGTGTCAGAGAATACTCTGCCCAGCCGATCTGAAAATGACTCATAACTATCATATCCTCCCGTGCAGCGGCTGAATTAACGCAACAACTACGCAACTTTCGCGCGATCGTTTCGCTGCTGCCCTGTCTCAATTCCAATGATAGCAATGTGCCCGGGGCGTGTCAAGACAGAAAAAAGTTTTTCGGATTTTTGCGGAAATCCATGCAAAAAGTCTGCGGAAACTGAGCGGAACAGGCGCGGCGGACGCCGTGCCGGGGAAAAAACGTGGGAAAAACAGCGAACTTTCCCGCAAGGGAGGGAAGATACGTATGCAAATTAAACAAAAACAGAAGCCTGTTTTTTCGGAAAATGTCAAATCCGAGTGTTTGCGTTGCGCAAAACTTGACACATGCTCCGTCCGCAACGTAAAATGGGACTAACAATTTGACACCTCTGCGCCGCCATGCCGCGCGGTCGGTCGAAAGGAGCGTTTTTTCGTGCACAAAGGGGAAAGATTAGGAACAAAGGCGACGATACAAAGCTATCTCATGATCGCCGGAACCGTGCTCGGCATGATCATCTTCGTTGTGATCCCGCTGCTGTGGATCATGCGCTGGTGTCTGTTCAGCTATAAGGGGTTCGGCACGGTCAAGTTCGTGGGCCTCAAGAATTTTATACGCGTGTTTTCCAGCACGTCCTCGAAATACTGGCTGTCAGTCGGAAACACCTTTGTGTTCGCCATTGGCAAGCTGCTCGTTGAGATCCCGCTGGCGCTCGTGCTGGCCTTCATCCTGACGAAGAAGATCCGCGGCCGCGACTTTTTCCGCTCCGTGTTCTTCATGCCGTCGATGCTTTCCGTCGCGGTCATCGGTGTTGTGTTCACCTACCTGTTCAACCACAACCAGGGCGTCGTCAACTCCGCGATCCGGCTGCTGGGCGGCGAGGGCGTCAAATGGTTCTCGGGCGGCACATCGGCCATGATCATGCTGATGATCGCGTCGATCTGGCAGAACTTCGGCATCAACATGCTGTTCTTCATGACGGGTCTGCAGGCGATCCCACCGGAAATGTATGAGGCGGCGTCCATCGACGGCGCGAGCAATACGCGCCAGTTCCTGACCATCACGATCCCGCTGCTCGGCCCGGTTTTGCAGATGGTGCTGATGAACGCGATCCTCGGCTCGCTCAAGGTCACGGATCTGGTCCTCACCCTGACCAACGGCAAGCCCAGCGGCAAGACCGAGGTCATGATGACCTACATCTATAAGAAATTCTTCGGCGACGGCGGCGCATCCGGCCTTGACTTCGGCTACGGCGCGGCGCTGACCGTGGTCACAGCCGTCATTCTGGGCATCGTCACGCTGATCTATCTGCGTGCGACCAAGAAGTCCAGCGACGTTTACTGAGAAAGGAGGCTGCAAGCGATGACAATGCGAATGAGCGCCAGGGCGAAGTTCTTTCTGTATCTGTTTTTGATCTTTATGGTCATTTTGACCGTCATTCCGCTGCTGTACACGGTCTCCGCTTCCTTCAAGACCAACATGGAGATCGCCACGGGCGGTATCAACCTGATCCCGAAGACCTTCACGTTCGACAACTATAAGACTGTCTGGGGTATGAGCGGCACGGGCATTGCCAGCAAGGTGACCTACACCGACTATACCATCAACTCCATCAAGGTCTCCCTGATGACGGTCGTGCTGGTGGTGCTGTTCACGTCGATGTCGGCCTACTGTTTCCAGCGCGGCAATTTCCCCGGTCGGAAGTTCCTGTACTGGCTGTTCATGGCCACCATGTTCATCGGCGCCGGTACGGTCACGATGTTCCCGCTGCTGCGGATCACCACGAAGCTCGGCCTCAACAACCTGCCCGGTCTGGCGCTGGTCCAGTTCGGCACGGCGGGCGCGAGCGACCTCTTTTTGACGATGGGCTATCTCAAGACCATCAGCAAGGAACTGGATGACGCGGCCAAGATCGACGGCTGTTCCTTCTTCTCCACCTGGTGGCGCGTGATCCTGCCGCTGTCCAAGCCGATCCTTGCGACAGTCGCGCTGATGACGTTCCGTGCCTCGTGGAACAACTACCTGCTTCCGAACCTGATGCTCGCCAGAGATCAGGCTGCCACCACCCTCGTGGTCGCGGTCGTGAAGCTGCAGTCCTCCGGCGGCGCCGGCGCGAGCCAGTATAACCTCATGATGGCCGGCACGATGCTTGCAATGCTGCCGATGCTCATCCTGTTCCTGTGCATGAACAAGATGTTCGTCGAGGGCATTACGCAGGGCGCGGTCAAGGGCTGAGTTTTCCGCTGCGCGGAAATGCACGCCGGAGCAATGACGTTCTGTACGAACCGGGCCTTGCCGTACCTTGCAGTACGATAAGGCCCGGTCTGCTTTTGAGACGCACGCGCCGCACAGCGAAAGGAAGCGCATCGGGCGCAGTTGCGTTTCGCGGGGGCCTGTGCTATCGTTATTGCAGTGAGACCGCGGGTGAAAGGATCTGCGGCAGCGCAACTTTATGAAACAGGAGCGAATCAAATGGCTGAAATTCAACTTTCCGGCGTCAGCATGGTCTATCCGAACGGCACGCAGGCGCTCAAGCAGGTCGACCTGACGGTACCCGATCACGAATTCATCGTGCTGCTGGGGCCGTCCGGCTGCGGAAAAAGCACGCTTTTGCGTCTGATCGCAGGGCTGGAAAAGCCGACGGAGGGGACGCTCCGCTTTGACGGCGAGGACGTGAGCACGCTCGAGCCGATGAAGCGCAACGTTGCGATGGTCTTCCAGTCCTTTGCGCTCTATCCGCATCTGACGGTCTATAAGAACATGGCGTTTCCGCTCAAGAGCATGAAGCTCCCGCAGGAGGAGATCAAGCGCCGCGTGGAGGCGGCGGCAAAGATCCTCGATATCGACTATCTGCTCAACCGCCGCCCGCGCGTGCTGTCCGGCGGCCAGCGCCAGCGCGTGGCGCTGGGGCGGGCGATGGTGCGCGAGCCTGTCGTGTTCCTGCTCGACGAGCCGCTGTCGAACCTCGACGCGAAAATGCGGACAGAACTGCGCGATCAGATCATCCGCCTGCATGAGCGGCTGAAAACGACGTTCGTCTATGTGACGCACGATCAGGCCGAGGCCATGCAGATGGGCGACCGGCTGGCGATCATGGACATGGGCAGGATCGTGCAGACCGGCACGCCGCAGGAAATTTACGACCACCCGAACTCGGTCTATGTGGCGGGCTTTGTCGGCGCGCCGAAGATCAACTTCTTCGCCTCGCACCTGCGGCGCGGAGAGACCGGCTGGAGCATCCGGCTGCTCGGGAAGACGCTGGAGCTGCCCGCGCAGCGCCTGCCTTTGGACACGGCGGGTGCGGAGAACGGCATGCGCGTGATCCTCGGCGTCCGGCCGGAGGATTTCCGGCTGGATACAAGCAGCGAGCCGATGCTGCAGGCAGAGGCGCTGAACGTGCTGCCGATGGGCGCGGGACTGCATGTGCAGCTCCGCTGCGGCGAGGTACGCTTCCTGATTGTTCTGACGAACCATTCCGGCGTGCAGCCGGGCGATACGCTCGCGCTGCGGGTCGACCCGTGGAATATTCAGGTGTTTGACGCACAGACCGAACGCAATCTGTGCTGTCCTGTCCGGAAGGAGGGTGCGCAATGAGAAGATGGTATGAGCCGCGCAAGGACCGGCCGGATCTGGAACGCAGCGCGATCAGAAAACGCGGCTTTGTGGGCTATATGGACATGCTCTGGCGGGAGTTTTTTGAGCTTCTGAAGCTGAATCTCCTGTTCGTGCTCTCGTGCGTGCCCATCATCACGATCCCGGCGGCGCTCACGGCGATGCACCGCATCACGTCGGTGATGGTGCGCGATGAAAATCACTTCCTGTGGCCGGACTACTGGAAGGCCTTCCGGCGCGATTTCTGGAAGAGCCTCGGCGGCGGCGCGGCCATCGCGGCGGTGATGGCGCTGTTCGTTCTGAGCACGGTCTTCTATTATAATCTGATGCAGGTCAACAAGGTCTTTGTCCTGCTGGCGGGCTTCGCCGCGTGCGTGGTGCTGCTGACGCTGTGCGTGAGCTTCTATTTCTTCCCCATGCTCGCAATGGTCGATCTGCCGCTGGGCGCGCTGCTGAAAAACAGCATGGCGCTGGTCTTCGGCAACATCGGCAAGACCCTGCTGGCGCTGCTGCTGTTTGTGCTGCTGATCGGGCTCGGCGTGGGGCTGCTGCCGTATTCGTTCATCTTCGCGGCGCTCATCATGTTCTCGTTCGTCGCGTCGATCACGACGTATTTGACCTACCCGGCCATCGAGGCGCGCGTCATGCGCCGCGAGGAGGGGCATGCGGCGGGCGAACTGTACCAGACGCTCCCGCAGCAGGAGCAGCCGGAGGTGCAGCTTCGCTCGGCAGGGCTCGACGAGCTGCGCTTTGAGGACGACGAGACCGAAGAAAACGCGGAGAACTGACGACTTCCATAAAAAAGCCGCGCAGAAAAGGGAGGAAACGGAGATGTCCGTCATGAAATGTACCGCCGCGGGCGACGCGATGATCTTCCGGCAGCTGCCGGGACACTATGAGGGCTTTGAAGCGCTGCGGGATTTTATCGCGCAGGGCGAGCTCCGGTTTTTGAATCTGGAGACGACGATCCACAACTTTGAGACCTACGGCGCGGCGCTGTCCGGCGGGAGCTGGTTCTGCGCGGAGCCGCGCGTGCTGGACGGCGTGAAGGAATTCGGCTTCAACATGCTGACCACGGCGAACAACCATGCCATGGACTATTCCCACGCGGGACTGCTGAAGACCCTGGAATACCTGCAGGCGGCGGGGCTGCCCACCTGCGGCACGGGCCGTTCGCTGGCCGAGGCCGCAGCGCCCATCTATCTGGACGCGCCCGGCGGGCGCTATGCCGTGATCGGCGCGTGCTCGACGTTCTATCCCGACGCGATGGCGGGCGAGCAGACGCGCACCATGCCGGGGCGTCCGGGCCTGAACGGCCTCCGGTTCGACACCCGGTATGAGCTGCCGGAGGCGCAGCTCGCGCAGCTGCGCGAGATCGCGGCCGCGCTGGATCTCAACGCCGACCGCGAGCTGGAACGCTCGCAGGGTTATCTCCCTGAGCTGCCCGACGGTGCGGCGGAGTTCGGCGCCATGCGCATCGCGCGCGCGGACAAGCCGGGCATCCGCACCCGCGTAAACGAGACCGACATGGCCCGCACGGAAAAAATGATCCGCGAGGCGCGCTTCATGGCCGACTATGTGATCGTCTCCATCCACTCGCACGAGTGCATGGGCGCGGTGAAGAGCGAGCCTGCGGAGTTCTGCGTGGAATTCGCGCACCGCTGCATCGACGCGGGCGCGCACGCCATCGTCGGCACGGGGCCGCATATGCTCCGCCCGATCGAAATTTACAAGGGCTGCCCGATCTTCTATTCGCTGGGCGACTTCATCATCCAGCTGGAGACCGTAAAAAAGGCCCCGGTGGGCTTCTTCGAAAAGCAGGGCATGACCGGCAGCGAGGGACTGGACGAGATGTTTGAAAAGCGTTCGGACCACGGACGAAAGGGCCTGTATTACAGCCGCGTCATGTTTGAGGCGGTCGTCCCGTACTGGGAGGCGGAGGACGGAAAGCTCCGCAAGCTGAAGCTGCTGCCGGTCGAGCTCGGCTTCGGGAAAAAGCGCTCGGTCGGCGGCTGGCCCGCCCCGGACGCGCACAGCGGCATTCTGGAGCGGCTTGCGGAAATGAGCCTGCCCTATGGGACGAAGATCGAGATCGGCAGCGACGGGACCGGAACGGTCCTGCTGTAAAGCGGAGGGAAAAAATGATGCTGACAAAGGAAATGCTTTCGTACATTGCGGAAAATATCGAGGATATCAAGCGGATCATCCGGGACCTGTGCGCCATCCCCGCGCCCTCGCACCACGAGGAAAAGCGCGCGGAATACTGCAAAGCGTGGTTCCGGGCCAACGGCTTTGAAGACGTGGAGATCGATGAGGCGCTGAACGTCGTGTGCCGGTATCAGGTGACGGACGAGAATGATCTGGTCGTCTTCATGGCGCACACCGACACGGTCTTCCCGGACACCGAGCCGATGCCCTTCCGCGAGGATGAAAAGAAGATGTACGCGCCCGGCGTCTGCGACGATACGGCAAATCTCGCCGTGATGATGGTCAGCGCGCGCTACTTCGTGCAGCGGAAGCTGCGGGCAAAATGCGGCCTTCTGTTCGTGGCGAACTCCTGTGAGGAGGGGCTTGGCAATCTGAAGGGCAGCCGCCGGATCGTACAGGACTACGGCAGCCGCATCCGCGAATTTTACACCTTCGACGGTACGAACCTGCGCCGCGTCGTGACGAGCGCGGTCGGCTCGCACCGCTACCGCGTGACCGTCCGCACCGAGGGCGGACACAGCTACGGCGCGTTCGGGAACCGCAACGCGATCTATTACCTGTCCTCCATCATCAACACCATCTACACCATGAAGGTGCCGCAGAAGGAGGGCGTCAAGACGACCTACAACGTCGGCGTGATCGAGGGCGGAACGTCGGTCAACACCATCGCGCAGGAGGCGTCGATGCTCTGCGAGTACCGCTCGAACGACCGCGAGTGCCTGGAGACCATGCGCGTGTTCTTTGAAAAGACGTTCGAGGCCTACCGCGCGATGGGCGTGGAGGTCGAGGTAACGCTGGTCGGCGACCGCCCGTGCGGCGGCGACGTGCCGCAGGAAAAGCTGGATGCGCTCATTGCGCGCGCGGACAGCGCCGTGCGCGAGCTGTTTGACGCGGAGCCGATCCACGGCCCCAGCTCGACCGACGCCAACATTCCGCTCGCGGCCGGGATCCCGGCCATCTGCGTCAGCGCGGCGGTGGGCCGCGGCTGCCATACGCGGCAGGAGGAGATCGATCTCGATCAGCTGCCGAACGGCGCGAAGCTGTCGATGCGGCTGATGCAGGAATACTTCGAGATCTGAGCGATACACCCAGGGCCGGAATGCGGAGTTTTGCGCTTCCGGCCTGATTTATAATGATGGGATCATGAGGAGGCGACGCCATGCAGACCAAGCTCTATGAGACACTCGTTGACAAGCACCGCGAGGAGATCCTCGCGGCGGAGGACTATATCTGGCGGCACCCGGAGACGGGCTTCCGCGAGTGGAAGACGACCGCGTATATGCAGGACGTGTTTGAAAAGGTGGGCTATACGCTCGTCAAGGCGGGGGATATCCCCGGCTTCTACACGGATATCGAGACCGGACGGCCCGGCCCGAAGCTGCTCATCATGGCGGAGCTGGATGCGCTGAGCGCGCCGAACCATGTGCAGGCGGTGGACGGCTGCGCCCATGCCTGCGGCCACCACGCGCAGTGCGCGGCCATGGCCGGGATCGCGCTGGCGCTGAAGGAGCCGGGCGCGCTCGACGGCCTGAGCGGGTCGGTCCGGCTGATGTGCGTCCCGGCGGAGGAGCTGATCGAGCTGGATTTCCGCGACGGCCTGCGCCGCGCGGGCGTGATCCACTATCTCGGCGGCAAGACCGAGTTCATGCACCGCGGATACATGGACGGCGTGGATCTGGCGTTTCTATTCCACACCAGCACACGCACCGACTTACCGGTACCATGCGGCAGAACCACCGCGCCCCTTACCTGCTGATCGGCATGTCTGGAATCCACACCCAACTTGATATGTGCTTCAACCGTTTCATCGAACTTGGCCTTGCCGGTTTTGACAACGAGGTCAACCGCTTCGGCCGGATCATACAATTTAGACCTGTCCAGCAGCTTGGCGCTGTCCTGATACTTCTTACCTCTTTTCAAAACTATCTACTCCTTTCGTGGTAATTGCGGAATGCTCTGCATTCCTCCCACAAGATTCGATTCCCTTAGTCCTCAACCACGATACCCATGCTTCTCGCAGTTCCTGCGATCATACTCATCGCCGCTTCAACCGAAGCCGCGTTGAGGTCAGGCATTTTCTGCTCGGCAATCTGGCGGACGGCATCCTTGGAAATCGTAGCGACCTTTGTTTTGTTCGGTACGCCGGAACCGCTGTCAATTTTGCAAGCTTTCTTCAAAAGAACCGCAGCAGGCGGTGTTTTAGTTACAAACGAGAACGACCTGTCCGCATACACCGTAATAACGACAGGAATAATCAGCCCCGCGTCCTTTGAAGTTTTTTCATTGAACTCCTTACAGAACCCCATGATGTTTACACCATGCTGACCGAGCGCAGGACCAACCGGCGGCGCCGGGGTCGCTTTCCCTGCCGGAATCTGTAACTTAATGAAACCAACAACCTTTTGTGCCATAGTAAGCACCTCCTTAACAAATGTGGTGAATGGCGGGAATCTACAATTCCCTCCCACTTATAACAGGCGGTCTTAAAAAAGACCGCATATTATACAAAAAATATACTAGACCAAGGTTTCCACCTGATCGAACTCCAGTTCGACCGGCGTTTCACGCCCAAACATGGACACGCACACACGAACCTTTTTCTTTTCCATGTTGATCTCTTCCACCACGCCAATGAAGTTTTCCAGCGGGCCAGCCATGACCTTAACGCTGTCTCCCACCTCGTAGTCGATTGAGATCGAC
>ERZ827168.5413-NODE-5413-length-10677-cov-3.413764_pt1 | contig 10677 bp, 9 predicted proteins | sample MGYA00519868_ERZ827168 | MGnify/ENA primary metagenome ERZ827168 (study PRJEB31778, sample SAMEA3449271) | human gut metagenome | biome: human gut; feature: human-associated habitat; material: faeces | place: United Kingdom | collected 2010/2012 ...
TGTCTCCCCTGCTGCCCACCGGCTTTGCGGTGCTGACGGTACGCACCGAGGGCGGCATCTGCTACCTGAACCTCCCCAAGGGGGATCAGTACCTAATGCCGGAGGACGAGACGGAGCAGCAGCGCATGGTGCGCGACGCGGGTCTGCGCGTGAGCGTCGGCTTTGACGGGCATCGGGTGGAGGACTATCTGCCCGGGCGCGTCGTGGATACGAATCGCTTTCTGGAAGCGGCGCGGATTCCGCGTCCATTTGAGGAATAGGGGAGGAAAGACGGCATGAACATTGATCCGATCGTTGTCAAGGTGCTGGAAACTGTGAAGAGCCACGAGCTGTCCACCGGCGCGTACGCGAGATGGACGATTCCCGAGCCGGGGCGCAACATGGGCGTGAACGAATACGGCTGCGCCGACGCGGCCAACCTGCTGTACACCGTGGGCGCGCCGGTGCGCGACCCTGCCGAGCGCGCGAAATGGGTGGAGACGATGCAGAACATGCAGTCTCCGGATACGGGACTGTTCTCCGAGCCGACGCATCATCCGTTCCACACCACGGCGCACTGCGTCGCCGCGCTGGAGCTGTTTGACGCGCTGCCACGCTACGAGCTGACCGAGATGAAGAAGTATCTGGATACCGAAAAGCTGCACGAGCTCTTGGAAAGTCTGGACTGGGATCACAATCCGTGGCCGATGTCCCACCGCGGCGCGGGGCTGTTCGCGGCGCTGACGATCACGCGCAGCGCGAGCCTTGCGTGGCAGAACGATTATTTCCAGTGGCTGAAGGAGCATTGCGACCCCGAATACGGCATGAGCTATCGCGGCCGCATCGGCGCGGACATTCCGGCGCATCACATGTGCGGCTGGTTCCACTATCTGTTCAACCATGCCTGCGCGCGGCGGCCGATACCGTATGCCGAGAAGCTGATCGACAGCTGCATTGAAATGTACGACCGGAACGAGATGGGCGCGCCGTTCGGCGTGAGCTGCGGCTTCATGGAGATCGACTGGGTTTTCTGCCTGAACCGTGCGTCCCGGCAGACGGCGTATCGCCGCGAGGAAATCCGAGACCGGCTTTCGCGCTTCGCGAAGGGCTATGTGGACTACCTTCTGAACGCCGCCCCGAAGACGGACAAGTCCTTTGACGACCTGCACATGCTGTTCGGCGCGATGTGCGCGCTTTCGGAGCTTCAGACGGCGCTGCCCGGCGAATACCTGTCCACCGTGCCGCTGAAAATCGTGCTCGACCGCCGCCCGTTCATCTGATGGGACAGGCGCAAGGCTGCATGTTAATCGTCGACCCGAAGGCAGACAAATCCTTTGACGACCTGCACATGCGGTTCGGCGAGTACCTGTCCGCCGTCCCGCTGAAAATCGTGCTCGACCGTCGTCCGTTCATCTGATGGGGCAGGCGCAAGGCTTGCGTGTTGATCGCCGACATGAAGGCGGATAAGTCCTTTGACGACCTGCACATGCGGTTCGGCGAATATCTGTCCGCCGTGCCGCTGAAAATCGTGCTCGACCGCCGTCCATTCATCTGATGAGGGACAGGCGCATATGCTCCTTACACGAAGATGGTTCGGGGAGGCGGTATCTTGCGCGAGGACAGAATGGGGCGCGTCTTCCGCGTGCTGCGCGGGGCGCTGGCCGCGGGGGCGATTACGCTTTTGTTGATGGCGGGCATCACGCTGCTGGTGATCTACGCGGGGCTGCGCACGACGCACCTGACGGCGATCAATCAGGTTGTGAAGCTCGTGAGCATCCTGGCGGGCACGCTGTTCGCCGTGGGCGTCGGCGGGGAAAAGGGACTTCTGACGGGCGCGCTGGTGGGCATGCTGTATATGCTGCTCGGCTATGGCTTCTATAGCCTGATCGACGGCTCCGAGCCCGCGGCAAAGGTGCTGGCCATGGAAATCGCGGCGGGCGCGCTGGTAGGCGCGGCGGCCGGGGTTGCGCTGGCCAACCTGCGCGGAGGACGGCGGACGCGCGGCTGAATAAACGGAGGATCCTTACGCAAAGAATGAAAACGATCCCATGGCGCGGTGTGCTTCATAAGACCGCGCCGTGGGATTTTTCACCGTAAAGAAATAGAACGGAAGCTGCCTTTTTAATGCGAAGAAGGTTGCACAATTAATATAAATGAATAAGGTACATGGACGGGCTGAAGTTTTATCTTAACTGAACAAAACAAAAAATATGTTGACAATCTATCGCGAGAACTGTATTATATAGATATTGAATGTCAAGGGGCATAACAAAACGCAGCTGCGATTTAGGAGGGAACGCCTTGGTTCAGCCGATACTGGAAATGCAGGGAATTCAAAAGTATTTCCCCGGCGTTCACGCGTTGGATGACTGCCGATTCGAACTTCGCGCGGGCGAGGTGCACGCGCTGGTGGGAGAAAACGGCGCGGGCAAATCCACGCTGATGAAGATTCTGTCCGGTATTTACCCGCGCGACGGTGGAAGCGTCCGACTGGACGGCAGGGAAATCAACGTCAAAAGCACGCTGGAAGCGCAGCGTCTGGGCATCAGCATCATCCATCAGGAAATCAACCTGATGCAGGATCTGACGGTCTCTGAGAACATTTATATCGGCCGCGAACCGACGCAGGGCATTCTCCTGAACGGCGCGAAGCAGGATGCGCAGACAAACGCGCTGCTCGACTCACTGCGCCTGACGGATATCCGCGCGGGCACGCGCGTGCGCACACTCACCGTCGCCAAGCAGCAGATGGTCGAAATCGCCAAGGCGCTGTCGTTCAGCAATACGCGGATTCTGATCATGGACGAGCCGACCGCGGCGCTGACGGAATCGGAAATCGAAGACCTTTTCACGTTCATTCGAAGGCTGAAGGCGCAGGGCGTCGGCATCGTTTACATATCGCATCGCATGGAGGAATTGCGCATCATCGCCGATCGCGTTACCGTTATGCGCGACGGCAAATACGTCGGCACGCGCAATATGGCGGACGTGTCCATGGACGATATCATCAGCATGATGGTCGGCCGCGTGATCTATGAGCAGCCGAAGACGAAATCCGCTGTCCCGGAGACCGCGCCCGTCGTGCTGGAGGTCATAAATCTTCGCTCCCCGGCGGTCAAGGGCGTGAGCTTTACGCTTAAAAAGGGCGAGATTCTCGGGCTTGCCGGCCTGATGGGCGCGGGGCGCACGGAGGTTGCGCGCCTGATCTGCGGCGCGGATCCGATGTCCGGTGGTGAAATCATTGTTCAGGGTAGAAAAATGCGCATCACATCCCCGAACGACGCGGTGCGCGCGGGCATCGGCTATCTGTCGGAGGATCGAAAGCGCTTTGGCTTGTGTCTCGGGCTTTCGGTGGCGGACAATGTGGCGCTGCCAAATCTGAACGCCATGTCCTCCGGCCCCGTGATTAACGATCGCAAGGTGGCGCACACGGCGAAAAAATACGTCGATCGCATTCAGATCAAGACACCGGGCGTTCACGCGCCGACAAAGGGTCTCTCCGGCGGAAATCAGCAGAAGGTCGTCATCGGCAAATGGCTGGAAAGAAACTGCGATATCCTCATTTTCGACGAGCCGACGCGCGGCATCGACGTGGGCGCGAAGAGCGAAATCTATAAGCTGATGAACGATCTGGTTCGCCAGGGCAAGTCGATCATTATGATTTCGTCGGAAATGCCGGAGCTTTTGCGCATGTCCGACCGGGTAGTGGTAATGTGCGAAGGCGTAAAAACGGGCGAACTGCCCATCGAGGAAGCGACACAGGAGAAGATCATGACCCTCGCGACACAGCATACGGGAGGCTGAACCATGGAAAATATCAACAGAAAAAACAATAAGAAGCTGAACCTTCAGGCGCTCCTCGCGCCGGTGGCGCTGGTAATCCTCTATGTGTTCTTTTCCGTGTTTGGAAAGAACTTCTTCGATGTGTATACCCTGAAGACCATTCTCGAGTCGTCGTATTATGTGGGCTTCATGGCCTTCGGCGTGACGTTCGTAATCATTTCCGGCGGCATTGACCTCTCTCTGGGATCGAACATGATGTGCTCGGCGCTGATCGGCTGCTACGCCTTTAGCAAATGGGGATTGCCGCTGTGGACGGGTCTTCTGCTGTGCGTGGCGGTGGGCACACTGTTCGGTCTTTTGAATGGCGTGATGATCGCGAAATTCAAGCTCCCGCCGTTTATCGCGACGCTCGGAACGCAGATGGTCACGCTGGGTCTCGGCTCCATTATTACCAATGTTCAGACGCAGCGCTTCCCGACCATCGGCACGGCCAACGAATGGTTCAAAAAGGCGTTCTACCGCTGCGACCTGCTGGGAATCAAGGGTTTCCCGATTGGCGCGGTATACCTGTTCGCGGCGTTCTTTATCGCGATTTTCCTTCTGAGCAAAACAAAGTTCGGGCGGTACGCGCTGGCGATCGGCTCGAACGAGGAAGCGGCCCGCCTGTCCGGCGTCAAGACGGATAACTGGAAGATTCTGATTTACACCGTTTGCGGGCTGTTCTGCGCGATCGCGGGCATCTTTTACGCGGCGTGCTACACGACGGTCATTCCCGGAACGGGCAACGGACTGGAAATGAACGGCATTACCGCCGTGATCATCGGCGGCACGTCCATGGCGGGCGGCTCCGGATCGATCATCGGCACGATGATCGGCGTGTTCATCATGTCCGTGCTCAAGAACGGCCTTCCGTCCATCGGTCTCCAGTCGCAGTGGCAGACGTTCTTTACCGGCGTGGTCGTTATCGGCGCGGTGCTTCTGGATCAGGCCAGAATCCGCGCGGCGTCCCGGGTTCGCAAAAACTGATCGTCTCCTTCCGGGCGCGTCCCGGTGAGAATAGAAACCCCCAATTAAGAAAAGGAGGAACCCCAACATGAAAAAAACTCTTGCGATCCTGCTGGCCTTCCTGATGGTACTGGCGATGTGCGCCGGCGCTATTGCGGATGAGAAGCTCTACATCCCCGTGGTATCGAAGGGCTTCCAGCACCAGTTCTGGCAGACCGTCTACGCCGGCGCGCAGAAGGCCGCTCAGGATTACAATGTGGACATCTACTTCGACGGCCCCGCTTCCGAAACCGACGTTGACGTTCAGGTAGAAATGCTCAAGTCCGAAATGGCGAAGAAGCCGAAGGCGCTTGCGCTGGCGGCTCTGTCCACGGACGCGGTTATGAGCGAGCTGCAGGAGTGCATCGAAAAGGGCATCCCGGTCATCGGCTTTGACTCCGGCGTGCCGAACGCGCCCGAAGGCGCGATCAAGGCGACCGCTTCCACCAACAATGAAAACGCCGCGGCGCTCGCCGCCGATAAGCTGATGGAGCAGGAAGGCTTTGTCGATATGCTCAAGGCCGCGACGGCTGACAAGCCTGTGGTCATCGGCGTTATCTCTCAGGAAGCCGTTTCCGCCTCCATCGTCGGACGCACGACCGGCTTCGTCAACAGGATGACCGAGCTGGCGGGCGCGCACAACACCGTGTCCGTGACCGGCCACGACCTCTGGAAGAACGAAGTGAAGGACGCGGGCGTGATCATCAACGTTCAGGTTTCCGCCACCACGCAGGTCACCGATCTGGTCAGCACCTCGAACGCCGTTCTGAACCTTGACGGTCTGAAGGCCGTGTTCCTCTCCAATGAGAACGCCGTTACCGGCTTCCTCTCCGCCACGGCCGACGGCTCCGACCTCGCCAAGGGCGGTCGCTATGACGGCCTGATGGTCGCGGGCTTCGACGCGGGCGCCAGCCAGAAGAACGCCGTTCGCAACGGCTGGTTCATCGGCTCCGTCACGCAGGATCCCTACATGATCGGCTATTACGCGGTTGAGCTGGCTGTGAAGGCTGCCAACGGCGAGGAAGTGCACGACGTGGATACCGGCGCGCAGTGGTACACCGCCGAGAATATCGACGACGAAATGATCTCCATGCTGGTTTACGATTGATCGATTTGACATTTAGGGGGGCATCTCGCCTTGCGAGACGCCCCCTTGGTTTTTTAGGGCAACGCCGCACAAATGAGGCGGCCGGCCGGTGAATGGATTTTTCGTCATATGCAATGCGAGTTTCGAAGGTTTGCTGGAGGCAAATTGAGAAATCCGCATGCATCAGATGACGGAAAAGACGTCGCCCGACGCGCCGCAGAATTGTGCGGCGTTGCCTTATGGTATAGGTGCAGTCAGCTTCTCGCCATGCCGTCCACGCTCAGGATGACGCCGGTGATGTAGGAGGCTTCATCGGAGGCGAGGAACGCGAAGGCGTTGGCGATGTCCTCGGGCTGTCCCATGCGGCGCAGCGGGATGCGGGCGACCATGGGTTCGATCACGCTCTTCGGAACGGCCTTCATCATGTCCGTCTCCGTGATGCCGGGGGCGACGGCGTTCACGCGGATGCCCTTGGGGCCCAGCTCGCGCGCGAGCGAAATCGTCATGCCGTTGACCGCGAACTTGGACGCGGGATACGCGAAGCCGGCGGGCTGGCCGGAGATGCTGACCATGGAGGAGGTGTTGAGGATAACGCCGCCGCCCTGCTGAATCATGCAGTCAACGGCCGCGCGCGTGGCGGTGAACACGCCCTTCACGTTCAGATCCATCACCTTGTCGTAGGTCTCCTCGGTGTATTGCGTGAGCGGGGTGCTCTCGGAAACACCGGCGTTGTTGATCAGGATGTCGATGCGGCCATAGCGGGCGATAATGTCGTCAAAGGCTTCCTTCACGGATTCCAAGCTGGTCAGGTTCGGGCTGATGCCCTCGACGGGCGCGTCGGGGTACTGTTCCTTCAGCTTCGCAACGGCCTTGGCCGCGGTGGCGGGGGAGCTCGCCGTCAGGATGACCTTCGCGCCCTCGTTCAGGAACTTTTCGACCGTGGCATAGCCGATGCCGCGGCTTCCGCCTGTGATGATGGCAACCTTGTCCTTCAGTCTCATAGATACAACCTCCATGCTAATAATCATGCCCGGTTTTCAGGGCAGGTATCGCGTTACAGGTTCAGAAGCTTGGAAAGATTTCCGGAGAAAATCTGTTCGTTCACGCGCGCGGGCAGGTTCAGCGACAGAATGTTCTGAATCTCGTCGCCGACGCTCCACATTGGGTAGTCGCTGCCGAACAGCACGCGCTCTTCGCCGTACAGGCTGATCAGGTGCCGCACGCGCTCCACGCCCAGCGCGAAGAACGAGCTGGACGAATCCACCCAGATATCCTCGCCCTTCAGGCATTTTTCGGCTTCGTCCCATTCGGTGTAGCCGCCGAAATGCGCACAGATGATCTTCAGGTGCGGATGCCTGCGGCGAATGACCGGAATGTGCGACGGCGACGAAAAGTGATAGCGCCGGTCGCCGGTGTGAAACAGAACCGGCAGGTTCAGCTGCGCCATGGCCTCGTAGGCCTCGTCCATGACGGGGTCGCTGATCTCGAATTTCTGAAAATCGGGGTGCAGCTTCACACCGCGCAGCCCCTCCGCCTTCACACGGTTCAGCTCATCAAAGGGGTTTTCGAAGTCCGGGTGCAGCGTGGCGAAGCCGATGAAGCGCTCCGGGTGCGCGCGGCATTCGGCGATGATAAAGTCGTTGATGCGCGTGACCTGATGCTCGACCGTGGCCACCGAGTGAACGAGAAATTTCTGCACGCCGAACTCGTCGCCCAGCGCGAGCAGATGCTCGACGGTGCCGTCGTATTTCATGGAAATATCGTAGAAGTCGCCGATGGCGTGCGCCGCCTTGACAGCGATTTTTTCGGGGTAGATGTGCGCGTGCGCATCAAAGATGGTGTACATGGAAATGCCTCCCGGTTCGTTACGCATGGTCGCAGAGACGGGCGATTTTTTCCTCGAATCCGTTTTGCAGCTCGGCCAGACACGCGTTTCCCCAGCTGGGGAAGTGTTCGCGCTGGCAGGCGAAAATCAGCCCGACGAGCACGCTCATCACGTCGTTCAGCGCTCGTTCCGCCGGATCGATCGGCCGGTCGTAGGCGCGCAGGAAGGCTTCGCCCGCTTCCTTCGAGAGCGACGAGGTGACGTTTGAAAGGTCGGAACTCGCGAAGCCCTTGCCAAGCAGGTTGTAGTCGAACATGCAGGCGGCGCTTCGGTCTCTGGCGACGGCCATGTTGGTGTAGTAAAAGTCGTTGTAGGTCAGCGTTCGCTCTGCGCGGTCGAGCCGGGCGCGGAGGTCGTCATACCGGCGTTCCAGCGCGTCCCATATGGGCAGCGCGTGCGTGTCGGTCTTTTCCCGCGCGAGGGCGAGGTTTTCCCGCGTGAAGGCGTCCGTTTCGTCGTACAGGCCGCCGCCGTGCGCACGTACATATTCGCGCCCGCGCGCGTGCAGGCAGACGTACCATTCGGCCAGCTGCTCCGCGAGTTCGCAGTCGGCCATATCTCCGGCTTCGGCGAGCCGCCAGCGGGGACTTGCGGAAAGATCCTCCAAAAGCAGCGCGGAATCCGTGTGCGCGAGTACGCGAATGGTCGGAACGCCGAGCGAGCCCAGCAGACGGTAGGCCTCGATTTCGCGGCGGAATTCGGGGCGCTCAAAGAATTTGAGAATGCAGGATTCGCCGCCATTCGAAACGCGCGCGACGGTAACGCCGTTCTGGCTTCGGATGATCGCGGGCGCGTCACAGGAAACGCCCAGACGGGTCAGCTCGTTTTGCAGGGAATTCAGCATCCTTCGCCTCCGTTTCCGCCATTTCAAAAAGATTCATTATAGATTATAGCATCCGCCGCGCGAAATGCAAGGGGGATTGCGGGGCGTTCTTCGCAGAAAACCGCGAAAAACGGGTAAAGTCACCACCTCATTTATGCGGTGGCACCGTAAAGAAACCGCGGCGCGTTAATTCTTTGGACATTCGCGGTTTCGGTGTTGACAGGCGGCGGGGAACGTGGTATCATTCACGCCAGAACAGCGATGACGGAGACGGTTGGTCGCGCGCTTTCCACAGAGAGCCGGCGGTTGGTGAAAGCCGGTGTGAGCCTGCGTCCGGGAACCCATCACTCCCGAGCTGGAAGGGTGAAGCTTCAGTAGCCGCTTCCCGCAGGCGCAGCGTTACGGGCGCAGGGCTTGTCAGAGCCTGCTGAGCGGCGCGAAAGCGCAATTTGAGTGGTACCACGGGTTTATTCCGCCTCAAGGAAGAAATTCCTTGAGGCGTTTTTTTATGCGAAAGGAGGATGTGTGTCATGCAGTCGTTCGGTTCTACCAGCAGCAAAATCTACGAGGTGGCGGCTCGAATCCGCGAGCTGAGAGAAATCGCCGGGTACTCGCAGGAGGAAATGGCGCAGCGCACCGAGGTGTCGCCGGAAATGTACCGCCTGTACGAGGAAGGCCAGACGGATTTCCCGTTCACGTTCATCCATAAATGCGCCCTCGAGCTTGGCGTTGAAATCACCGACCTGATGGAGGGCAAGTCCGCCCGCCTGACAGGCTACACCGTCACCCGCAAGGGCATGGGCGAGGTCACCGCGAAGGAGACGGGGCTTGAAATTCGTTCGCTCGCGCCGCTGTTCAAGCGAAAGATTGCCGAGCCGTATTTTGTGCGATACGAGTATGTACCCGAGCAGCAGTCGCGGCCGATTCATCTTACGCGCCACAGCGGACAGGAATTCGACCTGATTCTCTCCGGCTCTCTGAAGGTGCAGGTGGGTGAGCACATCGAGGTGCTGCACGAGGGCGACAGCATTTACTACGATTCCTCCAAGCCGCACGGCATGATCGCTGTGGACGGCGCGGACTGCCTGTTCTGCGCGGTGGTGCTTCCCGGCGACGAAACCGAGGAGCTGGAGGTGCGCGATACCATCGTCGCCGCCAAGCAGACCGAAAAGCTGATCTATGAGAACTTCGTGACGCCGCAGGAGGACGACAAGGGTCTGGTCACGTCGCTTTCGTTCCACAATACCGAAAACTTCAACTTTGCCTTTGACATTGTGGACGAGATGGCGAAGCAGAAGCCGGACAAGCTGGCGATGCTGCATCTGGATCGCTTCGGAAACGAGCGTCGGTTCAGCTTCCGGCAGATTTCGCGCGATTCCAGCCGCGCCGCGAACTACTTCAAGTCGCTGGGCATCAAAAAGGGAGACCGCGTGATGCTGATCCTGCGCAGGCACTATCAGTTCTGGTTCTGCATCCTGGGTCTGCACAAGCTGGGCGCGATTCCGATCCCGGCCACGAACCAGCTGGTGGAGCACGACCTGACCTATCGCTTCAACGCCGCGGGCGTGAAGTGCGTGGTGGCGACCGGCGTGGGCGAGGTCGCCGCGCAGATTGATCTGGCCATGAAGGACAGTCCCACCGTGGAGCACCGCATCATGGTGGACGGTCACCGCGAGGGCTGGCGCAATTTCGACGAGGAATACCGCATGTTTTCCAGCAGCTTCCCGCGCACGGAGGACGCGCCCGGCGGCGACGACCCGATGCTGATGCTGTTCACCAGCGGTACCACCGGGTATCCCAAAATCGCGACGCACTCCTACAAGTATCCGCTGGGACACTTTGTGACGGCGAAATACTGGCATTGCGTGAACCCGAACGGCCTGCACCTGACGATCTCCGATACCGGCTGGGGCAAGGCGCTGTGGGGCAAGCTGTATGGACAGTGGATGTGCGAGGCGGCCACGTTTGTGTACGACTTCGACCGCTTCAGCGCGGCGGACATCCTGCCGCTGTTCAAGAAATACAACATTACCACGTTCTGCGCGCCGCCGACGATGTATCGCTTCATGATCAAGG
>ERZ827168.5414-NODE-5414-length-10676-cov-2.737030_pt1 | contig 10676 bp, 7 predicted proteins | sample MGYA00519868_ERZ827168 | MGnify/ENA primary metagenome ERZ827168 (study PRJEB31778, sample SAMEA3449271) | human gut metagenome | biome: human gut; feature: human-associated habitat; material: faeces | place: United Kingdom | collected 2010/2012 ...
TACTGTGTCACGGCACCGACATTCTCCATCACAGCCTTCGGATCGGCAAACACATAGCGGTTGATGCGCTGGAGAATATAGGCGTGCCCGTCGTCCGTCTTGACCTGATAGGTGCAGTTGATGTGGCCGTGGCCGTATTTCTCGCAGGTGATCGGAGCGCCGCTGATGGCGAAGTGGGTAATGGCTGGCTCCACGCGGTGTGCAGTCTTCAAAGCAGTATCATCCTCTCGTTTTTCCCATGCTATGCCGCCGTACAGGCGGATGGGAATCCGCATTGCGGTCTTATTTTCCTTGTAATGCGTCGGAATCCATGTTTTTGGCAAGATTTCCGGCGCGCCGTCCAAGAACAGGTCGTTACGTCGACCGCATTTCCGCTATTATATCAGGATTTTACCATAATAGCAAGCAAATATCCCATTTTCGACGGTCCTTCCAAAAAAGTTCACATTTTATCGGGTATCTTTTGGGCATTCGCAGAGGTCATTCCGCGCTGCTGAGGTCCTGTGTGCTGCGCAGGGTCGCATACAGGCCGCCGAGGCGCATAAGCTCCTCGTGCGTGCCCTGCTCGCAGATGCGGCCGTCCGCCACGACAAGGATGCGCGAGGCGCTGCGGATGGTCGAAAGGCGGTGGGCGATGATGAGCGTCGTGCGGCCCTCGGCCAGATGGTCGAGCGCGTGCTGGATCTTCGACTCCGTCACACTGTCGAGCGCGCTCGTGGCCTCGTCCAGGATCAGGATGGGCGGATTCTTCAGGAAAATCCGCGCGATGGACACGCGCTGCTTCTGCCCGCCGGACAGGAGCGTGCCGCGCTCGCCGACATAGGTGTCGAAGCCGTCGGGCATGGCCATGATATCGTCATATATTTCCGCCTGCCGCGCCGCCTCCCGGATCTCCTCCATGGTAGCGTCCGGGCGGCCGTAGCGGATGTTGTTCGCAATGGTGTCGGCAAACAGGAACACATCCTGCTGCACGACACCGATGGCGTGGTGCAGGGACTCCTGCGTGACCGAGCGCACGTCCTGCCCGTCGATGCAGATGCGGCCGGACGTCACGTCATAAAAGCGCGGGATCAGGCGGCACAGCGTGCTTTTGCCGCCGCCGGACGGGCCGACCACCGCAACGGTCTCGCCGGGCCGGACATGCAGGGTGACGTGCTCAAGCACCTCCTGATTTTCCTCATAGGAGAACGAGACGTCCTCAACGTCGATCGCGCCGCGGACATGCCCGAGCGCTTTCGCATCCGGCGCGTCGCGCAGCTTCGGCTCCGTGCGCATCAGCTCGACGAAGCGGCCGAGGCCCGCAAAGCCGTTGGCGAACATCTCGGCGAAATTCACGAGCTTGCGCACGGGGCTCGTGAACGTGGAGATATACAGGGAGAACGTGAACAGGTCGACCAGATCCATCCGGCCCTGCATGATGAGCGTGCCGCCCACGGTGATAACGGCCACGCTCAGGATCGAGAGGAAAAACTCCAGCGAGCCGGAGAAAATGCCCATCTCGCGGTGGAATTCCCGCTTTGAGACCTTGAAGCGGTCGTTGGCCTCGCTGAACTTGCCGAACTCCACGGCCTCGTTCGCGAAGGCCTTCGCCGTGCGGATGCCGGAGAGCGAGGACTCGATCTCGGCATTGATGGCCGCCGTGCGCTTCTTCACACCGCGCGAGACCCTGCTCATTTTCCGGCGGCGCGTGATGACGACGATAAGCAGGATCGGCAGGATGACGCACACGACCAGGGCCAGCCGCCACTCGATCGTGAACATGACGGCGAGCGCGCCGACGATCGTCAGCAGGGAGATCATCAGGTCCTCCGGGCCGTGGTGCGCCAGCTCCGTGATCTCGAACAGGTCCGTCGTCAGGCGGCTCATGAGCTGGCCCGTGCGGTTGTGGTCATAGAACTCATAGCCGAGGCTCTGCATGTGGCGGAACAGGTCGCGGCGCATGTCCGCCTGAATGTGTACGCCCACCATGTGTCCGAAGAACGCGACAATATAGTTCATGCCGAGCTTCAGCAGATAGATGCCGAGAAGCACCAGTGACCACACGATGAGCAGCCGCAGGTTGCGCTCGGGAACGTAAACATTGATGATGTCCTTTGCTACCATCGGGTAAAACAGATCGCAGACTGCGACAATGAGCGCGCAGAACAGATCGAGGAAGAACATCTTTTTATGGGGTTTGAAGTAGTGTGCGAATCTTTTCAGCATAATCAGTATCTGTAACTCACATTGAATTCGACAAAAAGCTCCAGCTCGTAGCCGCTTTCGTCAACGTCCTTTCCGGGAACATACGGCGGCGTGTCGAAAAGGTGCGCGGTGAAAGCAAGGCTGTAATCGGATATCGCTCCGTCTTTGATGCGGTAGGTGAAAACCGCGTCCTCGCAATACATTTTGTCCTTTCGCGGAACATTGATATACGCAATGGAATAGATATCGTCGCCGAGCAGCGAAAACAGCGCGTTGCTGTCGGGATTTTTGCATTTTACGGTGTAAAGCCCGTCGGCTGAAAGGGAGGCGGAAATTTTGCTTCCCTCATCCGGTACGGCGGGACGTGCATAGAGCAGGCTGTCAAACAGCGCTTCCGGCGACATTTCGCCGGTATGCTCCTCGCCGTCGATGATCGTGGTGCAGGTCGTTCCGTCGTATTCAAGCTCCACTTTTGCCGCCGAAGCCAGCACGGTGCGCGTCATTTCGGCGCTCAGCGTGTTTTTTTCGTAATCCGCATCAAAGCTGCCCATTGAAAAAAGCAGCGTCGCAAGCTCATCTCCGAAGCGGATATTGGCAGTGAAGCTGCCGTGCGCCTGCTCCGGCGCGTTTGCGACAGCCTCGCGTATCGGTGTTATATCGACAGTGCCGCCGCAGCCGCTGAAAATCAGCAGGCATACGGCGACAGCCATCATAAGCGCAGAACGCTTCATCTCGGAACGTCCTTGCCGTCAAGCAGCAGCCTGACGTTGTTTATTATTGTGTTGACGTCGGCGAACAGCACGTAATAGTTGCTGGGAACGCCGTCCGTCTCATAAATGAGCTTGCTTGTTGTGACGCGGTAATAGATTATCTCCGTTTCCTTGACGGAACTTGTCATTTTGAAGCGGAAATACGGTGTTTTGACATCGCCTTCGGCAGGCGTGTATTCACCTGCTCTTGTACAGCTCAGAACGGACACATAGAGATAGCGGAAGTTCTTGACATCGACCTCTTTGCCGTTGCAGGTAACGCGTGACAGTTTACCGTCACTGCCCTTTTCGAGGTTGAAGAGGTACGTCGTGTTGTCGAACTCCATTTCGATGGTATCGATCTTGTCAATATACATAGAGAAGGTGGAGCGGTCAAGGAACTCAAGCGGTTCCCAGCTCAGCCACGGCGCGGTCTTCTTGGAGACCTTGGCGATGATGCCGGTCGTGGTCTTCTGCGTCTCGCCCTTGTCGTTCTTGAACTCGATCGTGGCATACGCAAAGCGGCTGCCGTCGCTGTCGGGCTTGCTGAAATAGATATAACTGCGGTAGCCCTTATAATCGTAGGACAGCCCTATCGCAGGGTCCTTCAGACCGTATTTATCAAGCGTATCCTCGCTCGTCACGTTGTATTCGACAACGCTGTCGCCCACCAGAGTCGCCATACCGTAAAGTATTTCCGAGAAGGTGGAAGCGTCGGGAGTCGCGTAGTTATAACCCTTTTTGATGTAGTTTGCGGGTGATACGACTTCCCAGACGCCGGTGACCGATTCCTTGGGGATCGCGTCCCAGCCGTCGGCATAGAGCGTTATTTCGTCAAATACCGCATACTGATTTCCGGTGGGAAGCTCAAACATGAGTCTGACATATCTGAGCTGCTTTCCGAACTCAAAGTTCACTTCATACTGGCGATAACTCTTTTCGGACTGGTCGAAGCCGGAGAATTCCGCGACGCTGACGAACTTCTTTTCGTCGCTGTCGTAAGCCTGTATCTCAACCTTGCCGGGAAGAACCGCGCCCTTTGCGGTGTCTTTGACAAGACCGAATCTGACGCCGTATTTGCCGTTTTCGGCATAGCGCTCAAGCGCGAATTCGAGCGTCACCGTACCGCCGTCCGATGAATTGACGCCGACGAGTGACTTTGTGTCCGCCGTCCAGTCGGAATATGCTCCGGTGAAACAGACCTTGTCGTGTATCAGTGTGGCGATTTCCTGTTTTGATGAAAAAGCCTTGATATTCGAGGGAAGGGTGACGTCAACACGCTGTCTGACATAGACAGTCGTGTCGGAGTCGGAGTACATAAGGATTACATCGCTGATATCGTAGGTATCGTTGGTGCTTGAAATGCTGTATCCGAGATTCGCGGTCAGCATGACCGTTGCGGGCTGGAGGATTTCGTTTTCAAGCGATGAATCGAGGATATATACGTGCGGCTTGCCGACATAGCGTGCGTAATACGCGCCGCCCGATGCCAGCTTGTTGCCGATGATGACTCTGTGGTGGACGCCCTTCAGCGTTTCGACGTCGATCACGGCGGTTGCCGTCGATTCGTCCGCCAGACCGTATTTTGCAAGGTCGGCTTCGGATACATTCGACAGCTTGCCGACAGACAGCATATATGTGCAGTTGACGACAAATGAAGCGAATTTCTCCTGGTCATAGGAGCAAAGCTCTGCATTTTCGAAATAGAAGGTGTTGTTGACACGGTAAGCCGAATACGTGCCGTACTTATTTGTGACGGTGAAGCGCTGTACGTCGGAACGCGAGATATTCGGATAAACGAACGGGCGGTTGCCTGTACCCACCGTGTCGCCGTCGATGTCGTAGCCCGGGAGGGCATATACGGAGAAATCGCTGTCGGACCTGCCGTCCGCATTGCCGGTCACACGCAGTATAGCCATGGCAAACATAATTTCGCCGTTGAATGAATAGCGCGTGCCGTTTTCGAGCGTATTGAAGAACGCATCATGAGCCAGCTTTTCGGATTTGCCTTCCGAGCTGACGGTGCAGAAGTCGCCGCCTTTGCCGAATTCGACGTAAATATTCTTCACCTTGTGTTCAAACGCCTCCGCAAAGCCGCAGATGTACGTATCATAGGTGTCGCCGTCCAGCTTTTCACGGCTGTCGGCAAAGGTGATCGTAACTTTGTCGTATTCAAGGTTGCCGATCGCGAGCGCGTTTTCCGAAATTTTGTAGTAATCCTCGGTTGTCTGGTCGCCGGTGCGGAAGAAGATGAGATAGACGCCGAGCAGCACTGCCGCCGCGACGAATACGCATATCAGAATAGTGATCTGTTTTTTCATATCAGAGGTGACGCCTCCGTACAAATACCGCAAAGCCGATGCAGATGATGACGAGCGGGAAAGTGAGCGTGACGAACCAGGTGAGCTTTTCAGCCTGTTCGGTGGTGAGCGTCAGCGCCGTTTCCTCAAAGCGTTTGATATCGATATCGGGGATGACGCGGTCGGTCGCCATGTTGCGGGTCGCGCTGTAAATGATGCTGCGGTTGCCGTAGGTATTGGTGACATATGCGTCGCTGCCGAAGTCGGTGGAGCCGACGAGCATGACGAACTTGTATTTCTTGGCGTTGTTGTCGCCGTAGGTGCGGTATGTCGAAAGCGCCACAACGGGATACGAGCCGTCAACGCGGTCAACGCCGCCCTTGCCGTCGCTTATGAGCGCATACGCCGTATCGTATGTGCTGACGGCGATGTCGGGAGTGCCGCTTGCTCTGCCGGAGGTATCGATTTTAAGCGGGACAGCGTTTCTGATAACAGTGCGTATGCCCTTCTCGGACGCGGCCTTGTGGATCGAATATGCGGCGGAATTGGTGTTGGCAGTGTTGTAGTTACCGATGATGCTGTAAAAATCGGTGCCGTTTGCGATGGAGTTTTTCTCGTCGGCAAGCTTGTAGTTCGGCATATAGTCAAGCCCCCAGGTCTCCCAGAGATATTCTCTCAGATTTGTGAGGGATTCGGTGGAGGAGTTGACGAAGACCATAAGGCTGTTGAAGTTTTCCTTGTCAGCCATGTATTCCGACAGCTTGTCGATTTCGTTTTTGCCCGTCGAAGCCGAACCGGTATAGCCGATAAAGTCGCTGACGGGATTGTATATCACCAGAATTTTGGTTCTGGGGTCGATGTCTTCTGTCGCAAGGTCGACCTTTTTGACCTCAAATTCGGTAGCCGTGAATATTTCCTCAAAGCCCTGACTCCAGCTTTCGCCGTGACCTGTCGTGAACGACACAACGGGCGCTTCGGCAAGTGATGCCTGAAGAATTGAGGCGGTCATGTTCTTTTCGCCGGAGAAGGCAAAAACCTTGCCCGTTTCGGTGTCGGCGGTGTAGAAGCCGTTGAAGGCACGGATTCTGTAATGATATTTGCCCTGAATGATGACGTTGTTATAAGAAAGCGAGGTCTGCGATTCGGTAAGATACTTGTTCGCAAGCTCAGGCTCCTTGTTGATGTCGATATATTCGACCTTGACATTGTTCGGGTACTTGCGCGCATATTCTTCGGCAAGGTCACGCACGCGGGTGAAATGCTCGCGGTCGGTGCCGTTTGCGTTGTAGTATGCCGTGTCATAGTACGTGAACAGGTCGCGGTCGGCAAGGAAATAGATTGTAACGTCGAAGCTGTCGTATTCGTCGCCGAGGCCGACACGGAGAGCCGTATCTGTGTCTTCGCTGATGGAATAGAGCTGTGTCTGAGTGAGGTCGATCCGGAGACCGACCTTTTCGTCAATCGAGGTGACGATGAGGTTGAGCACGATTATCATGGCGATGAAAAGCACCGTGAAGACCACGGAGAGAGAACCGTACTTGAAGCGTTTGTTCTTGAAAATGTTTGTTTTTGACATTGCGTAAACCCTCCGTAATCAGGACCAGCGGCGCTTTTCATAAACTCTGACGGTCAGGAAGATAAACACGCACGCAAAGGATATGAAGTAAATGAGCGCCGGAATGTCGAAATAGCCGACTGTGAAGGGCGTATAGCGGTCAACCACCGAGAACCAGCGGACGACGACGCGAAGCCATTCGAAGGGAATTTTCTGCGCAAGCAGACTGAGAAGCAACAGTACCGCGATGATCGCAATGGAGGAAACTGCGGCGATGAGCTGGTTTTCGGTCAGCGCGGAAAGGAAGAGGCCGAGTGCGATGAATGCGGCACCGACAAGGAAGAGACCGAGTATATTCGTCAGGATGACGGCGAGGTTCGGCGAGCCGTAGCGGTACAGCAAAATGAAGTTGAGGCTGTTTACTGCGAGAGAGACCGCAAAAATCGTGAGTGCGGCGAAGAATTTCGCGCAGACGATGCCGGTCAGTGTGACCGGTGCCGTCAGCAGCATCTGCTCTGTCCTTGATTTGCGTTCTTCCGCAAACAGCTTCATGGTAAGAAGCGGCAGAAGAATGCAGAAAACAAGCAGAAGAAGCACAAAGTACGTATAAAGTCCGGAGCTGTCCTGCTTCAGCAGTGTCGTATACGCAAACAGCGCACCCGAAACCGCGATGAACATTCCGGCAAAGATATAGCCGATGGGAGTTATGAAGTATGAGCGCAGCTCACGTTTATATATTGCCCACATTACTGCTGCCCTCTCTTTCTTTTTTCCGCCTTCTGCGGTTCGATGAGTCTGATGAATATGTCTTCAAGATTGAGCTGGTCGCCTTCCAGACCTATCATAATGAATCCCGCGCGTGCGACCGAGGTAAACAGCGGTTTACGGATGTCCACTCTGTCCTCGCTTTCGATGATGTAGCTGATACTGTCGGTATCGCGTCTGCCGAGAGCATCGGCGAACTTGATTCCGGGAAGCGCACGGAGAAGCTTTATGACCTCGTCCTCCGGACCGACGATCTTCGCAATGAGTCGGCGGGTGCCGTCCACGGCGTTGATGATGTCTTCGGTACGTTCGTTTGCGACGATCTGTCCCTTGTTTATGACGACGATGCGGTCGCATACCGCCTGAACCTCGGGCAGAATGTGCGTCGAAAGAATGACGGTATGATCCTTGCCGAGGTGCTTGATGAGGTTGCGTATCTCAATGATCTGCTTCGGGTCGAGACCGACGGTAGGCTCGTCGAAAATAAGCACCTTCGGGTTGCCGATGAGCGCCTGCGCAATGCCGACACGCTGACGGTAGCCCTTTGAAAGGTTCTTTATCTTGCGGTTGTATACATCGGTGATTTTGACGACCTCGCAGATTTCCTTGATGTGCTGTTTTCTCGGCAGCCTGCAGCCTTTCAGCTCGTATGCAAAGTCAAGGTATTCCTTCACGGTCATTTCGAGGTAAAGCGGCGGAATTTCGGGCAGGAAACCAATGCGGCGCTTTGCGCCGATAGGATCCTCAAGCACGTCTATCCCGTCGATCTTTGCGCTTCCGGAGGTTGCGGAAAGATATCCGGTCAATATGTTGAGGGTAGTCGATTTTCCGGCACCGTTCGGACCGAGAAAGCCCATTATCTCGCCCTCGTTGACGTTGAAGGTGATGTTGTCGACCGCTACCTTGTCGCCGAATCGCTTGGTCAGGTTCGTTATCTCAATCATGGAGAACTCCTTTCAGAGGAATTTTATTCGTCTATTTTGATGCCCAGCTCCTTCAGCGCCTTTTCGGGTACCTCTGCGGGGCATGAGGTCATCAGCTCACTTGCGTTCTGCACCTTCGGATATGCCACAACGTCGCGCAGAGAGGGAGCGCCCAGCATCTGCATGACAATACGGTCAAGACCGATTGCAAAGCCGCCGTGAGGCGGTGCGCCGTAGCGGAATGCATCGAGAAGATAGCCGAATTTTGTCTGCGCCTCTTCCTTGGAGAGACCGAGAAGCCTGAATATCGTGCTTTGAAGCTCGGGGTCGGTGATACGTATGGAACCGCTGGACAGCTCAATGCCGTTCAGCACAAGGTCATAGCACTTCGCTCTGACTCTTGCCTTATCCGTTTCGAGGTAGGGCAGGCATTCATCGAGCGGAGCGGTGAAGGGATGGTGCATTGCGACGTATTCGCCGGATTCCTTGTCGTATTCGAAGAACGGGAATTCGACGACCCAGAGGAACCTGAAGCCCTCACGGGGTACGTTCACCTTGTTTGCGACATGCAGTCTGAGCTGACCGAGCTGGGTGAGCACGGAGCTTGTGTCGCTATCGGCGATTATGAGAGTGACGTCGCCTTCGGCGGTGTCTGTTTTCCTGCAGATTGCGTCAAGTGTTTCTTCTGTGACAAACTTTGCAAACGAGGCGTTTCTGCCCTGTTCGGTATGGCGTATCCACGCAAGCCCCTTAGCGCCGCAGCCCTTTGCATATTCGGTGAGCTTATCGATCTCCTTGCGTGTCAGAACGGAGGCATAGCCCTTTGCGTTTATGGCGCGGACGCTGCCGCCGCCTTCGACCGCGTTTCTGAACACGGCAAATTCGCTGTCTTTCACCTCATCGGTGATGTCGATAAGCTCCATGCCGAAGCGCATATCGGGCTTGTCGCTGCCGAAACGCTCCATGCATTCCTTGTAGGTATATCTGGGGAGCGGAGTGGGAATATCCACGTCAAGCGCTTCCTTGAAGAGGCGTTTTACATAGCCTTCGGCTATTGCGTAAATGTCCTCAACATCAACGAAGCTCATTTCAACGTCGATCTGAGTGAATTCGGGCTGACGGTCGGCACGCAGGTCCTCGTCACGGAAGCAGCGCGCAATCTGCATATATCTGTCAAAGCCCGCGACCATTGAAAGCTGCTTGTAAAGCTGAGGAGACTGCGGCAGAGCGTAAAAGCTTCCCTTGTGCAGTCTGGACGGCACGAGATAGTCGCGTGCGCCCTCGGGGGTCGATTTTATGAGGATAGGTGTTTCTATCTCAATGAAGCCGTTGTCGTCGAAGTAGTCGCGGGTGATCTTTGCGACCTTGTGACGGAAGATGATGTTGTTCATGAGACAGGGACGGCGCAGTCAAGATAGCGGTACTTGAGTCTGAGGTCCTCGCCCGCACCGGTGTTGTCGTTGATGTCGAAGGGGGGAGTTTCGCTGAGGCCGAGAATCTTCAGCTCGGTCACGAAAATCTCAATGTTTCCGGTGGGGATGTTGGGATTCTTGCTTGAACGCTCACGGACCGTGCCTGTTGCAAACAGAACGTATTCGCTTCTCACGGTGAACGCCTTGTCGAAAACAGCCCTGTCGGTGCTGTCGTCGAAGGCGAGCTGAACGATACCGCTCCTGTCACGCAGGTCGATGAATATGAGTGAACCGAGGTCGCGGCGGCGCTGAGCCCAGCCCGCGACCGAAACGGTTTTTCCTATGTCTAATTTGAGTGCAGTAGTGCGTGCGCCTGCTGCTGCCGAGAAATTCAGCCATAACAAACCTCGTTTAATAAAATTTACCGTAAAAACCCGCAAAAACGGCTCAGTGAGCCGTCGCGGTATATTTCAAGTGCGGCGCGGGTGAAGTTCGTTCACCAAAGCCCGTCGCCCTATTTTATTGCGTCTCTGATTTTTTGCGCGTCGAGCAGAACGGTGACGTTTTCGCCGCCCGTCATGCTTTTGAGCGTTGCGACACCGTTTGCGGCTTCGTCGCCGCCGATGACAAGCGTGTATCTTGCGCCCTGCTTGTCCGCATATTTCATCTGTGCCTTGAGTGATCTGCCGATAAGGTCGGTGTCCGCTCTCACACCGAGCGCACGGAGCTGTTCCGTGAGCCTGAACGCAAGCTCCGACGTGTCGCTTCCGAGCGGCGCTATATAAACG
>ERZ827168.5415-NODE-5415-length-10673-cov-8.079582_pt1 | contig 10673 bp, 9 predicted proteins | sample MGYA00519868_ERZ827168 | MGnify/ENA primary metagenome ERZ827168 (study PRJEB31778, sample SAMEA3449271) | human gut metagenome | biome: human gut; feature: human-associated habitat; material: faeces | place: United Kingdom | collected 2010/2012 ...
TCGCCGACTTTGAGGCCAGCAAGGGCGTTCTCGCTATCTGCCCCGCCACGATGACCTTCAGCGAGGAGATCCTGAACGGCATCATGGATGTGGCCGCAGCGCACAGGAACGAGCGCGGCGCAGATCTGGTCGGCATCAATATGGAAGGCCCCTACATCAGCCCCCGCAAGGTCGGCGCCCAGAACCCCAAGTATGTCATGGGGGCGGACGCAGCCATGTTCCGCCGCCTGCAGGCGCGCAGCAACGGGCTGATCAAGCTGGTCGATGTGGCGCCCGAGGAGCCGGGCAATCTCGACTTTATCAAGGAATGTCACGATGAGGTGCGCATTTCCATCGCGCACACCTGCACCGACTATGATACGGCCAAGGCCGCCTTTGCCGCCGGTGCCACCCACATGACCCACCTGTACAACGCGATGCCCGGCATCACCCACCGTGAGCCTGGCCCCATCATCGCCGCGCTGGAGGAGGGTGCCGAGGTCGAGCTGATCACCGACAACGTGCACATCCACCCCGCCGTGGTGCGCTTTACCTTCAACACCTTCGGCGACGACCACGTGATTCTGATTGCTGACAGCATGATGGCCTGCGGTCTGCCCGACGGCCAGTACAGCCTGGGTGGTCAGGCCGTCACCGTGCACGGCCGCCGCGCCACCCTGACCGAGCAGGAAGGCACCATCGCCGGCAGCGCCACCTGCCTGTTTGACTGCATGAAGCGTGCGGTGCAGGAGATGGGCGTGCCGCTGGAAAGCGCCGTCCGCGCCGCCACCCTCAACCCCGCCCGCAGCATCGGTGTCGATGCCGACTATGGCAGCCTGGAAGCAGGCCGCTGGGGCAACGTGGTACTGGTGGACGACCAGCTGAACATCCAGACCGTGGTGCGCCACGGCCAGATTCTGTAACCGCTGTAAAAGCCGCAAAAAAATAAACCGGGACGTTTTGCCGCGTCCCGGTTTTCTTTTTGCGCGCCGTATGCTACAATGGGGGCAGCAAGCAAGAAGGAGTGTGCCCCTATGAAGAAAATTGCAGCACTCCTGCAATTTTTTGCTTTTAGCCCGTTCGACCACCTCATATCGAGGTGTCCGCCGCAGGGCGGCGGAACACCGAAAGCGCAAACGAAAAATTATTTCTCGCGGCGTTTCGTCAAATATTCATCCATTTCTTCGGCAACCTGCTTGGAGTATTTAACAGCCTCCACAACGGTCCGTGCGCCCAGCACCACATCACCGCTGGCAAAAATTCCCTCACGGGTGGTGTGGCCGTGCTCGTCGGTGGCAAGCAGACCGTGGCTGCTCATCTCCAGGCCGGTGGTGGTGCTGACGATGCGGTTCTGCGCGCCCTGGCTGATGGCAATGATGACGCTGGAGCAGGGGAAGAACTGCTCCTCGCTGGTGGAGGTAATGTTGCCTTCCTCGTCCATCTCCACTTTCTTGTAGTAAACGCCGTCGTCGGTAATGCGGGTGGGGCGCATGCCGTAGTAGAACTCCACGCCGTCGGCCTTGGCGTAGTCCACCTCACGCACGCTGGCGGCGGTCTGGTAGCGGCGGCAGAACACGCTGACATGGCACACGCCCTTGCGCAGGGCGGTACGGGCCACGTCCATAGCCGAGTTGCCCGCGCCGATGACGACGAGGTTATCGCCCAGATCATACACGTCCGGGTCGACCAGATAGTCGATGGCGTAGTTGACATGGCCCAGGCTCTCGCCAGGGATACCCATGGCCTTGGGCTTCCACACGCCGGTGCCGATAAAGATAGCCTCGTAGCCGTCGCGCTGCAGGTCGTCCACCGTAAGGGTGCGGCCAATGGCCGTGTTGGGGCGGATCTTGATGCCCAGCTTGATGAGCTGCTTCTGGTAGCGGTCCAGAATACTCTTGGGCAGGCGGAACTCTGGGATGCCGTAGCGCAGCACGCCGCCGATCTTCTCGCGGCTTTCAAAAATGGTCACGTCATAGCCGCGGCGGGCCAGCAGCACACTGATGGTGATGCCTGCCGGGCCACTGCCGATGATGGCCACGCGCTGGCCTTTTTTCGGCTCCATCTCCGGCTCCAGATGGTCGAGATACGCATCGGAGATGTAGTTTTCGATGCTGGAAAAATGTACGGGGGCGCCCTTGCGGCCCAGCACGCAGTGGCCCTCACACTGTTTTTCGTGGTCGCATACCAGAGAGCAGATGACGCTCAGCGGGTTATTCTCGTACAGCATTTCACCGGCTTCTTCTTTGTGGCCGGTGCGGAACAGCTCGATCGCTTCCGGGATATTGGTGCTGATGGGGCAGCCTTCGCGGCACATCGGCTTTTTGCAGTGCAGGCAACGGCGGGCTTCGTTTACAACATGGATCGCCATTTCTTTTTCTCTCCTTCTTATTTCCTCGCGCATAAAAATCGACATTCCAGCGCGGGCTGTGCTATAATTTTGGTAAATCGACCGTTAGGGGGTGCCCGTTATGGCAAAGGCCGCAGTGCTGCTGCCCCGGCAGGAAATGCAGCAAATGGCAGCAGACTTGATTGCACAGTATCCGAATCTATCAGCTTTCTGTATTGAGTATACCCATACCGACGCAGCTTGTCAACGCGCGATAAGGTTACAAAATGATGGCTGCGAGCTGATTTTGGCCCGCGGTCTGCAGGCGGCGCCGGTTGACGAGCTGGCCCACCAGATGCCCAACATCGTGGGCATGAAGGACACCAGCGGCGACATCACCCTGACCGAGGAGTTTATCCGCCGCACGCGGGACGTGGGCGTGCCTTACCGGCCCAGCCTGCCTACCCCGGCGGGTGCCGCCCGGGACGGGTTTGTGCATACCATGACCGCCGCCGGACTTTTATAAAAAGGAGTCTTTGCCATGAATACCACCCTGCGTACCCAAGCTGAAACGATTGTAACTGCCAGCATTCACGCCGTGCTGCCGGATGAAGCGGTGCGCCGCGCATTGCAGGGCTTTGCCCCGGCGGGGCGGGTGTTTTTGGCAGCCGCGGGCAAGGCCGCCTGGCAGATGGCCCATACCGCCGTAGAAGTGCTGGGCCGGCCGGACGGCGGCGTGGTCATTACCAAATACGGCCACGTGAAAGGCGAGATTCCCGGCGTGACCTGCTATGAAGCCGCCCACCCGGTGCCCGACGAAGCAGGCTTTGCCGCTACCGAAAAGGCGCTGGCGCTGGTGCATGGGCTGACCGCGCAGGATGCTGTGCTGTTTTTGCTCTCCGGCGGCGGCAGTGCCCTATTGGAAAAGCCGCTGATCCCTGGCGCGGAATTGCAGGACATCACGTCCCAGCTGCTGGCCAGCGGCGCGGATATTGTAGAGATGAACACCATCCGCAAGCGCCTGTCCGGCGTCAAGGGCGGGCGGTTCGCGCTGGCCTGCGCCCCTGCGCAGGTGTACAGCATCGTGCTCAGCGATATTTTGGGCGACCCGCTGGATATGATCGCCAGCGGCCCCGCCTGCCCGGACAGCTCCACCTGCGCCGAGGCCAAGGCTATCGCCGCACGGTATGGGTTAAAGCTTTCCCCGGCGGCTGCGGCGCTTTTGGAGCAGGAAACACCCAAAGCGCTGGACAATGTGACCACCAAAATCACCGGCAGCGTGCGGGAACTGTGCGCCGCTGCGGCGGATGCCTGCCGCAAAGCGGGCTACACCCCCGTGCTGCTGACCGACCGGCTGAACTGCGAAGCCCGGGAGGCAGGGCGCTTTTTGGGCAGCATCGCCCAAAGCCACGCCGGGCAGGGGCAAAAGCTGGCCTTTCTGGCGGGCGGCGAGACCGTGGTACACCTGACGGGCCACGGCCTGGGCGGCCGCAACCAGGAATTGGCGCTGGCCGCCGCCCCTGCGCTGGCAGGGCTGAATGCCTGCGTTTTCTCGGTGGGCAGTGACGGCACCGACGGCCCCACCGATGCGGCGGGCGGCTACACGGACGGCGATACGGATGCCGCCCTGACCGCCCACGGCCTGACTGTGCCCGCCGTGCTGGCAGATAACGACGCCTACCACGCCTTGCAGGCAGTGGGCGGGCTGCTGGTCACCGGCCCCACAGGCACCAATGTAAATGATGTAAGTGTGGTGCTGGTGCAGGGATAACCACACAAAACAAAACGTCCCCGGCGGTCCCATCGCGGACCACTGGGGGCGTTTTGCATTGTTTTGTAAGGTTACTTCTGCTCGGCCAGCCATTCCACCGCCGACAGGGCGGCAATGTTGCCCTGCCCGGCAGCCTTGATATACTGGTAGGGCTTGCCTGCCAGATCGCCGCAGGCGAAGCAGCCCGGCAGGTTGGTGCGCATCTGGGCGTCCACGGCTACATGGGGGCCGTCGGTGGCAAGGCCCGGCACCAGTTTGTCCGGCGCTACGGCATCCCGCAGCACAAACACGCCGTCCACGGGGTGCAGATCTTTGTCGGTCTGCACGCCCTCGGCCCTCATCGTGCCGGGGATGGATAGCACCCTCTCCCGCACCACCGTTACGTTGGGGCCGACATTGACCTCGTGGGGTACGACCGGGAAATACAATACCCGGGCGCAGGTCTCGGCCAAAAAGTCGGCCTCGCGGCAGCTCTCGGCGTTGTAGCCCAGCACGGCCACTGCCTTGCCCTTGTAAAAGTGGGCGTCGCAGGTGGCGCAGTAGCTTACGCCGCGGCCCAGCAGCTCGTCCTCACCGGGGAAAGGTTTGCCCATCACGACGCCGCCCGCCAGAATGACTGACGAGGCCTCATACATAATATCCGGCGTCTGGATGCCGAAGTAGCTGCCCATGGCATAGACGGTCGTGACCTGCTTCTCGGTGATCTCCACGCCCATCACGTCCAGATGGTGCTTGAGTTTGTCGGCCAGGTCGGTGCCGGTAATGTCCGGCAGACCGGGGTAGTTGCGGATGGTATGGGCCTTGGTCATCTTGGTCGTCAGCCCTTTGCTGCCAAACAGCAGCACCTGCTTGCCGCGCACGCGGGCGGTGATGGCCGCCGATACGCCGGCAGGCCCAGTACCGATAATGGCAATATCGGCGCGGGTGGTTTCGTTCATGGCATTTTTCCTCTATGCTTTCTGTATACGCTTATCCTTTCCCTATTCTACCACAAAATCAGGCGTGCGCAATATTTTTTGTAGCGATGATGTCCACGCCTGTGCCCGCCACATTTTCGGCCAAAACCTGGCCAATGGTTATGGGGGCGGGGACTTCCACGTCTTTCAGCGCGCGGACCACATCAAAAATCTTGCCTTTGGGGATGTCACTGCGGGTCTTGCAGCTGACCATGGCCAGGGTGCCGCCGGTCACGCGGACGGTGCTGGTCACAATGCGGGTGGGGGCCGTGACCTCCTTGCGGGCGTAGGCATCGCCCCGGGGGCAGGTGTTGCCGGTGACAGAGGCGACCGCGCCGTCCTCCATCGTAACGATCAACGGGCAGCCCATGGGGCAGCCGATGCAGGTAAGTTCGATTTTTTTCGTTTCCATAATCAGGCCTCCTCCAGCGTAACAGTCAGGCACGAGGCGTCAGGATGGGCGCGCAGGTCGGCCCCTTTCAGGCGGACGGTCTCCATCTCGCCGGGGGCCAGCACGGGCCGCTTGCGGCTGAAAATGCAGGTATCGCCCTGATATACGGCGATCTTTTTGTTCTTGAACACACCGCCCACGCGGAAGCGGATGGTCACGGTATCGCCGGCACAGGCCGGGCGCACCGTGGCGGGCACGGTGTAGCGCACGCCGTTCTCGCAATGTACCGGGATGGCCGGGGCGTCCTGCTCGCCATTTTGCAAATAAGCGGCGGCCTGGGCACCGGCAGCACCGGCTTCCTCGGAAACATAGTCCACCAGATCATGCACATGCAGCACATTGCCTGCAGCAAACACGCCGGGGATGCTGGTCTCCAGGCTTTCGTTGACCAGCGGCCCGCTGGTGATGGGGCTTAACGCCACACCGGCGGCGCGGCTCAGCTCGTTTTCAGGCAGCAGACCGCAGGAGAGCAGCAGCGTGTCGCAATCGTAGTGTTCCTCGGTGCCGGGAACGGGCTTGCCGTTCTCCACGCGGGCCAGCGTGATGCCCTCGACCCGCTCCTTACCCTGGATGTCCACGACGGTGTGGCTCAGCTTCAGCGGGATGCCGAAGTCATCGAGGCACTGCACAATGTTGCGCTTTAAGCCGCCGGAGTAGGGCATCAGTTCGGCCACCACCTGCACCTGGGCACCCTCCAGCGTCATGCGGCGGGCCATGATCAGGCCGATATCACCGGAGCCAAGTATGACCACCTTGCGGCCAGGGAGATAGCCCTCCATGTTCACCAGCCGTTGGGCCGTACCGGCGGTGTAGATGCCGGCGGGGCGGTAGCCGGGGATGTTCAGCGCACCGCGCGGGCGCTCCCGGCAGCCCATGGCCAGAATGACGGCTTTCGGGTGCAGCTGGAACAGGCCGTCCGTTTTGTTCATGGCGGTCACGGTCTTGTCCGCCGCCAAGTCCAGCACCATGGTATTGAGTTTATAGGGAATGTGCAGTTCTTCCGCCTGGGCGATGAACCGGGCCGCGTACTCGGGGCCGGTCAATTCCTCTTTAAAGGTGTGCAGGCCAAAGCCGTTGTGGATGCACTGGTTCAAAATGCCGCCCAGTTCGCTGTCGCGCTCTAAAATCAGCAGGTTTTCTACACCGGCCTTGCGGGCAGCCACGGCTGCCGCCAGCCCCGCGGGGCCGCCGCCGATGATGACGAGATCTACGTTGTTCATATCCAGCCTCTCCCCTTAAAACGTATCCTTGTTGGTGCCGACGATGATTTTAGATTTGCCGCCGGCCTTGGTAATTTCACTCTGGGTCACGCCCAGTTCGCGGGCCAGAATTTCCATCACGCGGGGGCTGCAGAAGCCCGCCTGACAGCGGCCCATACCGGCACGGGTGCGGCGCTTTACGCCGTCCAGACTGCGGGCACCGGGCACGCGGTGGATGGCATCAATAATTTCGCCCTCGGTCACGCTCTCACAGCGGCAGATAATCTGCCCGTAGGCGGGGTTCTCTTTGATAAGGGCGGCGCGTTCTTCAAAAGGCAGCGTCTTGGGGTCCAGGATACCCTTGCGGGTGGGGTCAAACGTCGGATCGTTCTCCAGATGCAGGCTGTTTTTCACGATGTCGGCCACCATAGCGCCCACTGCGGGGGCGCTGGACAGGCCGGGGGACTCGATGGCAGCGCAATCCACAAAGCCGGGGGCAATCTCGCCAATGAAGAAATCGTGCCGCGGCTCGTGAGCGCGCAGGCCTGCAAAGCTGGTGATAGTCTGGCGCATGGGCAGGTCCTTCACCGCCAGGCCGGACTTTTCCCGCACTTCGTTCAGGCCTGTCGCCGTGGTGGCGGTGGCCTCTTTGTCATCCACATCAATGGCCGTGGGGCCGACCAGCAGGTTGCCGTGCACGGTGGGGGTGACCAGCACGCCCTTACCGTACTTGCCCGGCAGCTGGAAGATGGTGTGGTGCACATGCCCTGCCGCCGCGTGGTCCAGCAGGAAGTAATCGCCGCGCCGGGCAATGATCTGCATCGGGTGGGCGGCATCCACGGCGTTGTGCAGCTCGTCCGCATGCACACCGGCGGCGTTCACCACCAGGCGCGTCTCAAAGCTGCCCTTGTCGGTCTCCACGCGCCAACCGCCCTCGATGGGGGCAAAGCCGGTGACGGTGGTATCAAACTGGAACTTTACGCCATTTTTTGCGGCGTTTTCGGCAAAAGCATAGGTCAGTCCAAAGGGGCAGACAATGCCGCCGGTGGGTGCCCACAGGGCGGCCACCGCGTTATCGGAAACGTTCGGCTCCATCTTGACCAGCTCGTCGCGTTCGATAATGCGCAGGCCCTCTACGCCGTTGGCCACGCCGTTTTCGTACAGCTTTACCAGATTCGGGCGGTCCTGCTCGCTCAAACACACCACCAGGCTGCCGCACTGGTCGTAGGCAAAATCCAATTCTTTGGCAAGGGCAGGCATACGGCGGCTGCCCTCCACATTCAATTTGGCCATCAGGCTGCCGTGGGTGGCATCGTAGCCTGCATGGACAATGGCGCTGTTGGCCTTGGAGGTACCGCAGCAGACATCCTCCTCCTTATCCAGCACCAGAATATCTGCTTTACAGCGCGATAATTCCCGCGCTGCGGCACAGCCGGAAACGCCTGCACCGATGATCAGAACGTCCAACATACTTATTCTCTCCTTCTGGTGAAAATCACCTATACCATCAGTATACCGTGCAGAAGTTTTGCCGTCAATAGCCTGTTTTTTGTTGTTTTTGTACAAAGAGCACCCCATAAACCACACAAAGCAGCACCTGGTAGATCAGGCGCTGCCTTGCGGTTTGGAAGTAATAAATTTGCCTGCGGCTTACAGCATCGGCGGGGTGGTATCCCGCAGAACCAACCGGCAGGGCAGGCAGATGGTCTTTTCCACATCGGATTCGTGGTTTAAAAGGCGGATCATCTGCTTGGCGGCCGTGCGGCCGGTCTCGTGCAGACTGTTGTCGATGGAGGTCAGCTGCGGGTAGCAGATGGTGCAGTAGACGCTGTTGTTGCAGCCAATGACGGCGACTTCGTCCGGGATGCGCTTGCCGGTGGCCTGCAGCGCGTGCAGGCAGCCCACGGCGGTGGTATCCTCGGAAAAGACGATAGCATCGGTGTTCGGGTCCTGCTGCAGGATGCGTGTGGTCACGAACTGACCGCCCTCGATGGAACGTTCGGCCCGGTAGCATCGCTCCGGCAAACCGTATTCCTGGATGGCACGGCGGTAGCCGTTCAGCTTGTGCTCCTCACTCTCGGTCTCGTCATCATTGACAAAGGCAATGTTGTGCCGCCCGGCCTGGGCCAGCCGCTTGACGGCGTGGTAGGTGCCGTCTTCCTCATCGGAAAGGACACCGTAGGCGTTGGGCAGCGGCAGAACCGCGTTGGCAAACAAGATCGGAATATTGGGAGCATATTTGGCAATGTATTCGCGGCACTGTGGTGTCACGAATATGGAACCGACGAAGAATACGCCAATGATCTGCAGGGCGTTCAGCGTACGCAGATACTCGCTGGCACGGGCGGGGGTGCCGCCCAGGTTGCACAGGATGGTGCTGTACCCGGCGGTGGCCATCGCGCGCTCGATCTCATAGGCGATGGCGGCATGGTGTACATCACGGATGTCCACCGTCATAACGGCTACGCAGCGGCTTTGCCGGGTGGCCAGGCCTTTCGCTACCTGGCTGGGCTGGTAATCGCAGCTGTCCAGCACGGCCTGCACCTTGATGCGGGTGGCTTTGCCCACCTTGCCGCCGTTCATCACCCGGGAGACCGTGGCAATCGAGACCCCGGCTTCCCGGGCTATATCATAAATAGTCAAGAAATACCTCCTGTGTGATGCAACACTTTGTAAGCGTTTTCAACATATTCATCATAGCACACCCCAAAAACCGATGCAATTCTCGGATTTGACAAGAGAATAACAGGGTTTTCTAACAAAATGACGAAAATTTACGGCATCTGTTATTTCCTACACAAAATTTCGGCCCGGCTTTTGTCTTTTCTGCACAATTACCCGCAAACGATTACAATTTCCTTGAATCGTTAAATTTTGGAACAAGAGAGGGTAAAAAAACATTTTGGCGGGATATTTGTCTAAACCGGGCGGTTTTCTCTCTTGTATGGGCTGTGGCGGCGTGATACAATAAACTGGTTTTTGATTTTGCCCTTTTTGTATAAGGGCAATACCGCATAATTCTAAGTGCCGATACGGTGAGCGAGGTGCGGCAGCTGCTAAGCCAAAAGCGCAGATAATACTTTGTGCTGCAAAGGTGAGCGCCGCCGGTGGCGGATACAGCGAACCGAAGCAGGGGCAGCGGTCGCAGAGTGCGAGGGGCTTTTGCCCCCGAAGCACGATGCGGGTACCGCAACCCGACATTATCGAGCATTTTGGCAACGCAGATGCCGTGCCGCACACCGAGCCGCAGCGAGGCGCTTCGGAGCGCAACCGACGCTTTGCGGCGGCTCTTGGCGCGGAGATCCGCCGGAGCGGTGCTTAAGCCGTTAGGCGGGAATTGTGCGGTGTTGCCATAAGAACAACTTCCTTCGGCCCCCTCTGGCACTTCATGCCACCTTCCCCGTATCAGGAGAGTCTGTCTCGCAGCGGGAGGCTTTTCGACATTCCTCTACGTCTATCAAAATCGAGGTTTTCCCTATGAATATGCAGGATTTTTACACCGGGCACGCCTTTGATGCTTACGAGTTCTTTGGCGCTCACACCTACTTTGGGGGCACCCATTTTGCAGTCTGGGCACCGTCCGCCCAGCACATTGCGGTGGAGACTGAGGTCGGCACCTATGACATGCACCGCACCCAGTCCGCCGTTTGGGAGTGCGACGTCCCCGGCGCCAACGCGGGCATGATCTACCAGTATTGGGTGCGCGGTGCCAACGGTCAGACCGTGGCCCACTGCGACCCTTACGGCACCGCCATGACCCTGCGCCCCGACGGCCGCAGCATCATTGCCGACCGCCCCACCGGCTTCACCGATGACAAGTGGATGGCCGGCCGCACGAAATGCTTCGATAAGCCGCTGAATATCTACGAAGTCCACGCCGGCAGCTGGCGGCAGAAGGAGGACGGCAGCTGGTACACCTACGCCGAGCTGGCCGAGCTGCTGCCCGCCTACTGCAAGGAGAACGGCTTCACCCACATTGAACTCATGCCCC
>ERZ827168.5416-NODE-5416-length-10672-cov-2.853443_pt1 | contig 10672 bp, 3 predicted proteins | sample MGYA00519868_ERZ827168 | MGnify/ENA primary metagenome ERZ827168 (study PRJEB31778, sample SAMEA3449271) | human gut metagenome | biome: human gut; feature: human-associated habitat; material: faeces | place: United Kingdom | collected 2010/2012 ...
GTTAGCTTCAAGCTTGCTGAGCCCGACTTCATACATTGCAGTGATTGTCGCTTTTCCTGCGGCCTTTCCGACAATCTTGGAATTTTCGTCGACAAGGGCAATCTCCGGTTTGTCGGATTTGACAGAATACTTGCTCGGGTCAATTACTTCGCCTTCAAAAAGCAGGAAAGAAACAGGGTCAAGTTTGTCGCCGACTCCAATCAGTCCGGAAGTCTTGGTAAACTCAAATTTCTTTGCCTTTTCGACAAAGACATCGCAACTTGCGCTGACCTTTTTGTCCAATGACCGGGCATAAATGGTTGCTTGGCCTTCTTTTAATGCCATAACAACTCCACTGCTGCTTACCATGGCGATTTGCTCATCATCGCTGCTCCAGACTAAGGTCTTGTTGGTGGCATTGTCCGGCAATACGGTCGCCTTAAACTGATATTTGCTTCCGACCATCAGTTCGATAACATCTTTGTCAAGCGTGATTGATGTCACCGCAACGATTTCTTTTTCGACAATCACATTGCAGACTGCGCTGAAATTTCCGTCAGCAGTGCTGACAATAATTTGGGTGCTGCCTTCCTTGACAGCGCTCACAAGCCCTTCCTGGTCAACAGAGGCAATACTCTCATCTTTGCTCTCCCAAACAACGCCCTTTTCAGTGGCATTCTCCGGCAGAACGGTAGCAGTCAACTTATGGCTGGTCCCGACAGCCATTTCGACAGAACTCTCGCCAACTTCAATCCCGGTGACTTCTATCACCTGATTCTTTTCCTTCTTACAAGAACTGGTGGCAATCATGCTTCCACCTAAAACTATCATTGCCAATGCAATGAATAATGATTTTCCTTTCATCGTGTTTGTGTTTTAATTATGTTTTAAGTAGTTGTTTTTACTTAAGTCATCAAAGGTAAGATTTTTCTGTAAAAAAAAAATACTGAGTGATTGTTAGAAATAACTTGAACAATCTGCCCGAACCATATCTATGTTAGGAAACGAATCTCAAGATAAATTTTCGAATTGGTCGGAATCGAACTGAGATGGGGTGACTCCGAAGTGTTTTTTGAAGCGGCAGATGAAGTAACGGTATGAACTGAATCCGAGTTCGTCTGCTATTTCTGACACCAGTTTATTGCTGTCTAGTAACATTTGGGCAGCGTGACGAAGTCGGATGTCTTCTATGAATTCACGAGGACTGCGCCCGGTGATGTTTCGTAGTCTAGTGTTGAGAGCGGTCTTGCTGATGTGCAATTCCTGACACAACATCGCAACGTTGAGATTGTCTGAGTACAAATTACGTTCGACCGCTCCGATTGCCGCATTCAAGAAATTATAATCCTTGTGTTCGTGTTGCCTTGATTGTACGGTTTGAGATGCTAGGGTATATTTTTCCCGCAGAATTTTTCTGTTGTCCAGAAGGGTTTTGCATTGTTCAATCAGCATTTCTGTTCTAAATGGTTTTACGATGACCGCATCAACTCCCATTCTTGTCCCTTTTATGTTATCTCGTTCGGAAGCGTGACAGGTTAAAAGCACGAAAGGGATATGGCAGGTTTCAAAGTTATGACGAATTTTGGTGCAGAGTTCCAGACTTTTGTCGAATCTCGACAGGAGATCGCAGACAATGATGTCCGGTTGTTCTTTGAGGGAACAATGGAAGGCTTCTTCTGCATCCTGCGATACCAGAACGTCGTAGGAACGTCCGAAGATACTTCTCATCATTGCCCTATTGTCCGGGTCATCCGCAACAATCAGAATTTGCATACCGGTCTTTTCTGATATCGGAGCGGGGACAGGCGTTTGGGATCGTGACTCCTCGTGGAGAGCCTGGACTTGCGTAATGTCTTCGTTCTCGTTTTCCAAATCCACATATCCGGAAATGATAGTCTGCATATTCATCGCATTCGAGTATGAACGCTCAATATATTTCAATCCTTGAGGTGAAGAAGCGGCATAGCGTTGAAAAAACAGCTCCAACTGCCCCAATATCATAGTAAGCGGTCCACGAAGGCTTCGGGAAACATCGACAAACAACTGCATCCTTCTGCGCCCTTCGGCTTTCTCTAATTTCAGACGTTGTCTGAGCAGCATTCTTGAATACAATATTGAAAGCAGTGTTATCAGAACTGCAAGAATCAAGATAAAGTAGATTATCTTTGCTGTTGTGGTAGCATACCAATACGCCTTCAGCCTTATTCCAAGTGAGATTTCTTCTGAAGATTCAGTCTCGTCTCCCTCCCATTGGCGAACAAGCAGTTTGTACTTTCCCGGACGGAGATTCATATATACTATGGGTTTGTCCGGAGTAAAAGCTGTCCAGTCGCTATCTGCTCCCTCCAGTTTATAACTCCAGGATACAGGCCGGGTTTCGGAATAATCGAAGGTGGAAATATCCACGGATAAATTGGTTTGTCCCGGATTCAGCACTATACTGTTGATGGATGGAATCCTCTCTTTTGTGGAAATGGTTTTTCCGTTTATTCTGATTTCTGCAAAAGCGGCACGTGGCGTTTTGCTTTCGTCCTCTGAAAACGACTTAGGGTCAAAGGCGATTATGCCGTCCTTTCCGCCGATGAGAATCTTTCCATCCGAGGTTCGTAGAAGACATCCTCCCCTGAAGGAGCTGACCCCGAGTCCGTTCGATGCTTGGAAAAACCTCCACCAACCGGCATCTTCACTGACAATTGATATTCCGTGTCCGGATGTTACCATCAGTCGTGAATCTCCGCAGGGTAGCAAATCGATGACATAAGTATCCAGAAGTCTCGATTTTGGAAAGATAAAGACTTCCCGGCTTGTCGTGTCCATCTTGCAAAGTCCACGTTCTGTGATTGCTATAAACAAATCTCCGTTTTCTCCTAACTGTATGTCGGAGCAGTTTCCCGTGACGGGAAGAGGGTGAAAGGTTTGATTCTTTATGTCATATATTTGCGCGCCGATACCGCAAATGACAAGTTGCCCGTCGTTCATCTTACGTATTGCATAAATTGGACTAGTATAACCCGGTATATGACGGCTTATACCATCTTCCATTTGGGGATTGAAAAGGTATAGACCCCTTTGTGTGCCAAGATATAACTCGTTGTTTTGCAAATGTATTGCACTGATTGTCTCATTGATTGCTTTTCCATTTTTGTCTTGGAATGGAAAACTTTGCAGTTTTCCGTCTTTTGGCGTATATTTATGCAAAGAGCCTTGGAATGGCCCTATCCATATTTCACCTGATGATTTATCAAATACAGCCGTCTGAAATTTGATTTTTCTTCCAGATAGTATCTCTGTCAATTTCCCTCGTCTGTCCAAGCGGAACATACCATGATTGTCTGTAAAGATCCAGAGATTGCCGTCTGAATCTTCTGCGATTTCGCTGACCATTTTCAATGTCTCACTTCCCGGCAATATGCTGAATGCGGACAGTTTTTGGTTGAGATACCACAGACCGGAATAGTAGGTGCAAACCCAGACGTTGCCGTCGCAATCTTTGAGTATGTCCCAGATTGCCTCTTTTTCCGGTATTCCGGATTTCTCCGGGCGACAGATCATATCAGTCGGAGATATTACGAACAGCCCGTCCGCAGCGCCGGCGAAGACTTTTCCGTTCCTAAGTTCGCAAAATGAGCGGACTTCTTGTTCGGGAAGTATTCCCCCTATCTTGCGGACAGACTGTTCTTGCCCTATAAGGATGATTTCTCCGTTTACCAATCCTATCCACAAGTTTTTTTCTGAATCCATAAAAATTTTGCTCACTCCGCTGCTCGCCTTAAAAACTTCTTTGAACTGTCCGTCATATATGAAGATGCGTCCTTCCCAGGATAATGTTTTTGCCAAGTCCTTTTGTAATGCAGAGAAATTTGGATCCCGGGAGACTGGCGGCGACTTCCAGACTGTCATCTCGGGAGACGAGAAGACAGTTCTCCGATGCAACCCAAAGGCTATCCCCATCGGCGAGCAGAGAAATTTCTCGCCAACTGGTAAGCGACGATTTGAGAATCTGCGGTTCTCTGTATCGAATGTCAAATCTATATATTCCCCGGTACGAAACCGAATATACCAGATTGTTCCCATTACAGGCAAGACCGCGCGACAGACTATGCTGTAACATCATTCTGGTCTGTATTCCATCGTAGGTGAATACTCCGAAGTTCGTATTGAACCAAATGGTTCCGCTAGAGTCCTGGCAGGCAGAATAGACCGAAGCATCGCGGAAAGCGTTCAGTCGCTGGGGCTGTACAAAACGGGATGCCCACATCGGAGTCGGCATGGATGCCAGGAGAATAATGGCGGAGACAATTTGTATGACGAGGCGGAAAAACTCCTTCTTCGCTACCATAATATTTTCACATCTTAAAAACTTTTGCAATATATAAATAATTGGTCGAAATTATAACAAATATAGTTCAAAGTTATCATAATCGCGGGCTGTCATATATCCGACCTTTGTGCAAAAGAAACATAAAACACGAAAGCTGATAATGAAAAAATTACTGATTACTGTAACGCTTGTCTTGGGCGTTTTGCCTGTCTTGGCTCAAGAGAAATTTGGAGAAGGGAGCATATATCACGAAGGATGGATTGACTTCAATAAAAATGGAGTTAAGGATGTTTATGAAGATTCGTTAGCAGATATCGATGCCCGGATAGAGGATTTGCTTTCGCAGATGAATTTGGAGGAGAAAACTTGCCAGATGGTTACTCTTTACGGCTATCAGAGAGTCTTGCAAGATGAACTTCCCACACCGGAGTGGAAGGAGAAGTTGTGGAAGGACGGGATAGGTGCGATAGATGAACATTTGAACGGCTTTCGCAATTGGGGACTGCTTTCAGAGAGTGAGTGGCTCTGGCCAGCATCGAAACACGCGCGGGCGCTCAATATCGTCCAGCGTTTCTTTATAGAGGAGACCCGTTTGGGTATTCCTGTGGATTTTACAAATGAAGGAATACGTGGTGTCGAGGCTTATAAGGCGACGAATTTCCCGACCCAATTGGGAATCGGGCATACCTGGGACAGGAAATTGGTGCATGAGATAGGCAGAATTACCGGCCGGGAGGCAAGACTTTTGGGATACACCAATGTCTATGCTCCCATTTTAGATGTAGGCAGAGATCAACGTTGGGGGCGTTATGAGGAAGTTTATGGTGAGTCGCCCTATCTTGTGGCAGAGCTTGGAGTGCAAATGGCTTTAGGCCTGCAGACGGATTATCAGGTGGCTGCCACCGGCAAGCATTTCGCAGCTTACTCCAACAATAAGGGGGCGCGCGAAGGTATGGCGCGGGTAGATCCGCAGATGTCACCGCACGAGGTGGAAAATATACATTTATATCCTTGGCGGGAGGTTATAGGACGTGCGGGTCTTCTCGGAGTGATGAGCTCCTATAATGACTATGACGGAATCCCTGTTCAGGGCAGTAAATACTGGCTCACGGAGCGTCTCAGAGATGATTTTGGTTTCAAAGGTTATGTGGTGAGCGACAGTGATGCCGTTGAATACCTACATAGCAAACATCACGTCTCGGCGGATATGAAGGAGTCTGTGCGGCAGTCGGTGGAGGCCGGGCTGAATGTCCGTTGTACCTTCCGCACGCCGGACAGCTATGTTATGCCGCTGCGGGAACTTGTTGAAGAAGGGAAACTTTCGATGTCCGTTATTGACGAGCGCGTCCGCGATATATTGAGAGTAAAATTCCTTGTCGGACTCTTCGACCGCCCATACCAGACCGATTATGAAGCTGCCGACCGCGAGGTGAACGGCACTCTCAACAATGAAATCGCACTCCGCGCATCTCGCGAGAGCATAGTCTTGCTTAAAAATGAAGACTCTCTGCTGCCGATAGATAAGGCCGGAATAAGCAAACTTGCGGTGATAGGACCTAATGCTGATGAAGTCTCTTTTGCCCATACGCATTACGGACCGCTTATGACGGAGTCGGTGTCTGTACGCAAAGGATTGGAAGAAGCTCTGAAAGGCAAGGCTGAGGTTCTTTATGCCAAAGGCTGTGAACTTGTCGATTCAAATTGGCCGGACTCCGAGATACTTCCTTCAGAACCAACGAAAGAAGAACTGCGTCAGATGAATAATGCGGTGAAAATTGCCCGCAAGTCAGATGTCGTGATTGCGGTTCTTGGAGGAGGGCAGCGCACTTGCGGTGAAAACAAGAGCCGTTCGAGCTTGAATTTGCCCGGACATCAGGAACTCCTTCTGAAAAAACTGGCAGCGACCGGGAAGCCGGTGGTGCTTGTGCTAATCAACGGACGTCCGCTTTCGATAAATTGGGCGGACGAGCATATTCCGGCAATTATTGAGGCTTGGTATCCCGGATCCCACGGCGGAACAGCTGTGGCAGAGGTCATATTCGGGGACTACAATCCCGGAGGCAAGCTTACTGTCACCTTCCCGAAAACAGTCGGTCAGATTCCGTTCAATTTTCCTTGCAAACCGAATTCGCAGGTGGACGGAGGAAGCGGAGTCGGTCCGCAGGGCTGGCAGTCCAGAGTGCACGGGGCTTTGTATGATTTCGGTTATGGACTGAGTTACACCACTTTCGAATACTCTTCGCTGAAGCTATCTTCTGAAACCATTTCTCCGTCAGACACTCTGAAATTATCGTTCACCTTGAAGAATACCGGCTCCCGTAAGGGTGACGAGGTGGTTCAGCTTTATGTCCGCGACCTTCTCAGTTCCATTACTGTTTATGAGAAACAGTTACGCGGTTTTGAACGAGTGAGTCTTGAACCGGGAGAATCGAAAGAGATCAGTTTCGTTCTGACGCCTAAAGATTTGAGCCTGTTGGATGCGGATTTTCGTCAGGTTGTGGAGCCGGGTGAGTTTGAGATTATGATAGGCGCATCTTCCAAGGATATCAGGCTCAGTGAAAAACTGCTCGTTGATGACGGAAGCCGCAGCGCAAGTCTCCGAGTCGGGAGTGACACCTCGGTTTTCCCTCTTACTATCAGCGCAAGTGAAGACGTTACCGTGGCAGTCCGGGAGGGGAAGACGATAAATTCACTCGGAATCAGATGGGATGCCGGCACAGACTGCAATTTCGAAATTTTGTGGACCAACGGAGGTGGGCAGTTCCTGCCGGTTTACCGTGGCCATATTTCGACCGGAGACAAAGCGGAACAGAAAAACTATACTTTTGAGCCCGTGGCGGCAAGCGAAATTCGCGTGGCAGTAAACAAAGGAAGCGCGACCATACTTTCTCTGGAAAGCGATGCCATATCCTCTTCTAAACTATCCGCCTCGTTCGACAAGTCGCAGCTTGACGCTGTGCGGAAGTTGTGCGCCCGTGTATTTCCAAATAGGAGCGCAGATATCGATTTTATCTTGGAAGAGGGCGAGGGCGATTTCTATAGTCTTCAGACAATTGACGACCGGCTTTGTATCGGTGGCAACAATGTCAATTCACTGGCTCGGGGACTCGGAGATTATATGAGGGACTGGTGCAAAATCGGCACCACTTGGTATGCTAGGGACAAAGTCCGGGAACCGGAGCGGCTGCCTGAAATAAAAGAGCGCGTGGAACGCAAGTCCTTGGTTGGAAATAGGTTTTTCTTGAATTATTGTACTTACGGTTACAGCCTCCCTTGGTGGACTTGGAAGGACTGGGAGCGGCTCATTGACTGGATGGCACTTCACGGCGTGACGCTTTCCCTTGCCAATACTGGTCAGGAGAGCGTATGGCTCGAAACTTGGCAGGAGTTCGGCTTAAGTCCGGAGCAGATTCGTGCCTACTTCACCGGTCCGGCCTATCTGCCTTGGCACAGAATGACGAATATTGACGCTTGGCACGGACCACTTCCTCAGACTTGGCTGGATGCCCAATGCGAATTGCAGAAGAAAATTATCGAACGAGAGACTTCTTTGGGCATATCCCCAATTTTGAGTTCCTTTACCGGTCATGTGCCTGCCGGGTTGAAGCAAATCTTCCCAAAGGCTCAGATAAGCAAGCTCAACCGGTGGGGAAGTTTCGACGAGGAGTACAACGCTTGGTATCTAAATCCTACAGACAGCCTTTTTAGAGAAATCCAGAAGGTTTTTCTGCGTAAACAGAAGGAAATTTACGGGGAGAAATGCCATATTTATGGTGTGGATTTGTTCAACGAGGTGAATCCTCCGTCTTGGAAGCCGGACTATCTGGCAGATGTGGCGCGTCTCACCTATGAGGCGATAAGCGAAAACGACCCCGATGCCGTTTGGCTTCAGATGAGTTGGCTCTTCTGGCACAAGCGCAAGATGTGGACTCCGGAGCGTATTGAAGCATATATAACCCCCGTTCCCAAGGGAAGGCTGATAATGCTCGACTACTATTGCGAGGCAATCGAAGTTTACCGTCAGACAGATAATTTTCACGGTCAAGATTTTATCTGGTCCTATCTCGGCAATTTTGGCGGTGCGACTATGATAGCTGGTGACCTCGCAGACATAAGTATGAAACTTGACAGGTTATTTGCAGAAGCGTCCGGCAACTGTGTCGGTTTGGGCTGCACCTTGGAAGGCTTGGATGTGAATCCTATGATGTATGAATATGTTCTTGATAGGGCTTGGGAGCGTAGAGGGAATGACAAGGACTGGGTGGATGCACTCGCGGACAGGCATTTCGGTGGGAGTGACACTGATTTCCGGGCGGCTTGGCAGTTGCTTTGTGAAAAGGTGCAGAAGCAGAAATCCGGACACGAGGTCTCCCAGATTCCCGCAAGACCAAATCTCAATGGCAAAGCACCTTGGAACAATCAGCCACTGGCATACGACAACAAGGATTTGCTCTCCGCTTGGGCTAAACTTCTGAAGTCAGGCGGCAGTGATACTCCGGAATTCCGTTTCGACTGCGTGAACTGGGCGCGTCAATGTCTTGACAATTATTTCACAGAACTTTATGCTTCGTTCCGTTCCGACTATAAAAAGGGCAGGATAGATGCGCTTAGGGCCAAGGGTGCCAGAATGCTGGAGATTCTCCGTGATGTGGATGAACTTGTCGGGAGCGACGCCTACTTTCTTATGGGCAAGTGGGTGGAAGATGCCCGCTCCTGGGGGCAGACGGCAGAGGAAAAAGACTATTTCGAAACTGATTCGAGACTTCTGCTCACTTGTTGGGGACAAAAGGGGCGTCATTTGACAGATTATGCAAACCGTGACTGGAATGGCCTGATAGCCACATACTATCTGCCGAGATGGGAAAAATTCATCGCAGAGACAGAAGAGACCCTTTCGGGAGGAAAGCCTTTTGACGAGGACGCTTTCCTCAAATGGTGCAACGATTTCGAATGGAAATGGGCACATAGCTTCAACAAAATGAACTCACGTCCGTCCGGCAATCCGCGGGAGCTTTCCCAAAACTTGTTTGACAAGTATGCTCCTGAAATTATGGATGCCAGTCTTTTGAATTTATGATTCAGGTCTCGCAGGTGCGAAACATAGTTTTTGACTCATACAAGTTTACGAAAAATTGAGTGTTATGACTGAAGTTTTTATAAAAACCATTCTTTTCTCAGGACTTCTGTGCAATCTTGCCTGCTCAGTGGGAGGGGGTATAGATTCTGACCCTTTTGAAGATCTTCCGGAGGCCTCCGTGGAAAATTACCATTATTCCAACAAAATACGTCCGTCGCTGTATTATTCTGTTGAAGTCGGCGGTGAAACGGCTACTGTGATACCGACCAAGGAGCATCATATATGTGCGTTTGGCTGTGATGGTCCGGTCGCCGTAAAGGTGACTTATAATGCCGATTTTATCAACGAGGCCGAAATCCTTCCGAAATCGAAGGCTTGGCGCAATGTCGTTTCGCGGGAGTCGGTCACTGTCGTGATGTCACCAGGCGATAGGGCCGTTTTAGAGATAAATGGTTCGGAAGAGCACAATCTTTTCCTCTTCGCCAATCCGATTGAGAAGGACAAACCTTCGAAGGACGACCCCAATGTCCTGTATTATGAAGCAGGCAGCGTGACCGACCTTGCGACCTTGAGTTTAACTTCCGGTCAGAAACTGTATGTCGAAGGCGGTGCCGTCGTCAATACGGTGCTCCGAGCATTGGATGCGCCGGATATCAAACTGATGGGCTGTGGAATTATAGACGCTAGAGGCATAGACGCCAGAGGTATACAGTTCCAAAGAACCGACAATCTTGTCATAGAGAACCTCATTCTTCTGAACGACATCAACTGGAGTACGTTTATATCTGAGTCCAATAACGTCCTCATAAACAATTACAAGGTGGTGGCCGTCGAGAACCCCCAACATAAATCCGGATGTGAAAATGATGCTCTGGATATTCTCGGATGTCAGAACGTGACTGTACGGGGCTGTTTCGGTTATGCGCACGATGACGTCTTTTGCGTCAAGTCGCACAAGTGGAACTACAAGGGAGAGGTAAAGAACGTGCTCTTCGAGGACTGCATAGCATGGAACTATCTGAGCGGCAACTCTCTCGTGGTGGGAGCGGAGACCAACGAGAACATTTCCGGTGTCACCTACCGCAATTGCTGCAGCATCCATAGCGCAGGCCGAGGAATCAATAGCACGCTTTTCCGTGGTGGTCTCAGCATACATCATTGCGCAGGCGGACACATTTCCGACATCCTGTTCGAAAATATCGTTCTAGAGGACTGCAAAGAATATGGTATCCATCTGGATATACGCAAATCTTATGTGAAGGACTTGGGGACGGGTGTCGTGTATTCTCCGGGAA
>ERZ827168.5421-NODE-5421-length-10659-cov-2.569974_pt1 | contig 10659 bp, 5 predicted proteins | sample MGYA00519868_ERZ827168 | MGnify/ENA primary metagenome ERZ827168 (study PRJEB31778, sample SAMEA3449271) | human gut metagenome | biome: human gut; feature: human-associated habitat; material: faeces | place: United Kingdom | collected 2010/2012 ...
TGGATGATTCAGGATGGATACCTGTCGCACTACCCCATATCATGCAACTGGAAATGAAACATTGCGGCGGGAACTCCATTTATGACGGGATCGGTTGGTATCGCCGTTATTTCAAACTGCCTGCGAAGTATAAGGATAAACGGATTGTCGTCTCTTTTGAAGGAGTGATGACGAATTGCGATGTTTATCTGAACGGCCAAAAAGTGACGGAGCATCATGGTGGTTATATGGGATTTGTCGCAGACCTTACGGACCGTATCGATTGGAACGGTAATAATGTGCTGGCTGTCCGGGTCTCTGCCGAGCCAGACCCGCTGACCTCCGGGAAAGCCGCAGGACAAAATGGATTTCTATTATTATAGTGGGATTTATCGGGATGTCCGGATGGTGATTACGGACAAAGTATATATCACCGACCCGTTGCAGGAAGATATTGTTGCCGGTGGAGGTCAGTTTGTGACGTATCCCGAAGTGACAAAAGACAAGGCGAGGGCACATCTTGCGACTCATGTCCGGAATTTGACGGATAAAGATCAGACATTGTCTGTTTTCTCGCAACTGGTCGATTCGGCTGGCCACGTTATTGCTGAGGCTGAAACACCGGTCACCTTGCACAAGCAATCGGACAGAACGGTGGAGCAGGACCTCTTTGTTAACCAGCCTGCTTTATGGCATCCTTATACGCCTAATCTCTATACCTTGCGTACGCAATTATTATCGGAAGATAAAGTGCTCGACGAAACCACCCGGAAAATCGGTATTCGTACGATCCGGTACACGGCCGAGGAAGGATTCTTTATCAATGGTGAAAAACTGTATATGCGCGGAGCCAACCGTCACCAGGCTTTTGCCAATGTTGGGGATGCGGCTTCCAACTCAATGCAGGTACGGGATGTGATCGACCTGAAACGGGGTGGTTATAATGCGGTTCGCGCCGCCCATTATCCGAATGATCCGGCTTTCTTGGAGGCGTGTGACCGGTATGGGCTGTTAGTGGTGGAGTGTATTCCCGGATGGCAGTTCTATAATCCGGATTCAATCTTTATTGAACGTTTGTATGAAATCGGACGCCAGATGATCCGCCGTGACCGGAATCATCCTTCTGTCGTCCTTTGGGAAACGGCTTTGAACGAATCCCGTTATCCGGTCTCTTTGGCAAAAGAGATTTTCGAACTGTCTCATGCCGAATATCCGGGCGATCAGATGTACACGGCAGGTGATTACTTCGGGCATGCGGAAATGGAGCCCTATTATGATGTCTTTTATAAACAGGTTTCCAAATTCCCGAAAGACGGGGATGTGATGAGTAATTATCCGGAAGATTTTATAGTAGTCAAGCCGTTGTTTACCCGCGAATGGGGAGATGGCGTGGGCGAAAAGCCACGTGTCAACTTGAAAGAAAGCGAGGAAGAACAGATGCGCCAGTGCCGCAGCCGTATCGAGCAGTTGAATGGTAAAGGCTATTTTGACTGGTGCATGCTGGATGCCAATCCACATATGGGTGGACATTTCGTTTGGAGCTACAATGACTATGCACGGGGCAGCCAGGATGAAACGATGTATAGCGGTGTGGTGGATATCAACCGGTATCCGAAATTCAGCTACTTCATGTTGCAGAGTATGAGGGACAAAGCAGTTTCACAACCCGGATTGTATGAAGGGCCGATGGTCTTTATCGCTTCCTATAATGCTTCGGGAGATTTCGCCTCGTCTACAACAGATATAACGGTTTTTTCCAACTGCGACGAAGTCCGTCTTTATCGTAATGAGAAGTTGATCGGAACTCAGACACGGGAAGAACGGACACCTCTGTTTCGTTCGATTGTCGAGAAAGGCGGCAGTCCGGTGTTCGTCTTTAATGCCGGGGAATATGAAACTGGAACGTTAAAGGCGGAAGCGCTGGTTGACGGAAAGATTGTGGCAACCCACAGTGTGAGCACTCCGGGAAAAGCCGATCGTCTGGTTGTGGACATTAAGACGGATGGCATTGTTCCTGTTGCCGACGGCTCGGATATGATTCCTGTCTACTTTAAGGTCTGTGACAAGAACGGTTCTTTGATCTACAACTCTGGACAGGAAATCCGGATTCTGGTGTCTGGTGAAGGAGTGCTGGTCGGAGATACGATCAGCCGTATCGGTATCAATCCTCAGAAGGTGGAAGGTGGCGTTGGTTTCGCATTTGTCCGCACGACGAAGAAAGCCGGTAAGATTACGGTGAAAGCGACAGCAGAGGGTTTGTTCGCCGGTGAAGAGGAAATCAGCACGAAGCCGTTTGAAGGGAAGTCTCTGCCTGATGGAAAACATGCTCTGTTTACGGGGAAAGAGGAAGACAATGTTGTGGTAAAACCTTCTTCCTGGCAGAAGCGTATCTTGGAGAAACCTCGCCTGAAAATCGCGTCGGTTCAGGTTGGAAGCAGCCAGGACGGGTATCCTGCTTCCAATATAATCGACAATGACGATCATACCTGGTGGATTGCCGGAGAAGACCGGTTGCCACAGGTAGTCACTTTGGTGCTGGACCGTCCGACATACGTGGCTGCCAGCCGTATCCTTTTCCAGAAAGACAGTTCTTCCTATAAGCATAAGGTAGAGACTTCTGAGGATGGCGAACGGTGGGAACTCTTGTATGAGCGTGAATGTACGGGCTGGGAATTTAAGCCGATGACGGTTGACCGGGAAGTGAAATATCTCCGCTTGACAATCGAGAATGTTTCCGAAGGGCGTGCCGGCCTGGGGGAAATCTCGCTCTATTAATATATTATATAACGTATAACACGTCTAATCTGAATAGCATGAAAAGAATAGTATATATGTTGGCAGTCCTGTTCTACGGGACAAGCCTTTTTGCACAAGACAAGCCGTTCGACATTGAGCATGCGCCGGCTCCTTTGTTCCGTTGTCCTATCTATGACGGCCCTACCGACCCGACGCTCGAATGGAACGCGGAGCGGCAGGAATGGTGGATGTTCTACACGCAACGCCGTGCCAATGTCCCTAACTTGCAGGAAGTGGCCTGTGTATATGGCAGTAAAGTCGGGATCGCGGCAACCAAGAACAACGGTAAAAACTGGTATTATGTCGGGACAGCGAACCTGCCGGAACCCATGCAAGGACAGAGCACTTTCTGGGCTCCCGATGTGTTCAAGCATAAGGACACTTATTACATGATCGTGACCTTTATCCCCGGTATTCATCCTTTCTGGGGAGGTGATGCCCGGCTTGTCTTTTACAAAAGCAAGGATCTGATGAACTGGGATCTGGTGGAGGAAATAGAAGGTACACATGGTTGTATCGACGCTTCGGCGTTTCAGATGCCGGACGGAACATGGAAGATGTGGTACAAGACTCCCGATTCCAAGACGAATACGGGTGTGAGCAAGGATTTGACGACTTGGAAGGTAACCGGCAAATGTGAGATTGACGATGTCCCGCATGAGGGGCCGATCGTCTTTTATTGGAAAAATAAATACTGGAACATCATCGACGAATGTAATCTGGGATATGTCGGCTTGCACTGTTACGAATCGGACGATGCGACTAACTGGACCTATAATTCGACAATCCTGAACAAACCGGGCCTCCGTCCGGACGATTTCGACCAGGGAAGGCATTGCGATGTCGTTGTGATCGGAGACCGTGCTTTTATTTTCTATTTCACCCATCCGGGACGGACGTATAAAATGGACGGTATGGAAGTGGAAGAAAATACTTGGAACTATCATCGTGCCTCTATCCAGATAGCCGAATTGGAATATGTGGATGGAAAGATTGTTTGCGACCGGGATAAGTATGCAAAGAAAGTCCCGTCACCTATCGAGCGGAAGAAGAAGTAAACGGGAATAAAAAGAGGTATAAAATGAAAATAGATCGTTTGTTTGTTGTTTCTTTAGGGGCAATCACCGGATTGGCTTCTTGCTCGTCCGGCCAGGAGGAAGAGGCGCAAAGACCGAATATCCTGATCCTGCTCGCGGATGATGCCGGATATGCGGATTTTGGATTTATGGGGGCGACGGATATCCAGACACCTAACATCGACCGCCTGGCAGCCGAAGGGTGTATCTTTACGGATGCTCATGTGGCGGCGACGGTGAGCAGCCCTTCGCGATCCATGATGCTGACGGGCCGCTACGGACAACGCTACGGATATGAATGTAACCTGGATAAGCCGGGAGATGGCCTTCCTGACGATGAAGAATTGCTTCCGGCTTTGTTGAAACGGTATGACTACCGTACGGGCTGTATCGGAAAATGGCATTTGGGCTCCGAACCCTCCCAGCGTCCGAATGCGAAAGGCTTCGATACGTTCTACGGGCTTTTGGCCGGCCATCGCTCTTATTTCTATGATCCTGAAACCAGTGATAAGGATGGCAACCTGCAACAATACCAGTACAACGGGCGGAAACTGTCTTTCGACGGTTACTTCACTGATGAACTGGCTTCTAAGGCACAGCTGTTTGTTACGGAGAGCGAGCAGCCCTTTATGCTGTATATGTCCTTTACCGCTCCCCATTCTCCCAATGAAGCGATGGAAGAAGATTTGGCGCGTTTCGAAGGACAGCCCCGCCAGAAGTATGCGGCTATGATGTATGCGCTGGATCGTGGTGTCGGCAAGATTGTGGACGAACTGAAAGCGGCGGGCAAGTTCGACAATACGATTATATTCTTTTTGAGCGACAATGGCGGTTCCACGACCAACCAGTCCTCCAACCTTCCGTTGAAAGGCTTCAAGGGAAATAAGTTCGAAGGCGGACAACGGGTTCCGTTCTTTGTCGTTTGGGGCGATCGTTTCAAGCGGGACCAACGTTTCACCGGGCTGACTTCTTCGCTGGACATTTTTGCCACAGTGGTGGATGCGTTGGACATTCCGGAAGAAGGATTGCACAAGCCGATCGACGGTGTCTCCCTGTTACCGTATCTTTCCGGGGAAAAAAGCGGTAATCCGCATGAAGCCTTATTCTGGCGTAAGATGGATACACGGGCCATCCGTTCCGGTTCGTACAAGTTGATCATTACTCGTGGTGTCGATTCCGTCCTGTATAATATGGATCAGGATGTGGAAGAAATGCACGACCTTTTATCATCCGAACCGGAAAAAGCACAAGAACTCATGGGGCAATTGAGCGAATGGGAACAGACCTGCTGCAAAGATCCCCTTTGGATAGAAGAGGGTTGGGCCGAAATCACAAACGGCCTGCATGAACGTTTGATGAAAAACAAGATAAGGACGGCACAGGATCTTTGATAAAAAAGCCTCGGCATAAAGTCGAGGCTTTTTTTATGGATAAATTGTATCTTTGCAGCCATAAAAGAGAAAAAATATGATTTCTGTTGAAGGACTTACAGTTGAGTTTGGCGGGTTTACGCTTTTTGATGATGTTTCGTTTGTGGTAAATAAGAAGGATCGTATTGCACTGGTGGGAAAGAACGGTGCGGGAAAATCGACGATGCTGAAAATATTTGCCGGCTTGCAGTCTCCTACCTCCGGGACGGTCAGCGTACCGAAGGAGACGACGATCGGTTATCTTCCCCAGCAGATGAAGCTGGCGGATACACAGACGGTACGCGAAGAGGCGGAACATGCCTTCGAGCATATCCATGAGATGGAAAAGGAGATAGAACGGCTGAACCAACAACTGGCCGAGCGGACAGATTATGAAACGGAATCGTATCAGAACCTCATAGACCGTGTCACGCATCTGACGGAACATTTCCAGATGATGGGTGGAAACAACTACCATGCCGAGTTGGAACGGACGTTGATCGGCTTGGGATTTAGCCGTGAGGATTTCGACCGGCCGACCTCCGAGTTCAGCGGGGGATGGCGCATGCGTATCGAGCTTGCCAAGCTCCTGCTCCGCAAGCCGGATGTCCTGCTGCTGGACGAGCCGACCAACCATTTGGATATAGAGTCCATCCAATGGCTTGAAAACTTCATTGCGACACGTGCCAATGCGGTGATCCTTGTTTCACATGACCGGGCGTTTATCGATAATACGACTTTCCGGACGATAGAGATAGAGCTTGGGAAGATTTATGACTATAAGGTAAAATACTCCGAATATGTGGAACTGCGTAAAGAGCGCCGCGAACAACAACTTCGTGCCTTTGAAAACCAGCAGAAGAAATTGGCCGATACGGAAGCTTTCATCGAGCGTTTCCGCTATAAAGCGACCAAGTCCGTGCAGGTGCAATCCCGTATCAAACAATTGGAAAAGGTTGAACGCATAGAGGTGGACGAAGTGGATACGGCTATGCTGAGCCTGAAATTCCCTCCGGCTCCCCGTTCCGGTTCCTATCCGGTGATTGCGGAAGATGTGGCCAAGCGCTATGGCGACCATCTGATTTTCGAGCATGCCACTTTCACTATTAACCGCGGAGACAAAGTCGCTTTTGTCGGCAAGAACGGTGAAGGTAAGTCCACGCTGGTTAAATGCATAATGGGAGAGATCACCGATTTTACAGGAAAGCTTCAGTTGGGGCATAATGTGAAGATCGGCTATTTTGCACAGAACCAGGCACAGTTGCTGGATGAGAATATGACCGTTTTCGATACGGTGGATTACGTGGCACAGGGGGACATCCGTCTGAAGATACGGGACATATTGGGGGCTTTCATGTTCGGTGGAGAAGCGTCGGACAAGAAAGTGAAGGTATTGTCTGGTGGAGAAAAGACCCGTCTGGCCATGATCCGGCTGTTGTTGGAACCGGTGAACCTGTTGATCCTCGACGAACCGACCAACCATTTGGACATGCGTTCGAAAGATGTGCTGAAAGATGCTTTGAAAGAGTTTGACGGTACGGTTATCGTCGTCTCGCACGACCGTGAATTCCTGGATGGACTGGTAGACAAGGTTTATGAATTCGGAAATAAACGGGTGATCGAACATTTGGGAGGTATTTATGATTTCCTGGAACATAAGAAGATGGATAGTTTGTGCGAATTGGAACGTTCCACCCAAACGACAACCTCTATGGAAGGAAACGCTGCGGAGCCGACCCGAAACAAGCTCTCTTATGAAGCCCGCAAGGAACAAAGCAAGGCAATCAAGAAAGTTGAAAAAGCGATAGCCGAATCCGAAAAGAAAATAACGGAACTCGAAAACTCCATTGCTGCTATCGAGGCCAAGCTCGCCACTCCCGAAGGGGCGGCGGATGTTTCCTTATATACCGAATATTCCGAATTGAAGAAGAAACTTTCCGACACGATGGATCTTTGGACGGAACAGACCCTCGAACTGGAAGAACTGAATGCAGCCAATAGTTAGCAGTCGATTCTTGGTAGATACGAATCATAAATGATGATTTGCAGTCCTGCTATTTAAGCATGGATTGCGCGGATTTCCGACCCTGCTAAAATAAGGATACTGTAATTATAACTAATAAACAAATACACAGATATTTACTGTCATTACTACCATTCTTTTACTTTTCGCCCTTAGTCGAAAAGGCTTTTGACAAGTGTCGAAAGGGCTTTTGACCAAGGGCGAAAAGATCTTCGACCAAGGGCAAAAGGTCAATGATTGGGCTGTTTGACAATAGAAGCATGGCTATTGTCACTTAAATAAAACCTTCCTGGACCGACTTACTTTCTCTGTTTTGAAAAAGTAAATATTAACGCTTGGTTTTTAACCCTCTTTAGAAAATCTTCCTACCTTTGCCTACTTAAAACTAAAAAACACAAACTTAATTCTTGCGCTATGTTAACTCAGATTATAAATGGCAAGATCCTTACCCCACAGGGCTGGTTGAAAGACGGTTCTGTTCTGATAAGCGATAACAAGATTTTGGAAGTGACTAACTGCGATCTGGCAGTGGTAGGAGCCACTTTGATAGACGCTAAAGGCATGTATATCGTGCCGGGCGGAGTAGAAATCCATGTTCACGGCGGTGGAGGCCGTGACTTTATGGAAGGTACCGAAGAAGCGTTCCGGGCAGCGGTAGCCGCTCACATGCAGCATGGTACGACCAGTATTTTCCCCACATTGTCATCCTCGACCATCCCGATGATCCGCGAAGCAGCTGCAACGACTGAAAAGTTGATGGCGGAAAAAGACAGTCCTGTCCTGGGGCTTCATCTGGAAGGGCATTACTTCAACATGAAGATGGCCGGCGGGCAGTTACCGGAAAATATCAAGAATCCGGATCCGGAAGAATACATTCCCCTGTTGGAAGAGACACATTGCATCAAACGTTGGGATGCCGCTCCCGAATTGCCGGGTGCCATGCAGTTCGGTAAATACGTCACCTCGAAAGGCGTGTTGGCATCTGTCGGTCATACGCAAGCCGAATACGAGGATATTCAGACTGCCTACGAAGCCGGATATACCCATGCCACGCACTTCTACAACGCGATGCCCGGTTTCCACAAACGTCGTGAATATAAATATGAAGGTACGGTCGAGAGTATTTATCTGATCGACGACATGACGGTCGAGGTGGTTGCCGACGGTATTCATGTGCCTCCGACGATCCTTCGTCTGGTCTATAAGATCAAAGGCGTGGAACGTACTTGTCTGATCACCGATGCGCTGGCTTGCGCCGCAAGTGACAGCCAGACGGCGTTTGACCCGCGTGTGATCATCGAAGACGGTGTTTGCAAGCTGGCCGACCGTTCAGCTCTTGCCGGCAGCATTGCGACTATGGACCGCCTGATCCGTACGATGGTTCAGAAAGCCGAGATCCCGTTGGAAGATGCCGTTCGCATGGCTTCCGAAACTCCGGCACGTATCATGGGTGTTTACGACCGTAAGGGGTCTTTGCAGCGAGGTAAGGATGCGGACATCCAGATTCTGGATAAGGACTTGAATGTCCGTGCTGTCTGGGCGATGGGTAAATTAGTGGAAGGAACGAATAAACTGTTTTGATTTATGCTGACACAAATAATAAATGGCCAGATCCTTACCCCTCAGGGATGGTTGAAGGATGGCTCCGTATTGATTAGTGATGGAAAGATTCTGGAAGTGACGAACAGCGACCTGGCTGTTATCGGCGCCAAGGTGGTGGATGCCAAGGGTATGTATATCATTCCCGGTTTCGTAGCCATGAACGTGCATGGCGGAGGCGGCCATGATTTTAAGGAATGTACGGAAGAAGCCTTCCATAGTGCTATTGCCGCCCATATGAAACACGGTGCGACTACTATTTTTCCCACTTTGTCGTCTTCTCCTAAAGAATCGATCTGCAAGGCAGTCTCCATTTGCGAGAAGCTGATGGCGGAAAAGGATGGTCCCGTATTGGGACTTCATGTGGAAGGACCGTATCTGAATGCCAAGATGGCCGGTAACCTTTATGATGTGAAAAATCCGGATAAGGAAGAATATATGTCTATCCTGGAAAGTACGAACTGTATTAAGCGTTGGGATGCCAGTCCTGAATTGCCGGGTGCGCATGATTTCGCCCGTTATCTCAGGTCGAAAGGTATCCTGGCTGCCATTACGCATACGGAAGCCGAATTCGAGGATATCAAAGAAGCCTATGCGGCAGGTTTTACCCATGCGGCACAGTTCTACAACGCAATGCCTGGTTTCCACAAGCGTCGTGAATACAAATACGAAGGTACGGTAGAAAGTGTGTACCTGACAGATGACATGACAATCGAACTGATTGCTGACGGCATTCATCTGCCCGCTACCATCCTGCGCCTTGCCTACAAGCTGAAAGGAGTAGAACAGACCTGCCTCGTCACCGATGCCCTTTCGTCGGCAGCCAATGAAGGGAAACCTGTAAACGATCCGCGCATCATCATCGAAGACGGAGTCTGCAAGCTGGCCGACCGCTCGTCACTGGCTGGCAGTATCGCCACCAGCGATACCCTTGTCCGCACCATGGTGAAAGCAGGCATTCCACTGGGCGACGTTCTGCGGATGGCCGCCGAAACTCCGGCCCGCATTATGGGAGTGGACGACCGGAAAGGCTCGCTCCAGAAAGATAAAGATGCCGATATCGTCATCTTGGACAAAGACTTAAACGTCCGTGCCGTATGGCAATATGGAATATGCAAACTGCAAAACATCTGACAGGATATGTAGCTTGACGCCCTCCAAAGACTGAAAAGAGAATCGTAAAAAAAGTTAATCAATCAAACCTATTCAACGGTTCGGCAGTTTTATGAACGGCAAAAAGTACACAAAAAGCGTAGCAAACGCTTTCCTGCAGATATTTATCAACTTAAAACAGAAAGAACATGAAACAGATGAAAACAACCGCATTCATACTTAGCGGAGCCTTGTTATTAGCAAGCTGTGGCACCATGAACAATACTACCAAAGGTGGTATCATCGGTGGCGGATCAGGAGCAGCAGCCGGAGCAATTATCGGCGGCCTGATCGGTAAAGGTAAAGGTGCAGCCATTGGAGCTGCCGTAGGAGCAGCCGTTGGTACGGGAACAGGGGTAATCATCGGTAAAAAGATGGATAAAAAAGCCGCAGAAGCTGCCCAGATAGAAGGGGCACAGGTCGAAAAGGTTACTTTCGATTCGGGCATTCTGTTCGCCTTCAACTCTTCCGCATTAAGCAATACGTCGAAGGCATCATTGCGTGAACTGGCTCAAATTCTAAAAGACGATACGACAACCGACATCGCCATCATCGGGCATACCGACAAAGTAGGAACCTACGAGGCCAATATCAAAGTATCTAAAGACCGCGCCTATGCGGTAGA
>ERZ827168.5422-NODE-5422-length-10657-cov-4.902377_pt1 | contig 10657 bp, 11 predicted proteins | sample MGYA00519868_ERZ827168 | MGnify/ENA primary metagenome ERZ827168 (study PRJEB31778, sample SAMEA3449271) | human gut metagenome | biome: human gut; feature: human-associated habitat; material: faeces | place: United Kingdom | collected 2010/2012 ...
CCTTCCGTTTGAGAGACAACAATTCCCGACAGACTTTATCTCCCTTCAAATAGGTTATAGAGCCATTCAAGAAATATTGTAATTCAGGAATTATTTTTAAAGGGGAATAGATAAGCGGAGGAGATACCTCTTTCATGATATGATTAAAACGCAAATCGCAAAACAACTCCGGTTGAACGAAACGATAATAAATACATTCGCATTCAGTCATAGCAAGCATCTCAAATTTTGATCCGATAGCCTGAAGAATAAACTCACCTTCTCTGAGCATCGTACCTGCATATTCCTGACTATTAACCAGCATCTCTCCCTTCATCAAAAAAAGAATGAAATTCTCCTCGCATTTATGCGCAGGCCTATGGAAACCCCGCTGATAAATAATATGAGCAATGGCATTGCCCACAGCTTTTGGACAGTTTTGACAATCCCAATTTCCTTGACAGATAGACGGCATATGTTGGCTTTGCTTGTATTTGTTTTATGTTTTCAACAAAAATATATGAAAGATTTCATATAGCCATAAAAAAAAGGAGAAAAGTAAAATGAGCGAAAATAATAACAATAACGAAGTAGAAGAATTAGATATAAACCATCTAATGCAAATAAGAAGAGATAAATTAAAGGAATTACAAGAAGAAGGAAAAGACCCATTTGAAATAACAAAATTTGATAGAACAAATTCAGCAGGAGAAATAAAAGAAAATTATGAAAAATTCGAAGAAAAAGATGTAACCGTATGTGGAAGAATAATAGCAAAAAGAATTATGGGAAAAGCATCATTTTGTACTATACAAGATAGTGATGAAAAAATTCAAAGTTATGTTAGTATAAATGATTTAGGAGAAGAAAGTTATAAAGCTTTTAAAACATTTGATATAGGAGATATTATTGGTATTACAGGTTTTGTATTTAAAACAAGAACAGAAGAAATATCAGTACATGCAAAAGAAGTTACTTTACTTTCTAAATCTTTAAGACCATTACCAGAAAAATTCCATGGATTAAAAGATCCAGATTTAAGATATAGACAAAGATATGTAGATTTAATAATGAATCCAGAAGTAAAGAAAACTTTTGAAACAAGAAGTAAAATAATTACAGAAATAAGAAGAATACTAGATGAAAAAGGATATTTAGAGGTTGAAACACCAATATTAAATACAATATCAGGTGGAGCAACAGCTAAGCCATTTATAACACATCACAATGCATTAGATTTACCAATGTATTTAAGAATTGCAACAGAATTAAATTTAAAAAGATTAATTGTTGGTGGATATGATAAAGTTTATGAAATGGGAAGAATATTCAGAAATGAAGGAATGGATATAAGACATAATCCAGAATTTACATCAATAGAATTATATTCAGCATATGAAGATTATAATGATATGATGGATATAACAGAAGAAATATTTACAAAATGTGCAATGAAAGTTTTAGGAACAACAAAAATAACATATCAAGGACAAGAAATTGATTTAACACCTGGATGGAAAAGAATTACTATGATTGATAGTATTAAAGAAGCTTGTGGAGTTGATTTTAATGAAATAAATTCAGACGAAGAAGCTGTAAAAATTGCAAAAGAAAGAGGATTAGAAATTCCAGATTCAACAAAGGAAACAAGAGGAGATGTAATTAGTTTATTCTTTGATGAATATGTTGAAAAAACATTAATACAACCAACATTTATATATGATTATCCAGTAGAAATTTCACCACTTGCAAAAAGAAGTTCAAAAGACCCTAGATTAACAGAAAGATTTGAAATATTTATAGGTGGTAGAGAATATGGAAATGCATTCTCAGAATTAAATGATCCAATTGACCAATATGAAAGATTTAAAAAACAAGTTGAAGCAAGAAATGCTGGAGATGAGGAAGCTGGTATGATGGATGAAGATTTTATACAAGCTCTTGAATATGGTATGCCTCCAACAGGTGGATTAGGTATAGGTATTGATAGATTAGTAATGCTATTAACAGATGCGGCATCAATAAGAGATGTATTATTATTCCCAACAATGAAACCATTAAATTAATTGTTTGAGCATAGAAAATAAAATATGATAATAATAAAAAGTTGGAATGTTAAATAACGATTCCAACTTTTTTTATTGTATATAAATCAATCTAGCAATATAACACTATTTTCTTCGGTTGACGATGTTGTTACACTATTTCGTAAAGAAACAACGGGACGTAATGCACGATTAAAGAATGAATAATTTTCATCAGTACTCATGTAAGAACCAGAATTTCCAACATAACCATAAAAGTCTACCAGCATTAATAGATGATGATAGCCATTGCTTTGACTTGAAAGCATATATCCATAACAATTTTCGCTTCCTATACGTTGTTTATGTGGAAAATACATATTATCTTTTTCGTCTACTAAATAGCCTTCTTTAGCTGAAAGAGTATAATTACTTGTTTTAGGTGTTGAATTAATTCCAAAAAGATATCCACATTTACCGATAGCGTTACTATATACTTTTTCATTTGGATATTTTGTGTTCCAACTTGCTACCCACATATTTAATGTTGCACTTCCTATTGCTTTATCTGCTTTTTTTTCATCCACAAAAGCTGTCCATAAGGAAGTATCTAATAATGTTGATACAATTTTATCATTTTCATTATTATTATATCCATTGGTCCATGCAATGGTTTGACCATCAATAACAGGATTAAATCTAGCTACATGATTAGTTGTATCTGATGAAAAGCCGCTAGGTATCGAACCATATACAGCATAATCTCCAACAGCTTTTAAAATATTGTCACATTCAACTGCTTTAGTTGATGTTATATAATCTGTTGAAATTAAGTATACATTTGTTGAATCACTATAAAATATTCTCCAATCAGAAACTCCATTAGCTGTATATCCAGAAACTTTTTTCCCATAATAAGCTTGTTTATTAGAATTTACTTTATTTAATAAAGTATCTTTGGTTCCTTGAGAATCAAGTGTGCCGTCTTCTTCGATTACATACTTATTTTTATCTTTTGTGATTATCCAAGGTAAAGTTTGATTGGCAGATTTTGATATTTCCGCTTTATCAATTTTTAAAATTTCATTTTCTAAAGTTGTTGTGTCTATTTTTCCTGAAGTATTTGTTTTTGAAGCCATTATGGCTAATTTTACTTGCTCTTCAAATTCCGATTTGTCTGTTGTATCTTTGGCATGTGTTGCTTGATTTAGTATCCCATTTTCTCCTGTTAACATACTTATTGTTACACCTGCAAGTATTAATAACACTATTATTGTAATTATTAGTGCAATCAATGTGATACCTTTTGATTGTTTCACTTTCATTTTTCCTCCTTTGTTTTTTATAATTTAATAATGATATTATACTAAAATGTTTATTGTTTTTCAATAGTTTTAGTTAAATAAAAATGAGAAAGAAGAAGAAACCTAAATTTAGATTATCTTCTTCTTTTTTTGCCGATTTAATTAAAAATTTAACTAGCAGGTCGCTGTTTGTTCTTTCGAAGAATGGTGTAGTCTTCATGTCCTGAACTAACTAACAGCTCCTCGATTTTTGAAATATCGAAAATACCAGTTTTTAAGTATTTATTGAGTGTCTCAACACACAATTCTGACAAGTTATCAATAATTTCAGGAAACTCATCATTATCATTCAAAATGATAGTGATTGCGTCTGAATTGTTTCCTGTTAACTCAATTATAGAGCCAATAGAAAACCTAATATTTTCAGATGCATATGAAACAGTTATCTCTTCAATAGAATCAGTTTCTCTATTGATAAGGTAGTACGATTCATATTCTGGATCATACTGTTTGAAAATAATATAAGATTTGTATAACTGTAAAGAAATACAAGATCCATTTTTATCTTCAACAACTAAGTTGTTTGTAGTTCCAGACAGTTTGATAGGTAAACACAAATCATCTGGATCTAAAATGTTTAATTTTGTTCCCAGTTCTTTTAAAAGCTGAATAAATCCAACACCATATGCCTTTAAAAGTGTAAATAATTGATCTTCTAGTCTCCGACTGTTAATTAAACAGTCTCTTAATAAGTTCTCTTTTTCTTTTTGCTTTCTTGTTTTCATTGTTTTCTCCTTTACGGCATAACCTCAACAATTGTATCAAAATTAATTATACAATAAAATAAATAAAAAAGCAAATAAAGTGAATAAATTAATTGCAATTCTTTACTTTATACCTTTAATGTTATATAATAACGACCATAGGGGAAAAGGAGAAAAAATATGTTTAATTTTTCATTTGATAAAAGGATTTTATATGTTGTACTTGGGATAATGGTTGTATCTACATTAATACAATATACAACTCAAGAAGGTGCATTGCTTTCTTTATTGTTAACGATACCAGGAGTGTTAATTGCAATAACATTTCACGAATATGCCCATGCATTTGCAGCAGATAAATTAGGAGATGATACACCAAGAAGGCAAGGAAGATTAAGTTTAAATCCATTTGCACATTTAGATCCAATTGGATGTGTATTACTATTGTTTGCAGGATTTGGTTGGGGAAAACCGGTAGAAGTTAATCCTAGAAATTATAATAGAGATATATCAATGGAAAAAGCAGATGCAATTGTATCATTTGCAGGTCCTGCAATGAATTTTGTGTTGGCTATTATTTTTACATTAATTTATTGTGCAATATATAAATTTGCATCAACTGCATTTTTATTATCAACATATGGAATGGTTATATTAAGTTTAATATCTTATACAATAGCTATAAATATAGGATTAGGTGTATTTAATTTAATACCACTTCCTCCATTAGATGGTTCAAAAATAATAAATATATTTTTACCATATAAGGCTAAGCAATGGTTTGCAAATAACGAAAATATATTTTATATAATATTTTTAGTAATATGGATTACAGGAATAGCAGGTACAATTATTTCACCAGCAATTAACTTTTTAGGAAGTTCTTTATTAAAATTAGGAATGAAAATATTTGGATTATAAAAAAGGAAAATGAAATGAAAGATATAATAACACTTGGAATAGAATCAAGCTGTGATGAGACTTCTGTTTCAGTTGTAAAAAACGGTAGAGAAGTTTTATCAAATGTAATAGATTCACAAATAAAAATACATGAAAAATATGGAGGAGTTGTTCCAGAAATAGCATCTAGAAATCATATAGAAGCAATTTCTAGAGTAACAAAAACAGCACTAAAAGAAGCAAATATTAATTTTAATGATATAGATGTTGTTTCTGCAACATATGGACCACGGATTAGTTGGTGCTTTATTAGTTGGTTTGTCTTATGGAAAGGCCTTAAGCTTTGCAATAAATAAGCCATTGGTAGGAGTAAATCATATACAAGGACATATAGCTGCAAATTATATAACACATAAAGAATTAAAACCACCATTTTTGTGTCTTTTAATATCTGGTGGTAATACTCAATTAGTTCATGTTAAAGATTATACAGAATTTGAAATATTAGGAAAAACAAGAGATGATGCAATAGGAGAGGCATTTGATAAAGTCGCAAGAGTGGTAGGACTTGGATATCCAGGAGGACCTAAAGTTGATAAATTAGCAAAACAAGGTAATCCAACAATAGAATTACCTAAAACACATTTTGATAATTTAGATTTTAGTTTTAGTGGAATAAAAACAGCAGTTATTAATTTAAACCATAATAATCCTAATATTAAAAGAGAAGATTTATGTGCAAGTTTTGAAAAAACAGTAACAGAAACATTAATTGAAAATACTTTAAAAGCATTAAAGTCTATAAATTTAAAAACAATAGCTTTAGGTGGAGGAGTTTCAGCAAATAGTTATATAAGAGAAGAATTTTTAAAATTAGAAAAAGATGGAATAAAAATATTTACTCCAGATATAAAATTATGCACAGATAATGCGGCAATGATTGCATGTGCAGGGTATTATAATTATATAGCTGGAAATACAAATAAATTAGATTTAAATGCAGTACCAAATTTAAAATTATAAAAATTAGAAGGAGTAATAATGTCAATATTTGCAGTAGCAGACCTACATTTGTCTTTTAATATAAATAAACCAATGTATGTATTTGGAGACAATTGGATTGGTTACGAAGAAAAAATAAAAAAAGACTGGATGGAAAAAATAACTGATAATGATTTAGTATTATTACCAGGAGATTTTTCGTGGGAAACATACTTAGAAAATACATATAAAGATTTTGAATTTATAAATAATCTACCAGGAAAAAAGATATTATTAAAAGGAAATCATGACTACTGGTGGAGTACTGTTACGAGTATGAGAAAATTTATAAAAGAACAGGGATTTGAAAATATTGACTTTTTATATAACAATAGTTATGAATATAATGGCTATATAATAGCAGGGGCTAGAGGATGGAGCCTTACAGATGAAGCAAAGGATGAAAAGTTTATAAATCGTGAACTAAATAGATTAGAATTATCATTAGAAGATGGAATTAATAAATTTGGTAAAGATAAAGAAATAATAGTTTGTATGCACTACCCACCTATAATAAGCAAAAAATTAAATAATAATGAAGAATTAAAATTTGTAAATTTAATGAAAAAATACAATGTAAAAAAATGTTTATATGGACATCTACATGCTAGTTCAATAAAAGATGCTGTAGAAGGAACAATAGAAGGAATTGAGTTTAAATTAGTTAGTATAGATGGACTAGATTTTAAAGTATATAAAGTAATTTAAAATATTGGTGAGATTAATGGTAGATTTAAATAAAGATGTTAAATATATAAAAGGAGTAGGACCTAATAGAGTAAAACTTTTAAATAAATTAAATATAAATACATTAAAAGATTTAATAACATATTATCCAAGAACATATGAAGATAGAAGCAAACCAAAAAATATATGTGAATGTCTTGATGGAGAAGAAGTTCTAATAGAGGGAATTTCTGCAACTAATTTAGTAAGTACAAGAATTAGAGGAAAAACAATGCAGAGATTAACAATAAAAGATGAGACTGGAAGTTGTTTAATAACATGGTTTAATCAAGATTATTTGAAAAGAAATTTTCATCTTGGAAATAAATATAGTTTTTTTGGAAAAATACACATAAAAAATGGAAGATATGAAATGACTTCGCCTGTGTATGATATTGAAGGAAAAAATAACAATACAGGAAAAATAATTCCTATATATCCACTTACATATAATTTATCACAAAATGTAATAAGAAAGATTATAGAAAATGGTTTAGCTGAAGTAAATGATAGTTTGTTTGAGACTTTACCAGAATATATATTAAAAAAATACAGTTTAATAGAAATAAATAAAGCAATAGATTATATACATTTTCCAAAAGATTTTTTAGATTTTCAAAATGCAAGAAATAGATTAGTTTTTGAAGAGTTATTAGCTATGCAATTAGCTTTATTAACTTTAAAAAATAATTATATAGCTAATAATAATGGAATCCAATTTAGCAAAGATGCAAAAATGTCAGATGTTATAAATTCTCTTCCATTTAATTTAACACATGCACAATTAAGAGTTTTGGAAGATATAGATAAAGACATGGAGTCTTCAAAATCTATGAATAGACTGTTGCAAGGTGATGTTGGATCAGGAAAAACAGTAGTTGCAATGATTTCTGCATATAAAGCAGTAAAATGTGGTTATCAAGCAGCAATTATGGCACCAACAGCAATATTAGCAACACAGCATTTACAAAATTTTAAAAATATATTAGGAAAATTTGATATTAATTGTGAATTATTAGTATCGAGTATTACTAAAAAGAAAAAAGAAGAAATTATACAAGATTTAAAAAATGGAAAAATAGATATATTAATTGGAACACATGCAATTTTAGAAGAAAATGTAGAATTTAAAAAATTAGGATTAGTTGTTACTGATGAACAGCATAGATTTGGAGTAAAGCAAAGAACGACAATAGCTCAGAAAGGAAAAAATCCAGATGTATTGGTTATGACGGCAACACCTATTCCAAGAACATTGGCATTAATATTATATGGTGATTTGGATATATCTATAATAGATGAGCTTCCACCAAATAGAAAACCAATAGATACATTTGCTATACCAAAAACAGATGCAATGGAACAAAGAGTTTTTAATTTTATAAAAAAACAAATAGATGAAGGCAGACAAGCATATATTGTGTGCCCATTAGTAGAAGAAAGTGAAGAACTTAATTTAAATTCTGTTACAAAATTAGCTGAAAAATATAAAGAAGATGTTTTTAAAGAATATAGAGTTGAATACTTACATGGAAAAATGAAGGCAAAAGAAAAAGATGAAATAATGAATAAATTTAAAAACGGAGAAATTGATATATTAATTTCAACAACTGTAATAGAAGTTGGTGTAGATGTGCCTAATGCAAACTTAATGGTTATAGAAAATGCAGAAAGATTTGGACTAGCTCAACTTCATCAATTAAGAGGTAGAGTTGGAAGAGGAGAGTACAAATCATATTGTGTGTTGAAGTACGAAACAAAAGGACAAAACACAAAAGAAAGAATGAAAGTAATGTGTGAAACAAACGATGGATTTGTAATTTCTGAGAAAGACTTAGAATTAAGAGGTTCAGGAGATTTTTTCGGAACAGAACAACATGGTTTACCAGAATTTAAAATAGCAAATTTATTTGAAGATATGAAAACACTAAAAATAGCACAGGCAGAGGCTTTACAAATAATAAATGAAGATCCTAAATTAGAATTAGAAAAAAACAAATTATTTAAAAAGCAAATAGAAGAAAAATTTACATCAAGAATAGAAATATAAAAAAAGGATGTTGATAATATGGTAAAAATAATAATAAAAATTATAGCATTATTAGTAATTTTAGCAGGAGTAACATTGATATATGATGCTCGTATAATAACAAAAGAAAATTTTGGCTTTGGAGATCAAAATGAAGCAACAAGTGGATTAAAAATACTAGGATTTATTATATCTATAATAGGTGCATTAGTATTGTATTTTAATATATAAATAAATATAGCATAGAAAGGAAAATAAAAATGAGAAAATTATTTACATCAGAAAGTGTAACAGAAGGACATCCAGATAAACTATGTGATTATATATCAGATAGTGTATTAGATAGTTATTTAGAAAAGGATAAAAATGCAAGAGTAGCATGCGAAACAGTTGCAGGAAAAGGAGAAATTTTAGTAACAGGAGAAATTACCTCAGCTGCAAATATCGATATTGAAGAAATAGTAAGAAATACAATTAAAGAAGTTGGTTATGATAATGAAAATACAGATATTGATTACAGAACTTGCAAAATACATCTTAATATTTCTAAACAATCACCTGATATAGCATTAGGAGTTGATAAGTCATTAGAAACAAAAACAGGTACAGAAGTAATTTCAGAAGGTGCAGGAGATCAAGGAATAATGTTTGGTTTTGCTTGTAACGAAACAGATACATATATGCCTATGCCAATCTATTTAGCACACAAATTATCTAAAAGATTAACAGAAGTAAGAAAAAATAATATTATTAATTATTTAAGACCAGATGGAAAAGTACAAGATAATCGGACCGTACGAGGGCACAAAGCCAAGGCAGGTGCTGATTACCCGTCAGGAGTTTGCAGAAATGCGTATGAACAATCCTGAGGATTAAATTAAAGCACCATAACCCTTGTAAAACCGCGTAAAATCGGCGATTTTATGGATATATTGTCCATAACTTTAATGTTCAAATTGTGCAACCCTACAAATTTAGAAGTTTTTTCAAAAATATGTAGAAATTTTAAAGTTTTTATAGTAAAATATGCTTATATAAAAAATATTTTTATTTAAAAAGGAGTTTTTTGACATGAATAAGCAGGAATTAATTTCAGCAATTGCTGAAAGTGCAAATCTTTCTAAGAAAGATGCAGAAGCAGCATTAAAGGCATTTACAGATGTTGTTGCAGAAGAACTCAAGAAGGGTGAAAAGATTCAGTTGGTTGGCTTCGGTACATTTGAAGTAAAAAAGAAAATAGAACGTATTTCTGTGAATCCTGTAACTAAACAACGTATGTTGATACCTCCCAAGCTGATATTGACTTACAAACCAAGTTCTTCTTTAAAGGATAAATTCAAATAATAATTCCCTTTTATCATAAAATATGTCGGATAAACTGAATATACAGGATTTGATTGATCTGCTGGCTGAAAAACATAGTATGAACAGATCGGATGCAGAAAGTTTTGTGAGGGAGTTTTTTGCTTTGATTGAAGAATCTTTGGAGAAAGATAAATATGTGAAAATAAGGGGATTGGGAACCTTTAAATTGATAAATGTAGAAAGTCGGGAAAGCATCAATATTAATACGGGTGAACGTTTTGAGATTCTGGGACATGCCAAAATATCATTTACTCCTGAAACCTTGCTGAAGGAGGCTATTAATAAACCTTTTGCTCATTTTGAATCGGTTTTATTGAATGACAATGTGGTGTTTGATGATATGTCTGCGACAGACAGTAGTACAGATGATGATGACAATGAGAGTAAAACGGTAACAGAGGATACTGTTATGCAATGTCAGGAGGAGGAGACTGCAACTGTGGTTTCAACTAATAATATTTCTGAACCAGAAAGAACGTTGGTGGAATCGGAGGAAGAAAATCATTCAATAAGTATAGAACAAAC
>ERZ827168.5430-NODE-5430-length-10649-cov-12.309609_pt1 | contig 10649 bp, 9 predicted proteins | sample MGYA00519868_ERZ827168 | MGnify/ENA primary metagenome ERZ827168 (study PRJEB31778, sample SAMEA3449271) | human gut metagenome | biome: human gut; feature: human-associated habitat; material: faeces | place: United Kingdom | collected 2010/2012 ...
AACGAGTTGCAGTATTCGCAGCTCTCGGCGATGATGGTGTCGCCGTGGCCGACGCGGTAGCCGGAGTGGAGCAGCGGCAGCGTGCCGCCGATCATCACGGTGGGGTCGGTGTCCGCCGCCATGAAGATGTGCGTCGCCATGCTGGTGGTGGTCGTTTTGCCGTGCGTGCCGGAGATGCACAGGGCGTTGCGGTAGCCGTGCATGATCGCGCCCCACGCCTGCGCCCGCTCAAAGACCGGGATGCCGCGCGCGACCGCGCCGGAGATCTCGGGATTGTCGTCGTGGATGGCGGCGGTGCGGACGACAAAATCGGCATCGCCGAGATTGTCCGCCGCGTGACCGATGGCCACGGGAATGCCCAGCGCGCGCAGGTGCTCCACGGCGGGGGAGTCGTTCATGTCGCTGCCCTGCACGGAGAGTCCCATGGAATGCAGGACCTCGGCGAGAGGGCTCATCGACACGCCGCCGATGCCGGCGAGGTGCGCCCGCTTGCCGGGTACGAGATAGGAATTGATATCCATAGCGTTTTCCTTCCCAAAAGCACACATTCCGACAGCCTTCGGCATTTGCCGAAATCGGCGCGGAAGTGAATTGCAAAAATTTATCCCATATAGTATAATACGAACCGGCGTAAAGTACAATGCTGATTTTTGAGCGGCGAAAAAATTTTTTCGCCGGTTTTTGACCGATTTTTTCGGGGAGGTGGGCGCATGATGGAAAGGGCCCCGCAGCCGGTGCGGGAAATGCTGGCGCTGCTGCGCGAAAGCGGCCATGCGCCCTACCTCGTCGGCGGCTGCGTGCGCGACCTGCTGCGCGGCGCGGAGCCGGACGACTACGACATGACGAGCGATGCGCGGCCGGAGGAGGTCATGGCCCTCTTCGGCGCGGACGCGCACCCGACCGGGCTGATGCACGGAACGGTGACGCTCGTGCGCGGCGGGTTTGCCGTCGAGCACACGACCGAGCGCTGCGACGGAGCCTACCGCGACAGCCGTCACCCCGAGAGCGTGCGCTTTACAAGCAGCATCGAAGAGGACCTTGCCCGCCGCGACTTCACGGTGAACGCCATCGCGCTCTCACCGGAGGGAACGCTCGTCGATCCCTTCGGCGGGCGGGAGGATCTGCGTTCGGGCGTCCTGCGCTGTGTGGGCGACCCGGCGCGGCGCTTTGCCGAGGATGCGCTCCGCATTCTGCGCCTGCTGCGCTTTGCGTCCGTGCTGGGCTTTTCGGTCGAGGAAAACACGGCGCGCGCCGCGCGGGAGCGGAGGGACGGCCTGCGCGCCATCGCGCACGAGCGTGTGTATGCGGAGCTGAATAAGCTGTTGTGCGGAGAGAATGTGACGGCGGTGCTGCTGGAGTACCCGGATATTCTCGGCGTCGTGCTGCCGGAGATCCTGCCCTGCGTGGGCTTCGACCAGCGCAACCCGCACCATTGCTACGATGTGTGGGAGCACACGGCGCGCGCGGTCGGCGCGGCGCCGCCGACGCGGGTGCTGCGCTGGACGATGCTCCTGCACGATCTTGGCAAGCCAAAATGCTTTACACAGGATGCGAACGGCATCGGACACTTTTACGGACACACCGCCGCTTCCGCGGAAATGGCGGAGGAGATCATGGCGCGGCTGCGCTTCGAGCACACGCTCGCGCAGGGCGTGCGGGCGCAGCTGGCCTGCTTCGACGAGATGTTTCCGCCCGAGCGCGCGGCGGTGCACCGCATGATGGCACGCTATGGGCGCGAGACGATGTGGAACCTTTTGCAGACCAAGCTCGCGGACAACGCCGCTAAGGCGCCCGACGGACTGGAGCAAGCGCAGAAGCCTTGGTGTGAAGCACTTTTACTTTACAATGAACTGCTGGCGGAAAACGCCTGCTGCTCGCTCGCGGAGCTGCGCATCGGCGGCGGGGAGCTGCTGGCGATCGGCTTTTCGGGCCGCGCGGTCGGGCGGGCGAAGCAGCGCCTGCTCGACGAGGTGGCCTCGGAGAGGCTGGCGAATGAACACGGCGCTCTTGTGCGCCGCGCGGAGCGGCTGTACCGCAGCGGCTGGCGCGGAGAGACAGACGGAAGGGAGTAAGAAACGATGGCGAACATCATGGATTATCTGGACTGGCGCGGCGACCTGCCGCTGACGGTCTCACCGTTCAACGAGGTGGACGGCCTGATCCTGGCGGAGCTGAGCTTCATCAACTTCGAGGGCATCGTGCCGCCGCCGGAGCTGGGGCGCGGCGTGCCGCTGCGCGACGCGGCGGGGACGTACTTCGCCCGCCATAACGGGCAGGAGATCGACATGGGCGTGCTGGTCCCGGGGCGCATCCCCGACCTCATGTGCCGCATGGCGCACTCCGTGCGCTTCGGCGGGATGCTGCTGAACGGCTACTGCGAGCTGATGGACGACGCGCGCGAGCAGCAGTTCGCGGCGCTGACGGTCGAGCTGGGCGACGGCAGCATCTATCTTTCCTACCGCGGCACGGACGATACCATCGTCGGTTGGAAGGAGGACCTGAACATGGGCTACCTCGAGGTCATCCCCTCCCAGACGCGCGCGCTCGAATACCTTGGCCGCATGACGCGGCAGTATCCGGACGCGAAGCTGCGCATCGGCGGACACTCCAAGGGCGGCAACCTTTCGGTCTATGCCGCGGTAAAGGCCCCGGCCGCCGTGCAGGACCGCATCGTTCAGGTCTACAACAACGACGGCCCCGGCTTTGCCAAGCCGCTCGTCGGCACGCCGGAGCACACGCGCGTGGCCGACCGCATCCTGACGGTCGTGCCGCAGTCGAGCGTGGTCGGGCAGCTTCTGGAGCATGAACAGAATGTGGAGATCGTGCGCTCGGACGCCGAGGGGATGCTGCAGCACGACGGCTTTTCCTGGCAGGTCGTGGGCGATCATTTCATCCATCTCGACGGCTTCTCCCGCGAGGGAAAGGTCATCGACGAAACGCTCGAGTCGTGGGAGGGATCGCTCAGCCCCAAACAGCGCGAGGCGTTTGCCGACGCGCTCTACACGGTGCTCACCGCCTCAGGCGCGAAAACGCTCTCCGACCTCAACGGCGACAAGCTCAAAAGCGCGGTGACGATGCTCAAGACCTACTCGAACCTCGACCGCGAGACGCGCCAGCTCCTCTCCGGCTCGCTGCGGGCGCTCGTGGGCTCGTATGCGAAAAACGTGGCGGACGACGTGCAGAAAAACGATCTCGAGCCGCTGCGCCGCAAGCTCGAGCGGCAGCGCAAAAAGGCGGAAAAGCGCGGCGCGAAAAAGAAATGAGGAAGCAACGGCGGCTCCGACCGCCGTTGTTTTTATGTTTACAAAACGCCGCACGCGTGTTATAGTAGAGGATATTCTGGCGCATTATGCGAACGGAAAGCAAAGCCTGCGGCTGCGGGAACGCAGCTCCCGAGCGGGAAGGACCCGACGGAGCGTGCACGCCGCCGCGTAAAGGAGAAACACAGATGAAGAGCATATTGAAAAAAGACCGTATTCTTGTGTTTGTTGCCCTGCTCGGGCTGCTGGCCTCGCTGGCGCCGCTTGCGGCGCGCACGAAGGCGGAGCAGAGCAACCGGTATTACGATTACATCCTCGATTATTCGAGCCTGCGCTATATGGCGAGCCAGTCCACGCAGTCGGAGGGCGAATGGCTGGACCGGTTCGCCTCGCTCGGCATCGACAAGGCCACGGTCGCGGAGGCGACCGCGCTCGGCCTGAACGGAAGCGCCGGTATCCCCATCCACGCCATGACGGTCAAGGATGCGATGGGCGACTTCGGGTGGGAGTCGAGCTATCCGGACGAGGTCATCGGCTGGATGCGCGCGAGCACGGATGTGAGCGACGCGATCATCTGCACCGATACGGCGGAGGCCTTCGATTGGGTCATGAACGCCTTCAATGCCCGCGTGGAGAATTTTACCGCAAGGACCTGCCGCGACGGGGAAAAGGGCTTTATTTTCCTTGCGCAGCAGCCCGGCGGAGCGAAGGGCGAAGGGCTGCTGAAGCTGCGCCTTGGCATCTGGCCGGACATCACGGCGCTGCTGGAGGAGCACGGTTATCAAATCGTGCCGCGCACCGAGACGATGAAGGGCATGAACGGCACGCGCTTCGCGCAGGCGTACATCGAGGTGCTCGAGCAGTATGCTTCGCCGTACTTTATGAACAACGGCGACGAGCTGATCGGTTATGAGAGCGACGAGGGCAGAGAGCTGCTCGCGCAGTACCTCCGCGAGAGCGGCGCGAGCCTTGCGATGGTCGAGCAGAACGACCAGAGCCAGAACATCACCTGGCCCGGCACGGTGGAGCTGCTCAACAGCATTGATTACCACGGCATCCGCGTGTTCAATGAGTGGGGCTACATCCAGAACCGCTACGCCTACTGCGGCTATACCGGCCCCGAGGAGATCACCAACTCCTTCTTCCGCGCCATCGTGGAGCGCAACTGCAAGGTGATCTGGCTCAAGATGATCCTGGAGCCGGACAACGACGTGAGCTGGGACGCGGATCAGACGGAGTGGACCTACATCACCGATCCCGCAGCCTATGAAAAGATGATTCTGGATCTCGACGCGCGGCTCGAGCCGATGGGCTATACGCGCACCACGGTCCCGCCGATGGAGCTGGAGACGCCCTCCGCGGCTCTGCGCATCGTGCAGGGCATCGGCACGGCGGCGCTTCTGGTGCTGCTCTTTGACCTGTTCTTCCTCGTCAGCCGCCGCACGAGCCTGCTCCTGCTGGTGCTGGCCGCGCTCGGCATGACGGGTCTTGCGGTGCTCAAGCCCGCGTCCTACCCGTTGCTGCTGTCGATGGCGGGCGGCATCGTGATGCCGTCCATCGCGGCGGTCGGCCTTTGCCGCGTGATGCTGGAAAAGCGCCGGCAGGCGCCGCGCCCGGGGCTTGGACGGCTGCTGGGCGATGCCGCGGTCACGGCGCTGACTGCCATCGCGACGGCGCTCTGCGGCTCGCTGCTTGCCTCCGCCGCGCTCTCGCAGCTCTCCTACATTCTGGAGATCGACCTCTACCGCGGCGTGAAGCTCATGCAGCTCATTCCCATCGGATTGTTTGCGCTGGCCTATCTGCTGGTCTTCGCCTATGAGGAGACCGGCGCGCGCGACGCGGTGCTTGCCCACGTCGGGCCGCGCGGAGAAAAGGGGCGCATCAAGCGCTTCAACGCCTACTTTGCGGAGCTGATGAAAACGCCGATGCAGCTCGGCTGGTTCCTCGCGGTCGTGGTCATCGCCGTCGCGGCGGTGTTCCTGCTGGCGGTGTTCGTCTACTATATTTACCGCACCGGCAATTCCGCCACGACCTCCAGCACCGAGCTGGCGTTCCGCAATTTCCTGGAAAATACGCTCGTCATCCGCCCGCGCACCAAGGAGATGATCGTCGGCTGGCCGATGCTGCTGCTGTTCATCTGGTCGCTGCGCCGCGGCATGAAATTCCTGCCGATGGTGTTCGGCCTCGGCATGACCATCGGCCTGGTCAGCGTCGTCAATACCTTCCTGCACATCCGCACGCCGTTCCTCATCAGTCTCCTGCGCACCGGCTGGGGCGTGCTGTTCGGTCTGCTCATCGGCCTTGCGCTCGTGCTGCTCGCCGAGCTCATTTACCGCGCTGTGCGCCATTTCTGCGGGGTGGAGAAGCATGTATAACATTCTCATTTCCGGCTATTACGGCTTTGATAACATCGGCGACGAGTCCATCCTGCGCACGCTCGTCACCTCGCTGCGCGAGCGCATTCCGGACTGCTCGCTGACGGTCCTCTCGCACGATCCCGCCGCTACGCGCGAAAAATACGGTGTGGAGGCGGTGGAGCGTATGTCGCCCCTTGCCATCGCGCGGGCGGTGCGGCGCTGCGATATGCTCATCTCGGGCGGCGGCAGCCTGCTGCAGGACGTGACGAGCAGCAAGAGCCTGCACTACTACCTTGCCATCATCCGCTTCGCGCAGCTGCTGGGCAAGAAGGTTTTCATCTATTCGCAGGGCATCGGCCCGATCGAGAAGGACGCCGACCGCCGCGCCACGGCGCGCGCGCTCAGGCGCGCGGACGGCATCGTGGTGCGCGACGAGCGCTCGGCGGCGCTGCTTGCGGAGATCGGCGTTCCGGCGGAGCGGGTCGTCATCACGGCGGACCCGGTCATCCGCATGAAAAAGACGGACAGGGCGGTGGGGGAGACCATCCTCCGCCGCGCGGGCGTGACGCAGGACGGCCGCCCCGTGGTCGGCTGGGCCATCCGCGAGCGGAACCGGGACAGCCGCTTTGTCGCGGAGGTCCTGCGCTCGATCCGATGGCTGAAGGAGACCTACAACGCGCAGTCGGTGCTCATTCCGTTCCACTATGAGGAGGACGGTGAGGTCTGCCGTCACATCGCCTCGCAGCTTCCCGACGATACGGCGGTCTGTCTGGATGAAAAATACCTTTCCGAGGATATGCTCTCGATCATCGGCTGCATGGATCTGCTCGTGGGCGTGCGGCTCCATTCGCTGATCTACGCCGCCATCATGGGCGTGCCGCTCATCGGCATCTCCTACGACCCCAAGTGTACGGCGTTCCTCAACTCCGTGGGGCTCGACAAGCTCAGCACGCGGGACGGCTACACAGCCGAGGCGTTTGAGACGGAGGCTGCGCGCGTGCTTGCAAACGGAGCGGAGCAGACCGCCTGCGTGAAGCGGCACATGGACGAGCTTTCCCGAAAGCTCGACACGAATGAGGAGATGATCTGCGCGATCATGAAGGACGAAAAGAAAACACAGCCGTCCGCGCCGCGAAAGAGCGAAAAGTCCGGCGTGCGCACGGCGGGCGCGATCAGCATCGTGTTCCTGCTGACGCTCTTTGCCAAGCTCCTCGGCGTGGTGCGTGAGATGGTGCAGGCGAACATCTTCGGCACCGGCGTGGACGCGAACCTCTACACCGCGTCCTACAACTCCACGCTCTACCTTTTCACGACCGTCTGCTACGCGCTGTGCATCGCGGCGGTGCCGATCCTCACCAAGGAATTTGCCGCCGACCGCCGGCGCGGCGAGCGCGCGGCGAACAACCTGATGACCGTGACGCTGCTCGGCGCGCTGGTCGTGGTCGCGATTTGGCAGATCCTGGCCTCTACGCCGCTCGTCGGTGTGCTCTGGGACACCGACGCATCGGAGCTTCCGCGGCTGGTGAGCTACATCCGCATCATGACCTGCGCCCTGCCGGTCGTGGCGGCGGCGTATCTGAACGTCGCCATCTTTCAGGCGACCGACCACTACGAGCTGCAAGGCAGCATGAGCATCCCCTACAACGCCTTCCTCGCCGTCTTCCTGCTGACACTCGGCGCAAGGTGGGGCATTCTGGGCGTCGTCATCGCGAGCTCCTGCGCGTGGCTGCTCCAGCTCGGCATGAGCATTCCATACGCGAGGAAGGAGCATTATGTCTACCGACCGGTGCTCGACCGCGGGGCGGACTACGTCGGCACCTATTTCAAAACGGCGCTCGTCACCGTCCTCACGACCTCGGTGTTTCTCTTCTGCTACCTCATCGACACCTCGACCGCCGCCTCGTTCAACGACAGCGCGGTGAGCGCCTTCTACTATGCCGACAAGCTCTTCACCCCGCTCACGACGAGCGTGCTCTACAGCATCAGCGCGGTCATGTTCCCGCGCTTCAACCGCGAGTTCACCCGCGAGGACGCGAAGGGTTACCTCGGCTATATCTGGAATGTGACGGAGAACACGCTGCTCTTTATCTTCCCCGTCTGCGCGATGATGTGCGCCTTCGGCACCGACATCATCCGTGTGATCTTCGAGGGCGGCAGCTTCACCGCCGCGTCCACGGAGATGACGGGCAGCATCTTCGCCCGCTACGCCCTCGGCATGAGCGCGTTCGCCGTGCTCGACCTTTTGAACAAGGCGTACTACGCGATGAAGAAAACGCTCGTGCCGCTGCTCATCAACCTCGGCGTACTGGCGCTGAACATCGTGCTCAACCGCGTGTTCCGCACCGATACCGGCGTGGCGGCGGCGACCTCCATCGCGCTGACGATCGGCGCGCTGGCGATGATCGCCCAGCTCTTCCGCGGCACGGGCATCGTCCGTCTCGTGCCGCTTCTGAAAGGGCTTGCCGCCACGGCGGCGATGTCGCTCGTGCTCTACGGCGGGCACGCGCTGCTCGTCACGGCGGACGAGAGCAAGCTGATGCTGGTCGTCAAGTGCGGCCTGACCGGCGTGGCAGGCTGCGCGGTCTATCTCGGCGTGAGCCTGCTGCTGCGTCAGACGATCATGGCGGAGACGATCCGCAAATTCAAAAAGTGATCGGAAATGCCGATAAACAGCAACGGAAAAAACGATGGAGAAAAAGGAAGCGCGCCTGCGCTTCCTTTTTCCGCTATTTCTGCCGCTTTTTGAAGGTGAGATAGCCCTCGAGCATCAGGCTCGCGGCTACGGCGTCCACCGTCTTTTTGCGCTGCTTCGCGTTCTTTCCGCCGGCCATGAGGATATTGTGCGCGTCCACAGTCGTGCGCCGCTCATCCCAAAGCGTGACGGGGAGGCCGGTCGTCTCGCGCAGCAGCGCCGCGAAGCCCTCCGCCTTTTCCGCCCGCGGGCCGCGCGTGCCGTCCATATTCAGCGGGTGGCCGAGCACCAGCTCGGTGACGCCGTGCTCGGCGATGAGCCTTTGGATCTCCGCCGCGACCGCCTCGGGGCGGTAGGCGGTGATGACGGTGGTGAAGCCCGCAAGCGTCAAAAGCGCGTCGGAAACGGCGATGCCGGTGTGCGCGTCGCCGTAGTCAATGGCCATAATTTTCATGCAACAACCTCTCAGCATTTGTAGTGACACCATTATAGCGAAAATTTCTCATTTTTCAAGCAATTTGTGCTTGACGGGACGCTTGCCTTGTGCTACTATTTTACTTACCTGTGAAAGAGGGCTTTCTTTTTGTGCGCTTTTTCGCTTTTCGCGCCGCGAAGGAGAGCCGCTCTTAATTCAAGAGCAGGGAGGCAATCGGCAGTCCCGCAGGACGGGAAACTGCCATAATAAGGAGGTGCCGTTATGCGCGTGAAGGTCACTCTGAGATGTAACGAGTGCAAGCAGAGAAACTACAATACGATGAAGAACAAGAAGAATACCCCGGACAAGCTTGAGCTGAACAAGTATTGCCGCTTCTGCAAAAAGCACACCGTTCATACCGAAACCAAGTAAGTTAGGAAAGGTAGTGTAACAATGGCAGAAGAGAAGAAAAAGGATCGCGGCAAGTGGTTCCGCGAAATGAAAAGCGAGCTGAAAAAGGTCGTTTGGCCCACCGGCAAGGATACGGCGAAGAACACCGGCACGGTGCTTCTGTGCTCCCTGTGCGTGGGTGCCTGCATCTGGATCTTTGACGCCGTGGCTATGCTGGCCGTCAAGTCTCTGCTCGGCGTGTTCGCCGGCTAAGAGGGCGCAGGAAATGGCTGATAACGCGAAGTGGTATGTTGTCCATACCTATTCCGGTTATGAAAACGCCGTCAAGACCGCCATCGAGAAGTTCGTGGCGAACCGCCATCTGGAGGATATGATCCTCGACATCCAGATCCCCATGGAAACGGTGACCGAGGTCACGGAATCCGGCGCGGTGAAGGAGGTCGAGCGCAAGACCTTCCCGGGCTATGTGATGGTCAAGATGGTCATGACGGACGACACCTGGCATCTGATCCGCAATATCCGCGGCGTGACCGGCTTTGTCGGCAGCGCCACCAACGCCATCCCCCTGACGGAGGATGAGGTCCTGGCCCTCGGCATGGAGCGCCGCGAGATCGTCGTGGCCTACAACGTCGGCGACCAGGTCAAGATCACGGACGGCCCTCTGGCCACCTTCCTCGGCACGGTCGAGGAGATCGAGCCGGAGAAGAACCGCGTGTGCGTGGTCGTTTCCATGTTTGGCCGCGAAACGCCCGTCGAGCTCGAGCTCGATCAGGTCGAAGTGGTCGAAAGATAAGCAAGAATCGCCAGAAGCGATGAGCCGGTATCCCGGCAAAGTGGGAGAGACGCTGTGCGTCTCGCCAAGGGCGGCCCGCCTCCGGGGCGGCCGTTACCACATTTATAATCAAGGAGGTGCCTAAAATGGCACAGAAAGTAGTCGGCTACGTTAAGCTGCAGATCCCCGCTGGTAAAGCAACTCCCGCGCCCCCTGTCGGCCCCGCGCTCGGTCAGCACGGCGTCAACATCGCGGCCTTCACGAAGGAATTCAACGAGCGCACCAAGAACGACATGGGTCTTATCATCCCCGTCGTCATCACGGTGTATGCCGACCGTTCCTTCAGCTTCATCACCAAGACTCCTCCCGCTGCGGTCCTGATCAAGAAGGAGTGCAACATCGAGTCCGGTTCCGGCGTCCCCAACAAGACCAAGGTCGCCACCATTTCCAAGGCCTCCGTTCAGAAGATCGCCGAGATGAAGATGCGCGACCTCAACGCCGCGTCTCTCGAGTCCGCGATGAGCATGATCGCCGGCACCGCGCGCTCCATGGGCGTCGTGGTCGAAGAGTAAGGGAGGTATACGGAAATGTTCAGAGGTAAAAAGTATCAGGATGCTGCCAAGCAGATCGAAAAGAATACGCAGTATGACGCCGCAGAGGGCTTCGGCCTGATCTGCAAGACCGCTTCCGCGAAGTTCGACGAGACCGTCGAGCTGCACGTCAAGCTGGGCGTCGACTCCCG
>ERZ827168.5438-NODE-5438-length-10638-cov-3.521024_pt1 | contig 10638 bp, 14 predicted proteins | sample MGYA00519868_ERZ827168 | MGnify/ENA primary metagenome ERZ827168 (study PRJEB31778, sample SAMEA3449271) | human gut metagenome | biome: human gut; feature: human-associated habitat; material: faeces | place: United Kingdom | collected 2010/2012 ...
ACCAAAGATTTTTATTGTCTGTGATTTTGATACTATACTCTCCATTATTGCATCCGCTAAGGCACCTCTACCAAGCCTACTGTGCCATTCTGCAACATCAAACTGAGAGCAGAATACTGTTGAATGAATACGATATCTCTTTTCAGTATTTCCAGAAACCTTCTTTTTTTATTGTGTCTTTTTTACAGGGTCCATTTTAAATAAAGTTACTGCCTTTTTATTGCAATCGTTGATTCTTAGTGCTTTTAATCTTCTTTAATGGAAGAAGCAATATTACTGTTTTTGATTTTGTTGTTATCTCCTAAAGTAACACTTTTATCATTATATATTAGCACATGGATATGATTTATAATATTATTCAATTCTTTTTCACTTTTGCTTTCAATATCAATATCTAAATCATCTAAATTACCGAATTGTTTTTCCAAATATGATAGAATATCAAGCAATTTACTTTCAACTTTTGGAAAAATATTTAATACTTTTGGCATATTAAGCTCAACACTAGCTGTTGTAATCATCATACCGAGGTCGTTGTTTGCCTGTGCTATGTATGGATAATATTCAGCAGGAATCGGTTTTATCAATCCGCTATTATCATTTTTTTCACTTTCTGCAATAAAACCTTTTAATGCTTCGATACCTTGTCTGATTTTAATAGTCAAAATATCTTCTTTAATTTCAACGGGCAAATTACCAAGTGGTAAAGGAACATGATTATATATTATATGATTTGCCAATGATCCTTTGAAATAAGTTCCATATAGTTGTCCTCCAATTACTCTATAATCAGGAATTTCTACATCATCAGGATAACCTTCTATTTCATAGTTTACCCAATCAAGCAAATCATCGTTTTCTAAATCTTGTAATAATACCTTCGTGCGTTTCAATGCAGTTTGTGTATCTGCCTTACCGTTTGCAAGGTCTTTAATAATTTGACTTTTAGCCATTAAAACCACCCCTCAATCCATGTAATAATATTTTGCCAGAAAGAAAATAATAAAATTATACCCACAAAAAGAGAAACCAAAATGCCACAAATCCACGGATGCTTATCATAAAATCTCTTTTTTTCTTTAAGATTGGTATTCTCTATCTTTTCTGCAATATTTGAATTTACAATCTTGTTACCATCACCAATGTTTATTCCCACTAAATAATTCCTCCAGTAAATCAATATTTGCATATGATTTTAGCACTAATATAGATGATATACAATCTTTTGCTTTTTACTTTAGGACTATAGGAGCATTACGCTCCGATAATCTTATTAAATAACTGTAATAGTACGTCTTTTACGCCAGCGGCATTGAATACCAAGCCGACAGCGATTAAGGCAATCACCAGAAAGTCGATAAGTTTGGAAAACTCATGCTTGAAACCGAGATATACACCGATAACAGCGATTGCCATAAGCACTAAGCTCTGTGCGTTACTTAAAAACCAGTTGTATAAGTTCTGTCCGAAATTCATTATTTCTTTTTCCTTTCCATCATTTCAATTTCCCTGTCTGCAACTTTTGCTGCCTGCATAAGACACATAGTAACTACTCCGAATCATGCCCCAGGTGAGAACAGGAAGAACTCAAATAAGATATTTTTCATGTCGTCATTCCTCCATTTCTGTATTGATTTCCTTTGTGGAAGTCGTCTGGGGCTAGTATGCAATCGTATCATAGAGCAGCACATATTCAACATAACTGTCCTTTAGCTCTTTTGATACTAGCTCACAGTACAAGCCTGTTTCCAATTTCTTTTCCAAATGCAGGAGCTTGTCTTGATATTCCCCAATGTGATTTCTGTACGGATATACAACAGTCCATGTTCCCTACGATAATATAGTTTAGGGAAATAGGTGATTTTCTCTTTTTTGCTGGCTGGTAAATCCTTGAAGAATCCGCTGCTCTGTGTCGTTTCTGATTCATACGAGCCAGCTTTAGACGGTGAAAAAGCTGCTTCACCTTGTCATACTGGAATCTGCGATACAGCATGACAGCAACAGCACACACCAGAGTTGCAATAATAATTGTAACTATCTTATATGGTGTGACTGAAAAATGGACGTTGCCATCTGGAAAAAGCGAGATTGCTTTCCAGTCCGTAGTAATGATTGTTTTTAAGTTTAGTAGCTTAACCATAGCAAGGAACAGAAAAAGCAGTGAAACAGCAGAGAAACAAAAAAACAGCGATTTGTCGCTGGCTCGAATACGATTCCAATGTTTATTGAATTGTGACATATAAGTCCTTCATGAAAAAAGCAGTCAATCATTATAGACTAACTGCTTATAGTATTGAATATGAAATTGTAGGATAAATCAAAAATATTATTATGGCAACTGTATTCCTTTTGAAGCCAAATACATCTTAATTGCATTATATAAAACAGGTACACCAGCAGTAATTCCAGCTACTGCAACATCTCCACCTTTATCTTTAACATAACCCCAAAGTGGATGGCTTGTGTCTATTTGTCCTTGTATCAGCTTCATAATTTCTTTTTCAACAGCAACTCCATCTTCTCCAGAAGCAAAAATATTTTTGAGAATTGACAACTGTTGCTCACTAAATTTAAGTTGCTGTGCTTGTATAGATAGTTGTTCCTTTAAAACATTAATATAAGCATTTTGATTTTCTACAACTTTCTGTAATTGAAGATTGGTCTCTGCGGTATTAGCTGATGTTTGTTCAATTGCTTTTTGCATTTTTTGACGATTATTATATGCTTCATCGGCAGTTTTTTTCATTAGTCTGTTATTTTTTTCGATTTCTGACTGAACGCCCAATGGTATATTTGTTGTATAGGATGAATCAAGAGACGGTAAAATATCTAAATTCACTTTAGAGTAAATATCATTTGCCATGTTTTTTCTTCCTTATCAATAATTTGACCAGAAGTATTTTGATAAAACTCTGCAATAGAGATAGGATCGTTCGAAATACTTAAAATAGCATCTTCAAGATCGCCGGCATCATATAATGATATAAGAAGTGGAGACTCCATTTCCCGCGACCCGATGTAAACACCATAGTCAGAATTTTTATTATCAATGGTTGGAATATAACAGAACATTAGGACAACATCACCTGCCAAGAGTGACTCTTTAATCACTTCCCAGCTTCCAACATAGGCAATTTCATCATTTAAAACTGTATTGCTTGACGAAAGAAGTTGTTTTTCTATTTGTGCTATTTGTTCATAAGTAGATTCTGTCTTCTCAGGAGAAATGTCCTTAGAAATCAATTGATTTCTTAAATTAGCCAACAACTCTTTGGTCTCTGTATCTTGGTGATGAACGATATTTCGTAACGCTACATTTACACCAATACTTATATTGCGTCCGAACAGATTTGCATCAAATGCTTCTTCTGTTGTTTCGGGAAAATGCGACGCAATTAAATTGTTATTCCATATCATTTCCTTAGTAATAGACTCAAGAAACGACATCCTCTCAAATTCTCCGGATGAGTTGATAACATGGATTGATTGTGAATAACGTAGATTGTTATATTGAGTAAGATTTTTATTTACAATAGAATCTCCTTTGGCATGTAATATATATCTAAGGTGTAATAGATTTAACAAACTCTCGCAACTTGGTTGTTCATTATTACAATCTTCCAATATCGTAACTGCTTGCTCGAATTTATCCTGTTTTATATATAGCACAGCAAGGTTGTTTCTTGCTAATCGAACGAGGGAAGCAAAATCATTATTTAAGGCATTGTCAATACATTTTAGATAGCATTCCTCTGCTAATGCCGCATATCCTTGTCTGTAAGCTATTCTTCCGCAATCATTCCATAAATGACACAGTAACCTATTGTATTCCGTTGAATGTTGGATGTCCAAAGACGATAATTTTTGTATGCCTTCTTGGACAAAATGGTATGCTGATTCACAATCATTAACAGCAATTGCCCCGTTTGAAAGATTATGCATCAAAGTAATGTATCCTATCCCGAAATCATGTGCTGTTTGGAATTTATTGATTGCTTCTATTCCGTATTTTAGAACCTTATCATAATCCTTCTTACTATTATACAACACAGTCATTGATACAAGCATGTCCCTACTATAACTATTATTAGAAGAATCTCTTTTTTGAAAGGAATCTAAAGCATCTAATAATAATTTCTCTTGAAAATCATACAGGCCTTGTTTTGACGCAAAATCTGACATAAGCCGAATTGCTGATTGATATGTGCCTTTTATTGATTCATCCCACTCTTCAATTTGCTCAAAATGGGATTTGAGTTGGAAAAGATAATTTAAACATTCTTGTTTCCCTTCAGAAAGACCTTGTCGTAATTCATCCCATGTTGGAGTATACGTATCAGCTAATCCTTGGGCTGAAAATAACAGACCAAGGATTAAACAGCATAGTCTATATAGAAACTTATTCCACATCTTTCTTTTTTAGTCGTTTGGCACCCCAAAAGCAGAGAGCGGCAAGGGCTACATAGACTCCCATAGCCAAGAAGGTTGTCCAATGGAAGTTGTTGCGGATTATGACTTGCGGGCTTCCTACTACTGCGATAAATACGAAAATCCAGCCGAGAACTTTGAGTAACGTTTTCATTTTTCTGTGTTTATTGATGTTGTTTTACCTTTATGACATCAGAAGATGAAAGGTTAACAAGTCCTCGCTGAAATTTTACAGTTTTTCCACTTTCTGTTTTAACTCTCGTGCTTTCTCTCCAATTGCTGTATCTTCGGGGCATTCTTCGATAAGGATGTCAAGCACCTCAATCGCTTTATCCTTTTCGTTGTCGCGAAGATAGGCATTCGCCAGCATCCAGCCAAGGTCGGGCATATACTCAGTATAGTCGTTGTAGGTTTCACCCCTTGACTCATTCCACATCCGGGCTAACTCGTTGATGGTGGCATCCAAATCTTTCCTGTCGGAGATATTAGTGTATAACGTTTCAATCTTGTGGGAGACATCATCTCCTTCTCCGCGTGAATACTCTGAGGCAGGGAAATATGCGAGATATTCCTGACCAAGTGAAGTCACTTGTTCGTACTTGTAATACTTATATCCACCGAAAACACAGAGCAAGATGGAAGCTGCCGCATAGAAAGATATCATAAAGCGGCGGAAATTAAAGATACGCGGTTTAGCCTTAATTCCGCAAGCATTAGCGGCGGACTGCTCAACCTGCTGCTTTGTCGCTGACTTAAAATCGTCAATGACAGCTTTGTCTCGCGCTTCTCCAACCTGCTGCATGGCTTTGGCAAGTCGAGCGATGGCTATTGCTTTTTGCTTCTGTTCGGGGTGTGAATTCAAAAATGTTTTGAACTCCTGTTCTTCCGCAGAAGTCAATTCTCCCTTCAAGAAACGGTTTAGCTTATCCTCAAATAGGATTGCGGTCGTATTATCTTTTGTTTCCATAGAGTTCAAAATAGTTTGTTGCACAATTCATTATATCTCGCACGAAACTTCTCGCAGCAGCGGTGCTTGGTTACTTTCACGGAGCTTTCGCTACTGTAGTTGAACATTTCAGCCAATGATTTCATTGACAGGTTGTCACGGTAGAAGCCCCATAGAAGTTCATTGCACGGCGATGGCAGGTCTTTGACTATTGATTGGACCAATTCCTCTTTTTGGGCTTCAAGGGCAGAATCACCTTCATCGAGTGCAAGAAGAGCTTCAATCTTTTCTGTCTTGATCTCTCCATCCATCAAACTTAATGACATTTCACTGTCAACGTTAACTGAGCGAGAAGACCCTCTGAGAAATTCCAGTGCCTTATTCTTGCAGATGGACATGAAGTAAGTTGACAAAGATGCTGTCATCTCATGTAACTTGCCGTTTTGTATATTGGTATATAGGATGATGAACGACTCTTGGAAAATATCCTTACAATCATCCTCTTCAATACCAAACCTGTTTCTAAGGAAGTTGAGAACCTTAGGCCCCTCCTTCGAGGCGAAGACGTTCAATTCCCGGTCGTTATATTTGTTGGCAATATCATTCATTGGTCGCTTTCTATAACCATGTTTTGTTTTATCAATCGTTTGTCCTTATTCATCAAAGTCCTAACGGATTCAACCCATGTCTTATTTGAAGTCAGGTTCTTACCCGAAAGGTATTGATTGATATAGTAAGACAATGGACCATAATATTGTCCATTCTGCTTGATTTCAGCATTAGTTTGATATGCCCGACAAGCTTCAAGAATACATATACCAGACAGAGTGTTCCTACTTGATGAAACTTTCATATTCCCACTACGGTCAATCTTTGGAATATAACGTTTACCCGATGGAGAGAATCCTTTATCAGTTCCCCGGATAAATAATTCTTCCTCTTCATCTTCATCTCCGCGACTTGCGCCACCCATGTGGCAGGCATCTAGCACTACATACAGGAAGCCTGTCTTCCCGATTTTCTCTCTAATCGATGTGAAGTATCCCTCAAGTTCATCATCAAGGAGGTGGTTTTCACCTTCATAAATACCTTTCACATACTTTATACGGGCATCATAGGGGATAATTGCTTCATCCCAACCGTCATCCTCGTCTCCATTTATATCTTCCACCGCCTGACCATGTCCGGAAAAGTGAATATAGATTAGGTCGCCGGCAGATGCAGATGCTTCAAGTTGGCGAAGAGTTTTGCGGATATTAGTTGCCGTAGCTTTTGAATTGATGAGGGAGCTCGTCCTAAAACCTTGTTTTCTTAATGTTTTGCTAAGGGTGGAAACATCATTTGCTCCATGAATATCGCTCCACTCCAGTTCGGGATGTCCCTTAACATTAGGATAATCAGATATACCGATTAACAATGCTCGCTTCTCCCCAGCCTTTGCATAAAAAGGCATGACAACAACAAAAGTCGCTATCAGAATGAGTTGAGTAAACCGAAGAATTGAAAGTTTACGAAAAGTATTTTTGCGGGCTCGGTTCAAATATATGCCAGGCTATGTATCAAAGCAACCTCGTAATAGGTTGACCAAACCTTGCCGGAAGCGGCTTATCAGCAATAGCGTTAAAATGGTTCTATATATGATATTGGTCGGTTCATTACGATGTATAATTCCTCAAGTTGCAAAGTTACGGATAAAATCTGAGATTCTTGCAGAATTTCACATAAAAGTATGGAAAGAACATTTCAAAGTTCCCAAAATTTGTGCAATGGCTCTGGTTTTACTCCTACAGGAATAGTATATCTCCCAGCAGTTTGTTGTATTCGGACTGTCGCTGCGGTGTGGCGAACTTTCGCTTATAAGGAACTTTACCGTGCATTATGCCCTTTGGGGGGTTAGTAACTCTTTGACCCTTACCATTTGTTACATCGCCTCTCACTGGGGCGATTTCTATTTCTGCACCTCGTCTTCCGGGGTTCTTGACTTTGTCAAGCGCCAAAGGCGATGACACTGCATAGGTTTCCGCTTTTGCCGTCAGTGATTACACATTGTAGATTCGTATTTGTTGCGGTTGGGAGAACCGCCAAAGATGTAACGTATCGGTCATATTTTGACGAGACGTTTGTAGGAAGGATCAACTGATTTATCGCACCTGAGCGCAGATGATATTTCACACACGCGAAGTTAGCAGCTTTATCTACGCTCGAAAAGGGCAGGTAAATTTGATTAAAAAATCTTCCTTTTTCCGTCGTACCTAACAAAAAGAGTATTCAAGGGCTTGCGCCTTTTCATCAAACCCTTGTCGGCTAACGTGCCGGGAGGCACTGATTGGTCAGCCGCATATTCTGCGGTGTAAAAATCAAACGCGCCCCGGCGCACAGTTAAAAACCTCCTAAAACTTCAAAATCATGACATACGTTAGTACAAACATCTTCGGCAGCTCTCTCAACTCCAACCGCAAAAACAAATACTTCACAGTGGAAGTAATCACATTCGACGGCGACAGCAACATCGTAGAAATCGAAGCCCGCGACGAAGACGAGGCTCAGGAAATCGCAGCTTCCCAGTTCAAGGACGTCGATTACACAATGGTTCAGGGCTGCTTCGCAGGTTACTAAAAATCCTCCCCAAAGGGTAGGCTGTCCGCCGGGGCAGCCTTTTCCCACGCTCATTTATCGCCATACCTACGCTCTTATTGGTTTATCGGATCTCCGCCTCCGGCTCTATGCCGAGGGGCGCGGTCAATTCCTCCACATCTACCGTGTTCCGGGCAGGTTCGCTCGCGGGGCATCCAAGTTGACCGCTCGACGCTCCAAAGTCCTGTTCTTCGTAGAGGTTCGACCGCATTTCGTACCTTTGTTCCAGGAGGAATCGTATTGGTCTTGTCTATCGAGACGGAGCCGGGCTTAATGACACTTTCCACCTTTGCCCTCATTGTCGCGCAAATAGATTGTGTGCCGCCGAGCATATATCAGTCGGCAATCGCCAAAGCCTTGTTTGTGTCAGACAACGGTGTGCATAGTCGTTCATCGGTTGGACTTTCCGAAGAACGCTCCGGCACCGCCTACGCTACCACGACCTACGACATTCTCCGACGTTCCGGGAGTCGCTTGCCGTACCGAGCGCAAGTACATACATCGCCTCTCTTGACTACAACCACAGCGCGTTATCCTTACCGTCGCCCTTGAACGTACCGCGTTGAACTTTCTGCCTCGCTGAGTACGGAGTCGTGGCCGGGCTCACCGTCGGGGCGTTTTGGCTATTTTCTCTGCTTAGTTTCCTTTGCCTTGAAGTCTCCGTGGAACGCTGCAAGCCGAGCCATTTTTCCGTCACAAAGTTAGAATGTTCACTCACCTGTCAAGGGCAAGACAAGTCCGCTCTGAAAATCTTCCTCCGTGCAGAGAGTATTTTCCGGCTGACCCTTGACTCATCGGCTCATTACGCCCATTCTTTTGATTTGTTCGTAAAAATTAGGGCTTCGGCCCACATCGTTTAATCCACTAAAACTTCAAAATCATGGCAAAGAAAACTAAAAAATCAGCAGAAAAAATCGAAGCTCAAACCGCAGCTCCCGCCGTCGAGACTACTCCGGCAACAACTCCCAAGCTCATCGTGGCTATCCAAAAGTTCGGTCGCTGGTACGTCTACTTCAAGGGCGTGGCTCCGAAGGACAACGTAGGCTGCGGCTGCAAGACAGCCAAGAGCGCAATGCGATATATGCACTTGCTCAAAGCTCGCTACGGAGCGACTATCTCCCAAAACGTCTATGAACGCCTCCAGTTCGAGGCAGCGAAGGAGGCATAAGCCTCCTTCACTTTCTCTCCTGTTATCGCTTTAGCGCTTTGCAAAGCAAAGAACGTCCAACCTCTAAAACTTCACGACTATGTACGAATATGTATGTTACACAAAACAAGGCAACTGGCGATACTACGCCGACAGCGATTTAGATGCTGTGCGCCTGGCCCTCTATTACTCGTGGCGCGATAACGAGGACTTTATCAAGGTAGAAAGTGCAACTCTCGGTAAGCCCTATACGCTCCGCCTCTGCAAGATAGACAAGACTAACTCAATCCAAACCCTATAATTCCCGAAACAATGAAACAGTACGAAATGCCTTACTCGTTCCTCTTTACTGATGAAGAACTGACCGACCTTTGGAGCTACTACCGTCGCATACATCAGATTATCCGCTGCGTCGAGGAACGCTATCACATCGCCATAACCGATATGGAAGTGCACAGCGGGGCGCACTTCCGCTCTCGCGCACTTCTCGCCGAGGCTCAACGCCGCGAGTCGTTGCAGGGCAACGCCCTCATGCCGAGATTGGAGCAATAGCCTCCAACCTCTCACATCGCGGCTGCTCCCTTCGGGGAGTGCCGCTTTCTTCCTTTGCGCCATTTTGCCCTGCGGTTACAACGACCTCCGGGCGGTTCGCTCCACGACATCCGAGAAAATGCCGAGTACTTTTTCCTTTGCGGCTCTATCCCTACGCAATCGCTGTGCTCCGGGCGGTGCATTAAGCCATCCAAGTAGAGCCGAGTATTTCGTTGAAGTGTTTCAAGAGCCTTTCCTTGCGGAACCGCCCGGCGAGAGGGAAGGGTCAGACGTGGCGGAACACGTTGCGCCCGGAATTGGTAATCTCATTGCACAGCCCGGCTCCGTTGCCGAAGTGCGAGACCGCCCATTTCGTTTCACTCATTCGGATGTGCCGTTTGCCTGGCCCATACTCCGCAGTTGCCCTTCGGGTGTCGGATTGTCTGCTCCATAGTCGTCGCTCGCCATTGCGTTTATCTTTTCTTTCGGAGGTCGGCTTCCTCAAACTTTGCCCTCTCAGTTCAGCGGTATGCGTGGTAATCGGCTTGCCGCTTGCGGAGCAAGAACCATTCGCAGTCCGAGCCTTTTTCAGTGGTGGTCTGCCTCTCGGTGGAACGCCTTGCATAGTGGTGTCGCAGTAGTCGAGGAAAGGTCTACCCATTACGACACCGCCGACATTGCACTTGCCATAATTGTAAGCCCCGACACTCCGGGCGCACCTGCATTGGCTTTTGGCAATCACATCTTCAGCCGGAAACAGCCCTGTCCGTGGTGGTGAACCACTCTGCGTGAGTTAAAACCTCCGCCTTTTCATCTCATCTCCATTTCCATACCGGGATTTTTCCGCCGAGCCCCCTGTTATTTTTCCTGTCGCAAAGGTAGGACTGACCGTTCAACGCAAAACGAGCCTACGGATTTACTGCGACAATTTTATAAAAAATGGTACAAGCCT
>ERZ827168.5442-NODE-5442-length-10625-cov-4.892999_pt1 | contig 10625 bp, 7 predicted proteins | sample MGYA00519868_ERZ827168 | MGnify/ENA primary metagenome ERZ827168 (study PRJEB31778, sample SAMEA3449271) | human gut metagenome | biome: human gut; feature: human-associated habitat; material: faeces | place: United Kingdom | collected 2010/2012 ...
GGATGATACCCATCAGCTCCATGCGGTTATTGGTGGTCTCCGCCTCGCCGCCGGAGATCTCCTTGCGCACGCCTTTGTATTCCAGAATTGCGCCCCAGCCGCCCGGCCCCGGGTTACCGCTGCACGCGCCGTCGGTGTATATCGTGATCTTTTTCATAAAAACGCTCCGTATTCTCATAAACTCATAACAGACTCTATCATTATAGAGAAAACCAGGCGGCCATGCAAGTGGCAGCAGAGCGGCCCGTGCCGGAACGCTGGCGATAAAAACGAAGCACTCTGTGCGAATAATGCGGTATTTTTTATCCAATACTCACAAAGCACGATGGCAAAACTTGACAATACTACCCAAAAACGGTATTATTTAGAATAACAATAACCGCATTCAGGCGACGTTTTATAAAGCCGTCCGGCGGGCCGTTTTATGCATGGGGCATCCCATTGTCCGGCCGGGCCGTTTTATTTTTAAATATTTGCGGGGTATCCCGCTGATAAAAAACGAAAATAAAAAAGAATTCCCGCAGATGCGCGGCGAAAAGCGGCCTGCCCGTGAACAACGGCAGGGCTTCTTTGCAGCGCGCGGGAAATGGAGGAACGAATGGAAAATAATCAAAAAGCATCCCGGCCGCGCGCGCCCAGAGCGCCCAAGGCGGCAACCCCCGGCGTATCCGACACGCGCCAGAGCACTGCGGCTCCGGCGGCGAAGCCGGCAGCTTCCCAGACGGGCGCGGTCCCTGCGGCTGCGCCGAAGCCCGCGCGCAGGCCGTACCACCCGCGCCGCCGCAGGCCCGCCGCTGCAAGCGCCGGCACCCCGGCTGTCCCGGTCAAGATCATGCCGTTGGGCGGTCTGGGCGAGGTTGGCAAGAACATCACTCTGTACGAGTGTCAGGGCGATATGATCCTCGTGGACTGCGGCATCGTGTTCCCGGACAGCGACATGTTCGGGGTGGACCTTGTCATTCCGGATTTCACCTATGTATTGGAAAATAAGGACCGCATCAAGGGCCTGTTCATTACCCATGGCCACGAAGACCATATCGGCAGCCTGCCGTATCTGCTCAAAAAGTTCAACGTGCCCATTTACACTGCACGTTTGACCATTGGCCTGATCAAAAACAAGCTGGAGGAGCACGGTCTTGCCTCCAGTGCAGAGTTCCATGAGATCCGTCCCCGCCAGAAAGTGCGCCTTGGCTGCTTTACGGTGGAGCCCATTCATGTCAACCACTCCATCCCGGATTCTCTGGCGTTTGCCATTGACTGCCCGGCAGGCATCGTGCTGCATACCGGCGACTTCAAGATCGACTACACGCCGCTTTCCGGCGATGCCGTTACCGACCTTTCCACCATTGCGGAGTATGGCCGCCGCGGCGTGCTGGCTTTGCTGGCGGATTCTACCAACGCGGAGCGCCCCGGCTTTACGGCAACCGAGCAGACTGTGGCCGAAGGGGTGCGCAGCCTGTTTGCCCGCGCCAAAAACCGCCGCATTATCGTGGCAACCTTTGCTTCCAACATCTACCGCATCCAGCAGATTATTGACCTGGCCATTGAGTATGGCCGCAAGGTGGCCGTCAATGGCCGCAGCATGGTTTCCAACACCGAAATGGCGCGGGAGCTGGGGTATCTGCATGCGCCGGATAATGTGCTGATCGATATCGAGGAGATCAACAAATACCCGCCGGAAAAGGTTGTCCTTATCACCACCGGCAGCCAGGGCGAACCGCTGTCCGCTCTGTCCCGTATGGCGCAGGCCAGTCACCGTACCGTCAAGGTCGGCCCCACTGACTTTATCATTATCTCGGCCCGCCCCATCCCCGGCAACGAAAAGACCGTGACGAAGGTCGTCAACGGCTTGCTGTCCCTGGGGGCCGAGGTCATCTACGAAAATATGTACGACACCCACGTGTCCGGCCATGCCTGCCAGGAAGAGCAGAAGCTCATGCTGACGCTGGCCCACCCGCAGTATTTCCTGCCGGTACACGGTGAGTTCAAGCAGCTCAAGCGCCACGCCGAGACGGCCGAGCACCTGGGCTACATCCCCAGGCAGAACATTTATATTGCTGAGAACGGCCAGAACATCCGCCTTTCTGCGGACGGCATGGCTATTGAGAACACCGTCACGGCGGGCGCTGTGATGGTGGACGGCTACGGTGTCGGCGATGTCGGCAACGTGGTCCTGCGTGACCGCCATCATCTGTCGGAGGACGGCATCATCATCGTGACCGCTGCCATCGATGGCAGCAACGGTCAGGTGCTCTCCGGCCCCGACCTCGTCAGCCGCGGCTTTGTCTATGTGCGTGAGAGCGAGGAACTGATGGAAGGCGCCCGCACCCAGGTAGAAATGGCATTGGACCGCAGCCTGGCCGACAATATGCACGACTGGGCCAGCGTCAAGGCACGCGTGCGGGAGGCGCTGTCCAGCTATATCTACCGCCGCACCAAGCGCAGCCCGATGATTCTGCCGATCCTGCTGGAAGTGTAAAAGCCTTTGAGCTGAGGAATGTACAATGAAACACAAGGATGGTCTGGATATAGCCGCCGTACTGCTGCTGTTGCTGGCCGCCGTCGCCGTTATGGTCGTGCCGGTGGCCCTCGTCAGGCCGCAGCTGCTCGCTGTGCCTGCGATGCTGGTGCTCATTGCACTTTGCGTGGTGCTCTACCAGCGCCGCCGTCTGCGCACCTTTCTGGCTAAACAGCTGTGCAGCACCGAGTTTGAAAACAGCCGTATCCAGTACAGCCTTGCCAACCTGCCTATTGCGACCGTTCTTATCAACGATGGCCGCATCCTGTGGTACAACCAGCATTTTAAAGAGCAGGTCCTCGGCGATTACGACGCCGTGACCCGCCCGGTAGCGCGCGTTCTGCCAGAGTTTGACCTGGCTGTCTGCTCCCGCCCCCATGGGCAGGATCTGACCGTGGGGGAACGGCGCTTCACCGCCTACTCTGCCACCGCCAAGGGCAGCCGTGGAGCCAGCCTTGTGTACCTTATCGATGATACCTTCTATAAGGAAACACTCGATGAGTACAACGCCAGCCGCCCGGCGTGTCTTATCATCGTTATCGACAGCTATGATGAGTTGTTCGATGATATGAAGGACAGTGAGCAGGCCAAGGAACTGGAAGCTATCAACAGCCTGCTGGAAGAGTACATTGGCCGCAGCTCGGGCTTCCTGCGCAAAATCTCCAACAGCCGCTATATTGCGGTGGTGGAGGAGCGCGACGTGCGCTGGATGCTGGAAGAACGGTTCGATATCCTCGATAAAGTCCGTGCCCTGCACCCGGGCGGTTTGACCACGCTGTCCATCGGCGTAGGCCGCGGCGGCAAGAACTTACAGGAATGCCATCAGATGGCCCGCGAGAGTATTGACATTGCCCTTGGCCGCGGCGGAGACCAGGCCGCGGTAAAAACCGTGGACGGCTTTGAGTTCTACGGCGGCATTTCTCACGGCGTGGAGAAGCGCAGCCACGTCCGCAGCCGCATTATCTCCAACGCGCTGTGCGACCTTATCAAGCGCAGCGACAGCGTCATCATTATGGGCCACCGTATGAGCGACCTGGATGCCGTCGGCTCGGCGGTCGGTGTGCTGCGGATGTGCAAGATGTGCGGTGTGCCCGCCGTCATTGCCGTTAACAGCGAGGCCACGCTGGCAGGGCCACTGCTGAAAACGTTTATCGAAGCAGGTGAGGGACACAACTTTATCGCCCCTGACCAAACGCTGGACGTCATCACGCCGAACACCTTGTTGATCATCGTCGATACCTACCAGAAGCGACTGCTGGAAAGCCAGCAAATCTACGAAAGATGCAAGCGCGTCGTCGTCATCGACCATCACCGCATGGCGGTGGGGCACATCGACAATCCGCTGTTGCTCTACCACGAACCCTATGCGTCCAGCGCCAGCGAGCTGGTCTGTGAACTTCTGCAATTTATGCCGAAGGAAAACAACATCACCCCGCTGGAAGCCCAGGCTCTGCTGGCCGGCATCATGCTGGACACCCGCAGCTTTGCACTGCATGTCGGCGTGCGTACCTTTGAGGCTGCTGCCTGGCTGCGCAGCCGCGGTGCCCAGACTGCCGACACCAAGTTGCTCTTTAACACCTCGAAGGAAGAGTATGAGGCCCGCGCCCATATCGTGGAGGCGGCCTACATATATAAGGGCTGTGCAATCGCCCTGTCTGGCGAACTGGAAGCCGGTATGAACGTGGTGCTGCCCATGGCGGCTAACGACCTGCTGACCATCAACGGTGTGGACGCCAGCTTTGTGGCCGTCGCCAAGAACGGCGGTGTCAATATCTCAGCCCGCAGCATGGGCGCACTGAACGTACAGGTCATTCTGGAACCGCTGGGCGGTGGCGGCCATCTGATGATGGCGGGCGCACAGCTGCAGAACTGCACCCTGCAGGATGCGGAGCACCGCATCCGTGAACAAATCGACCTTTACCGCGCGGCGCAAGCCAAAAACGCCGCACAGTAATCGGGATATAATTTTGGGAGGGAAACCCTTATGAAGATCATTCTCAAACAAGACGTCAAGACCATCGGCAAGAAAGATGAGATTCATGAAGTTTCGGACGGTTACGCCCGCAACTTCCTGTTCCCGCGCAACTTGGCAGCCCCGGCAGATGCCGCTGCCCTGAACCAGGCCCGCACCAAGAGCGAGGCCAAGGCTCACCACGAGGCCGAGGCCCGTGCCGCCGCCGAAGCCCTGGCTGCCAAAATCAAGGGCCAGGTCATCACCGCTAAAGTCAAGGGCGGTGCCTCCGGTAAACTGTACGGCAAAGTCACCGGCAAGGAAGTCGCCGAGCTGCTGACCACCCTGACCGGCACCGAAATCGAAAAGAAAAAGGTCGAGCTTCCTTCCGCTATCAAGGAGTTTGGCAGCTATGATGCCTCCGTGCGCCTGTACGCCGGTGTCGTTGCGCCCTTCAAGCTGAAGGTCGAGGAACTATAACTACAAATTTGACAGGGGAGGAGGACGCACGCTGTGCCAAAAAATGAAGAAGTAAGCCTGTCCAGCCTGGGTATCCAGATGCCCTACAATATGCAGGCAGAGCAGAGCGTGCTGGGGGCCGCGCTGATGGATGAGACGGTGCTGAACCGGCTCATCACCGACATGGAACCCGAAATGTTCTACTCAGACCAGAACCGCGCTGTCTACGAGACAATGCGTTCGCTCTATACCGAGAGCGAGGCCGTTGATGTCATCACGCTGGTGAACGCCCTTGCCAACGGCGGTACCTTTGCCAGCGCTGACGACGCTAAAGTGTACATTACCCGCATTGCCGAGACCGTCCCGGCCATCTCCAATGTCGATTCTTATTTTAAGATCGTCAAGGAGAAGTACCAGGCCCGCCGCCTCATCGATGCCGCCCGCGGCATTTTGAGCGAGACGGCCTCCGGCGAGGACGCCGACCTGCTGTTGGAAAGCGCTGAGCAGAAAATCTACGATATCCGCTCGGGCCGTGATAAGACTGGCGTCAAGACCATCAAGGAGTCCATCCTTGAGGTCATTGACACGATGCAGAAGTTAAGCGGTGCTGACCGCGACAAGTTTGCCGGCATTCCCACGGGCTTCAACTACCTGGACACAGTGCTCACCGGCCTGGGCCGCTCGGATCTTATCATTCTGGCCGCCCGCCCCGGTATGGGCAAAACGTCCTTTGCGCTGAATATCGCCACGAACGTTGCCCGCCAGCAGAAGGTGCCCACCATCATTTTCAGCCTGGAAATGACCTGTGAACAGCTGACCGACCGCATCCTTTCCAGCACGGCGAACATCGACAGCCAGGCGTTCCGCACCGGCCGTCTGAACAACTCCGACTGGAACGACTTTGCCCAGGCGACCTCGATGCTCTACAATGCCCCCATTTACATGGATGATTCCTCGGGTATCTCGGTGCCGGAGATCAAAGCAAAAATTCGCACCATCAACCAGGATCCCAAGAAAGAAAAGATCGGGCTTGTCATCATCGACTACCTGCAGCTGATGCAGAGTGCCAAGCGCACCGAGTCCCGCGTGCAGGAAATCAGTGATATCACCCGAAACTTAAAAATCATGGCAAAGGAACTCAACGTCCCTGTTATCGCGCTGTCCCAGCTGTCACGTGCGGCGGAAAAAACGGCAGGCCGTTCCGACCACCGCCCCCAGCTGTCCGACCTGCGTGACTCCGGCTCTATCGAGCAGGACGCCGATATCGTGTTGTTCCTCTACCGCGCGGCCTACTATAACTCCCAGAACGGTGAGGACAGCCAGGCCAACGAGAACGAAGCTGAGTGCATTGTGGCCAAGAACCGCCACGGCGAGACGAGCGTCGTCCGCCTTGGCTGGGATGGTGCCCACACGCGCTTCAGCAATCTGGATGTAGCCCATGAGTTCTGACGCGGAAAAAACTGTACAGCGTATTGAAGAGGCTCTGTTGGACGGCTGCCGCCGGCAGGGTCTGTTCAAGTCTGGCGACAGAGTCATTGCGGCCTGCTCCGGTGGGGCAGACTCGATGGCGCTGTTGCTTTTTTTGCTGCACCACCGTCGCACGCTGGGAATTGAGGTGCTGGCGACCCACGTCAACCACGGTATCCGGGGCGAGACAGCCAAACGTGATGCCGACTTTGTGGCGGATTTCTGCCGCCGGAACGGTGTGGAGTTCTTTTTGTATGACGCCGTGCAGGAGGGCATCGTGATACCGCCCCATCCCAGTGAGGATTGGGCGCGCGGCCTGCGGTACGGCTGGTTCGACGAGCTGGCCGCGCGGGAGGAAGCCGTTATTGCCACGGCGCACACGATGTCCGACCAGGCCGAGACCGTGCTTTTCCGCATGGCGCGGGGGACCGGGCTGCATGGGCTGGCAGGCATCCCGCCGCGCAGGGGCTTTTATGTGCGGCCCTGCCTCTGCCTGACCCGCGCCGACACCGAGGCATACTGTGCCGCCCTGGGGCAACACTATATCCAGGACGAGACGAATGCCGAGGATACCTACGCCCGCAACCGCATCCGGCATGACGCCATCCCGGCACTGCAATATGCGAACTCTGCCGCCGAGCGCAGCATTGCCAGACTCTGCCGCCAGATGCGTGAACTAGATGAATGGCTCACCGCCGAAGCTGCCGCCCTGCTGCAGGCAGCCAGTGTGCCAGGCGGGTATGACGCCGCTGCCCTGCGCAGCGCCGCAGGCCCGGTACTGGATGCCGCACTGCACGCCCTTGTCAGCCCAGTGCGCGACGCTGAGGAAAAGTATATCAGCCTGCTGCGTTTCCTGATTTTGAAAGGGGAAGGGGCCGTCCAGTTGACCCCGGAAGTGACCTTCAAAATCCGGAACGGACTGCTCGTCTGTCTGACAAAAGATGGCGCACAGATTGCCCCGGCACCGCCACAGCCCTTTGAACCCGGTGAATTTCGCCTTCCGGGTGGTTATTTTGTGAAATTTCAGGTCGTAAAGTATGAAAAATTTCTAAAAAATCAACCAATTTTCAAAAAAGACTTAAACTGTTGTGCAGATTGTGCTAAAATACAAGGGAATGTTATTCTGCGCACAAGGCAGCCGGGGGATTTCTACCGCCCGGCTGGCCGCCACCTGCGGAAAACACTCAAAAAATATTATAACGAGCTTGGCATACCGCCCGCCGAACGCCCGCTGTTGCCTCTGCTTGCCGATGGCAGCGAGGTACTGTGGCTGTGGGGCTGCGGCTTTGCCGAGGGATGTGCCCCCGATGAGTACACCCACGAGGTACTGACGGTGCGGACAGAAAAAACAGGGGAGGCATAACTCTAATGAACAGCATGGACAAAGATATCGACCATGTTCTTGTGACCGAAGAACAGATGAAGGCCAAAGTCGCCGAACTGGGCGCACAGATCAGCCGCGATTACGCAGGCAAAGACCTGTTGCTGGTTTCCATTTTAAAAGGTGCGGTCGTCTTTATGGCAGACCTGATGCGCGAGGTCAAAATTCCCTGCGCTATCGACTTTATGGTCGTCTCCAGCTACGGCGGTGCCAACACATCGTCCACCGGCCTTGTCAAGATCATCAAGGATCTGGACGCTGACCTGACCGGCAGGGATGTTCTGATCGTCGAGGATATCCTCGACACCGGCATCACGCTGTCCAAGCTGGTCCCGGTGCTCAAAATGCGCAACCCCGAAAGCGTAAAAATCTGCACCATCCTCAGCAAGCCCAGCCGCCGCAAAGCCGACATTGAGCCGGACTACTGCGGCTTTGAGGTGCCCGACGAGTTCGTGGTCGGCTACGGCCTGGACTACGACGAAAAGTACCGCAACCTGCCCTACGTGGGCGTACTCAAGCCGGAAGTGTATTCCGACTGAACCAAAGGATCCAAAATGCCCGGTGAATACACCGGATAGGAGTTGATTTCTTGCAGCACAAACAACCGAAATTCAGCGGCATCCTTGTGGTGGCCGTCCTGATGGTGTTGGTTCTGTTCTTTGTCAGCCTTTCGCCGCTGCTGGCGGCCACCGGCACCAAAGACACAACCTACTCCGAAATTTATTACTACTTTGAAAACCAACAGGTGACCTCTTTCCGCCTGGATCTGGGCACCGGCAGCCTGGAACTTTGGCTCAAGGAAGGCAAAGCCGCCCTGCCGGAGTCCAACGCCGCAGCCAGCCTGCCCAGCGGCGGCCTGTTGAGCCTCGGCGATTCGGAGGACGAGGATCTGCCCGCCAACGGCGGCACGGTCTATATGACCTACAAACTGCCCTACGGCGGTGACTTCAACACCGGAAAAATCTCCGATTTTGTCGATGAATACAACGAGGCCAACCCCGACGCCCCGATGGTGTTCGACTATGTCGCCGCCAAGACAAGCATTCCCTGGCTGGAAATCATCTTCTATGTCGCTATGATTGCCAGCATCGGCATGCTGTTCATGTCGATGTACCGCGGCGGCGCAGGCGGCGGCGTCCTGAGGACTGTGCTGACCGTCTCCGTCAACCGTTACCACACCCGCAGCGTCGGGACAGTTGCGCAGAATATGGCGGAAGGCCACCTTTAAAGCCGCTCCCTTGCCGTGATTCTGCCTTCTGTGTATCACTGTTATATTTTCATCCGAATGCGGAAAATTTTCAAGATGCTCATTATCGCTGCCGTCGTTTACTATGATGATTCTTTCAAAGCCTGCGTCCAGCATTCCGCGAACCGTGTTTTTAAGCTTTTCGTCCGGGTTGAGCGAGGGTATTATCACATAGATATTATTCGCCACATTTTTCACTCCCAAAATATTCGACAATATTAATATTATAATCCCTGTCAACCGGCATTACAAGTAACAAAAAAGAAACAAATTTTGTCATGTTACGGAATAAACATCCTCTGTGCAGCTTCCGAAGCGCTCGGTCAGAAAAGCGTCAACATAGGCGTTATGCTCGGGAACTACGATATAGCTGTATCCCGCAACCGCAGCCGATAAATCGGGATTGCTGCTTTCAATGCGCGCAACCTTCCCCGTTTTGAATGTATATCTTGAAAGGAAATATCTGTATCCCTCTTTATCAAACTGCCATATGACGGCATAAGAGCCGTTGGGTGCATTGTTCGCCGTGTATTTTTCCGCAATCGCATCGAGTATTTGTCGGTCGCTGCCCTCGTATGCTTCCTTTTTGAAATAATTGAGGTGCGGCGTTGCGGAAAACCAAATAGCACAGACAGCGGCTGCGGCATATACCGCGCTTAAAGCCGCGGCTTTTACACCTCTGCATTTGTATGATAAGCTGAACGACTGAAAGACCTCATTCAGTAATATCCAAAGCAGACCCGCCGAAAAAGCAATTATAGTCATGTGATAACGCACATAGCTTGCAAGTATCGAGGCTTCGTAATTCGGCATTGAAAAAATATACATAAAGTAATTTCCGAGCTGATAAGCCGTATAAGAACCTATAATCAAGACCGCCGCCTCACCGCACAGCGGCACGGTCAGCCTGAATATTTTAACAATCAGCAGAGACGCAAGCAGTGCGATAAGAATTATAAAAAAGGCATTATCGAGTGAAAAGACCTTTTTTAAAAAGTCATGCGTAATCTGCGAAATCAGCTCGGGAGTTTTTTCGGAAAATACCTGCGAGTAATTCTCCGCTGACATGGAATGCTTTGCGGTCATGCCGCCCGAAAAGGAAAAGGCGACATGCTTATCCCAAAGCAGCAGTGTGACGAAGGGCGATAAAAGCGGAAAAATCTTTTTAGGCGACACCGCAACCTTAAAGCCGCGGCATTTAATTATCCGCAAAAGGCAGAAGAGCGAAATTATCACCGCAAAAAATACACCGCTGTTTTTCACCGCGAGTAAAAATATATTTATGGGTATGGTTGCATAAAGCGCGGTTTCGGGGCTTTCCCTGTAATAAAAGCAAACAGAGATTCCCGCAATGCCGAGGCAGGATAACAGCGCGTCCACCTGAAGCCCGGCGGTAATATTAAGAACGCAGAACAGAATACAGAAAACGGCAGCAGAAGCCGATAAATATTCTATCGGACGCTTTTTGCGGCAAAAGGTAAATATACTGCAGGCAGAGCACACCGTTGCGACCTGCTGTATCCAAATAAAGAACCATTCGCTCCGTATTCCGGTTATTTTGGCAAAATAATAGATCAGCGAAGCACTGCCGACCGGGTAGGAT
>ERZ827168.5455-NODE-5455-length-10598-cov-8.482785_pt1 | contig 10598 bp, 6 predicted proteins | sample MGYA00519868_ERZ827168 | MGnify/ENA primary metagenome ERZ827168 (study PRJEB31778, sample SAMEA3449271) | human gut metagenome | biome: human gut; feature: human-associated habitat; material: faeces | place: United Kingdom | collected 2010/2012 ...
TAATATGCGGTTTTGTTCTTTCGAATTTCTGTTTTGCCATTTTGAAATTTCCTCCTGATTATATAACGTTATTTTTTGGAAGTGCAGACTTGGGCGTCCCCAAATCCACTATTGGGTTTTGCTCAAACCTAATCTTAATTTTACCATATTGGGACTGGTTTGCAAGTGGTTTTTTCAACTTTTCAATTAATTTTCGCACATAAAAAATCCCGCGCAGCTCGATAACCGTCGCCGTACGGGATCCTAATGGAGCTGTTGAGCAGGCTCGAACTGCCGAACCTCTTCCTTACCAAGGAAGTGCTCTACCTACTGAGCTACAACAGCATATTTTTGCTTAATTATTATAGCACAGTTCTATCATCTTTGTAAAGCGTTTTTGCATGCTTTTCTAGCGCGGAAGCACAATTTGTTTGTTTTCTTTGGATTCTCTGTAAAGCGTGAACTTGTGACCGATTGCCTGTACAAACTCCGCGCTGAGCTTTTCCGCCACTTCATTGGCAACATCTTTCGCTTTCAGGTCGCAGCCTTCCTGCAGCTTAACCTTTACCAGTTCCCGTGCCTCAAGGCAGGTATCGATCTGCTTGATTACATTGTCGGTCAAGCCCATTTTGCCGAGGTAAACCACCGGGTCAATGCTGTGCGCCATCGAGCGCAAAAAACTTCTCTGTTTGCTGTTTATCATTTTTCCCTCCAAAAATATCTTTCCTATTTTTCCATGTAGGCAAGGACTTTTTTCTTTATTCGCTGGATTGCATTGTCAATCGACTTCGGTGATTTCTTTAAAATCTTTGAAATTTCCGTATATGAGCGTCCTTTCAGCTTCTCATTCCAGACCTTCCATTCGAACGTGCTGAAAATCCCGCTGTCCTGCGCCTTCAAGCAGTCGATAACCTCCCTCATCAGCATAAGTGCCTCAGGATTATTTTCCTCGCTGTCCCGCAGAACATTTTCCATCGTCGTCTCTCTATCGTCCTCCATCACGGTTTTGTTCAGTGATAAAGATTCGTTCAGCGGCTGGTGCTTTCTGCGGTTTGCCTTTTTTATCGCAGTGATTATCTGGCTATTTATGCATAAATCAGCATAGGTGCGGAATGCGGCGTCTCTGTCCGGATCGTAGCTGCGGACAGCTTTAAAAAGGCCTATCATTCCTTCCTGGATAACATCTTCGTTGTCCGCGCCGACAATAAAGTAAATCTGCGCTTTGCCTTTTGCGAGGCTTTTGTATTTTTCGATTAAAATCTCCTCCGCCGTCTCGCTTCCTTCCTGCGCCATCTTTACAAGCTGCTCATCGGTGAGGATATGCACTGCATTATTGTCCATCTCTTTGTTTCCTGATTTCATACATTATAACCGCGGCAGCATTCGACGCATTGAGTGATGTTATCTTTCCAACCATAGGCATGGAAACCACAAAATCGCATTTTTCGCGGACGAGCTTGCTGATGCCGAAGCCTTCGCTTCCGATTACGACAGCAATCGCACCTTTCAGGTCAGCTTTATAATATTCCTGTCCGCCCATGTCGCATGCGGCCACCCAGATTCCACGTTCTTTGAGTTCATCAATCGTCTGTGCGATATTTGTCACCTTTACGCAAGGCATGTACTCGATTGCGCCTGCCGAAGCCTTTGCAACGGTTTCCGTAAGCCCGCAGGCTCTGCGCTTCGGTATGATAACCCCGTGCGCGCCTACGCACTCGGCGGTTCGCATAACAGCCCCCAGATTATGCGGATCCTCCAGATTGTCAAGTATGATAATGAACGGCTCTTCACCGGCCGCCTTTGCCCGCGCAAAAATGTCTTCCATTTCCGCATATTCATACGGGCTGGTATAAGCCGCAACGCCCTGATGTGCCTGTCCCGGCGCAATTCTGTCCATTGCAGCCTTCTCGACCTTCATAACCGGAATGCCCTTTTCCTTCGCCATAGCCAGTATTTTTATCATTGAGCCTTCGGTACTGCTTACGACGAGTTTATCAATCTCTCTGCCGCTTTTCAGGGCCTCTGTGACCGGATTTCTGCCCACGATAAGGTTCTCGTTTCTTTCTGCGGCAAAATTCTCTCTCTTCGGAGCCGTTCTGTCCGGTACGCTTTTTTTCGCCGGAGCCGCATTCTTCGGTCCGTAACCGTAGCCGTATGTGCCGCGCTTTGTCACGTGGTTTTCTCTCTTGTTCTTTACCTTCGCCATTATTTTCTCCTGTATTCGACAAACTGATACTGTATGCCGTTTTCTTCCATCACATCGCTCTCCCAAACCGGTTCAAAATGCTTCATCCTGTCCACATTCATAATATGCTTGTCCGCGTCAAATGTCTCAAAAATCTTAGTGATAAAGATCCTGTCGCACTGCCTTATGAGCTGCATATAGACCTGCTCACCGCCGATTATCATCACATCATCCGGTGCATATTTCGCACACTCAGTCAGAAGTTCCTCCATGCTGTGAACGATGATACACCCCTCTTTCCCGAAGCTTGTATCGCTCGTCAGCACGATATTGGTTCTTTCCGGCAGCGGCCTACCTCCGGGCAGGCTTTCGAGCGTCGCTCTGCCCATAACGACAACTTTGCCTTTTGTTTTTTCTTTGAAATATCTGAGGTCTCCCGGGAGGTGGACGAGAAGTCCGCCGTCTTTTCCGATTCCCCAGTTTTGGTCTGCGGCTGCGATTAAGTTCATTTCGTTTCCTTTCTCTGCTAAATTGCGATTGGAATATTCAAAATCTGCGGATTTGTCTGATAGTCTTCTACGATTATGTCCGCTGTCGTGAAATCATAAAAATCCTTGACTTCAGGGTTCAGCTTCACCTTCGGCGCCAGATACTGCGGCCTCTTAATGATTTCTTCAATTACCGGCACATGCTTATTATAGATATGTGCGTCCGAAATTACATGCACAAGCTGCCCCGGCATAAGCCCGCTGGCCTGCGCGAACATCATCAGCAGGATGGAATACTGAACGACATTCCAGTTGTTTGCCGCCAAAATATCCTGCGAACGCTGATTCAAAATTGCATTCAGTTTATTGCCCGTCACATTGAAAGTCATACTGTAAGCGCAAGGCTCCAGATTCATCTCGGACAAATCCTCAAAATTATAGATGTTCGTCATAATACGCCTTGACTGCGGCTGATTCTTGAGCTGCCAAAGTACATTGTCCACCTGATCCATCTCTCCCTGAGCGAATTTATATTTCTTCGCCATCTGGTAGCCGTACGCCTTGCCGATGGAACCGTCTTCGTCCGCCCATTCATCCCAGATATGCGGTTTTAAATCGTGTATATTATTGGACTTTCTCTGCCAAATCCAAAGAATTTCATCCGTCGCGGATTTGATTGCCGTAGGTCTGAGCGTCAGCGCCGGAAACTCCTCGGAAAGGTCGTACCTGTTCACAACTCCGAACGTCTTAATCGTATACGCAGGAGAACCGTCTTCCCAACGGGCACGCACAGTCTCACCTTCTGTTGAAAATCCTTCCGTCAGAATCTTTTCGCACATATTTACAAATAGTTTGTCCGCTTTGCTCATGCCTGTCCTCCCTTTTCTGCCCACTTATGCTTTCCTTATAGTATACTTGATTTTCGTCCGAGAAACAACAAAAAATGCGAAAGCCCGGCATAAATTCGCCGAGCCTTCGCGTGTTTATAATTTCCGAGCATAGCCGAGGAAATTATATCGAATCATCCTTGCGCCAACGGCGTTCGCGGCAAAGCCGCATAGAAATCGGAAGATTCGTTACTTACTCCAAGTTCTGCTTGCATACTTGCATTGTTTTAATGCAGTTTTCGCAATGAGCTTGCCGTTTTCATCGTAAACTCTTACCTGAACTTTGTAGAAGTACTTCGCGTTCTTCTTACCGCTTGTGTTCGTGTAAGAAGCAACTCTCTTCGTCACGGTGGACTTGTAGGAAGCTGCCTTCTTCGTGGAGCGGTAGAAGCGGTACTTCACAGTGAAACCAAGGTCTTTGAGTTCCTTGATGGAAGCCTTAACCTTCGCGTCGCTCTTGAGAACTGCTTTGATGTTCTTCTTCGCTGTCTTGCTTGAGCGTGCTACGAGCTTCATATCCTTAACGATGGACTTCGCTTTTGCAATTTTCGCTGCAGCATCGTCTGTCGGCTCGGCTGCTTTTTCGATTACGATGGTTACTGTAGATCCGGTTGCTGCTTCGGACATCGCTTTCAGCTCGTCCTGCGTGTAAGTCTTGTCACCAAACGGTGTCTTAATGGTCAGTTTCGCATTCGTATCTTTTACGATGGAGTCGATGAAGCTCTTGTCGAGAGTTACATCTGCCTTCGCCGCATCGCCAACTTCTTTACCGGAAACAACCAAGATGATTTCATTCGATTTCTTTTCCTTCGCCTGCTTCAGTATTTCTTTCTGATTGTCAGCAGAGACTTTGACATCGGCAACCTTCGTCTTCGTGCCGTCAGCGTTTGTCTTTTCGCTTACCTTGACATCGGTTGGTGCAGTCGTCGTGCCGGTCTTGGTGTCAGTTGTGACATTCTTGACTTCTTCTTCGACAGTGCCTGCTGCGATGCCGCCGCCGGATGCACCCGTTGAATCAGCCGCTTTCAGCCAGCCGTTGTAATACTTATCATTGGTTGCAAGCTTCGGATAGTCCGGATCATTGAACCAGTCCTCGACCTCGAAGCTGTAGTCGTTGACATAGTGCCATACGATATTATCGCCATCACTCAGTACCCATTCTACCAGACCTTTGTTCGGATGCTTGCCCTTAACGGTGTACATCCAGCCGGATTTGCGTCCGTTGTCGAACTCACCCAGCCAATAGCCACCGAGGGATGCTGGCGCTTTGATCTCGTTGATGTAGTTTCTTTCGTAGCCGTGATACTCGATACCGGCTCCGTCAAGCGCTTTTTTGAATACTTCACCAACCGTTGTGCCTGCCGGAACATTATAGGTCTTGGTCGAGATCCATGTCACATAGTTTGGCAGATAAGGATCCTTACTCAAGTCTACCGGCGTTTTCGCCTGCTCTGCACCGATCAGGCGGAACTTTACTGTAATCTTACCGTCTTCGGATGGAGTCGGTGCTGCGGTCTTTTCCCAGATTGCATAAAGCGTCTGCGGAAGCTTTGCGGAAACCTGTGTGTACTGCTGGGAACTTGCATTGTTTTCGCTGAACCAGCCCTTAAAGGTATAGCCGCTCTTTGATGGAATCGGCAGGGTCTTGCCCTCATCGCCTGCATAGTATTCGATTCTGTCGCCATCCTGAATGCCGGCTGCGCTGCCGCCGTTCAGTCTGAATATTACATTTGCGATGGCGATTTCATCTTCTCCGCGCTCCTTGAGTGCAAAAATATGTCCTGAGTCATTCTTGAAATAGATTACGCCGTCTGCATCCGCAATCGGGCTGCAGATGTTGTACTGCACCGCACTTCCGGATGGAGTGAAGATTTCCTTGCCTGTAAAGGTTTTGCTTCCTAAATCATATTTCAGGGCATAAAGGCCGCCCGGTTCTTTGTTGTAGGTTGCATACAGATAGAGTGCCTTCTCACTTTCTTTGTAGGCCGTGGAAAGCAGCATGCTCGACTGTACATAACCCGGTGTTTCGGCTTCAGTGATTTTCTGCATGGTATCGACGTCCACCGCGTAGATCGTACCCGGGGAATTGAACTGATCCTTTCCGGAGCAGGTCACAAAAACAGTGCCGTCAGAAACGACCGAAGTTCCGGTGCTCATGCCGCTCATTTGGAAATATTTCGCTTCGCTTAAGTTTCCGTTCGCATCTACGCTGACGCGATACAGATAGCCTGCTTTCGTAGTAAAGAAAACATAGCCGTCTGCATAAGCGATCGTCGAACGGATATCGCCGTTGATGCCGGTTATGGTGTCGATCACCTTGCCGGTGGTCGGATTCACGCTGTAAAGGGTCGCCGTCGGTGAGTTATATCCACTCGTTCCGTCGTCGGAGCCAAAGATGACATACTTGTCGGTCGCATAAGCACCTGCCCAGTAGAAGCCTCCCTTATGTTTGAGCTGCCACATCGGGTGCTTGATTTCATCCGTCTTGGATGCATCTTCGTCCGTTACGGACAGGCAGTAGTAGACGCCGTCTTTGTCTTCAGCCTTCCATGTTCCGGTGTAGATGTATCCGTTATGATAAATCAGCGGGCTGATATTCTGGCCGCCGAGTTCTTCACTGATCCACAGGCTTTCCAAAGTCTTGGCATTCAGAGCCTGTACCTTACCGCCATCCAGCAGGACGAAAATCATGCCCTCGCCGTAAGCCAGCGGATTGGTTGTATATTGGTTGCTGCCTGCAATCTCAGCACTTGCTGCCACTTCTCCGTTCTTCGGATTAATCTTGACGATTTTGCGGCCGCTGTGGAAATACAGATAGCCGTCTACCAGAAGCTGCGGTGTCGGGGATGCTGACCAGCCGCTGCCGCTGGATACCTGCCAGAGCAGTTTCGCGGTCTTATCGATTTTCGGCGTTTTAGCAGAGGTCAGGCCCATATTGGTGCTGCTGCCGCGGAAGCTCGTCCAGTCACCGGTCAGGTCTTCAAGTTCGCTGCCCTGCGAGCCGCTTCCGACCTTGGTCAGCTCGATGTCAAAGGTCTTTTCGCTCTTGTTCAGTCTGTTTTCGTCCAGTGTTCCCTCGCGGGTCACATAGCCTGCGCAGGAAATACGGTAAGTATAGCTGTAGCCGCTTCCGCTGATCAGAGTATATTCACCATTCGCATCCGGTTCTACAAGGCTGCCGTCCTGATCCAGTAGTGTGACTGCTGCGTCCTTCGGTGTCAGCTCAAAGGAAACCTTGCAGGATTTAACCGGATTCACGGTGATATGGTAAGTTCGATTAATTGCCTCGTTATCCGGGTCTGCCAGTACGATGTCAAATCCGCTTTCCGGCAGATCGGAAACGGTCAGTTCTTTCGATGTTGCCGTGTCTCCGTTGATCAAAACCGTTACCTTGCTGCTGTTTCCCTCTGCGTTTACGGTGATGGCCGTCGTTCCGCTTGGAACATCGATGCGGTAGCCATCCTCGGTTTCTTTCAGGTTCAGAGCGGTATCGCCCGCTGTAATGCTGAACGCTTCTGTCTTTAAGGATGGAATGACTTTGATAGTGATGGTTCTTGTTTTACTGAAATTCTCTCCGTAAAGGATTTTGATTGTTTTTTCACCGCTGGTATAGCCGCCTCCGATGCTGCCGGTCATCCAGTTGCTGATATAGAATGTATCATACGCACCGCTCTCCCAGCTCTTTGTGATCTCCTTGTCAACAAGACCGTCTTCGGTATTGCTGCCGCTGAGCAAGGCTTTGGCTTCGCTGCCGTCCGCGGTCAGATAGTCAATGCTGAACGAGTGACTTGCAAAATCAAGGTCCGAAACCGTAATGGTGTCATTTTCGTCAAGCACAAGCTCCTCGTTGCTAATGTTAAACCGTACACGGAAGAACGAGAATCCATCCGCACTTTCCGGCTTTTTGACGGTTACCTTGTAGGTCTTAGTATAGTTTCCGTCCTCGGAGGTTACGGTATATTCCACCGGCTCGGTGAAATCCTTTGCACCCTCCGGCGTTACACTCGCGCCGTCCGTCATAACGATCGTTGGAGTCAGCTCTGTAAGATCAGTATCATATGGAAGCATCACGGTGATGGTTCCGGCTTCCTGATTGATCGCGCCCAGTCTGCCGTTCAGAGAAAAGGCCGTGATCGCTGCGTTATAGTTCTTGATCTTTTCGAGTTTGCCGATCACCGGATAGCCGTCATTTTGATTCTGGCTGTCCATGGCAAAGGTTACAGCATGCAGCGATACCGGTTTTTCATAGCGATTTAAGGTATCGACAAAACTTTCTTCCTGCATGGAGAATGCGTTCATCAATACCGTATCGTCCGCAAGCACTGCGTCTTCCGCATGGCCGCCCACGGACAGCGACGCGCTCTGTACACTGTAGTTATGCGCCAGTGTAGCAGCTCCCGTTCCCTTTGCCACATAGCCGAGGATACCGCCGCGATAGCTTCTGCTGATGGTAGACCCGGCTTCCAAAGTTCCGGCATGATAGCAGTTGAGAATGCGATCAAATCCCATTCCGACGATACCGCCGATATGCTGGTCTTCTGTCTGGTTGGTTGCAGTCAATGTTCCGGTATTAAAGCAGGACTCGATCAGAACATTGCAGGCAGAGTTATTTGGAATCTCAGCCAAAATGCCGCCGACATAGCCGCCTGCTGTCACGCTGCCGCGGTTGCTGCAGCCAATGATTTGCGTGCTGCCTTTATATGTACTGCTGGTTGTTACGACGCCGACAACGCCGCCTGCATAGTTACCGGTGCTTCCATGGTAATTCTCTGCCGGTTTTCCGGCATTCAGTGAGCCGTAATTGTGACAATCCCGAATGACAGCATTTGAAATGGATGCTGCGATGCCGCCAATACGTGAGAAATTCGTTTTGTCTGATTGAATTTCAATCTTCCCGTAGTTTTCGCAGCCTATGATTTCCGCGCCGCTTTCTGCGATCTGCACGATACCGCCTGCGTTTGCGTCATTTGACCAATCTGTTCCGTTAAAGGTTGGCAAAATGCTGCCATAGTTTTTGCAGTTGAACACTTTGCCGCCGACCAGCCAGCGTGCAACCGACGCGTTCTTAAAGGTGCAGCTTTCAGCCAGGGTCAAGTTCCGGATTTCACCGGTTACAGCATTAAACAGATGCGGCACATTCAGATTGGAGATCGACTTTCCGTTTCCGTCATAGATACCGGCAAAACCATAGATTGAATTCACTCCACCAATGCTGCTCATCGATTTGCCGGTCATGTCCAAATCTTCGGTCTGTTTATAATATGCGCTTCGATATGGCTCCTGCTGACCTTTGTTCGCCAAGTTAACTAAATCGTCTGCTGTCTCGATCCGGTACGGGTCTTCTGCGGTACCACTTCCGTAAAACGGCTCTTGAGTCGCTGTCACCCAGTAGGTTCTTGTTGCCTGACCATTTTCCGCGGTAATCTTATATGCTACCATTTTACCGCCCCTTAAATCCAAAGGCTCTGCCTGCGCCTGCGCTCCTTTACTCAAGGTTACTTCCGGCTGAACCTGTGATAAGTCAAGGCTCTTTGGTAATCCGGTTATGCGGATATAGTCACCAAAGGATTCATCTATCGTGCCTTGCACCCCGGCAATGGCAAAGGATTTGACCTGAACCGCAGAGGACTGTTCTCCGTCCGCAAGCGGCTCAAATTCCGCATAGACGGTTCCGTCTGCATATGGTGCACGAAAAGTCAGCAGGTTTGTTTCTGCATGAACTTCCTTGACCGGATAGCGTACTTCTTCAGTCTCGTCCGGTAAAGTTGCCATGATATAGGCATTCGTGACCTTATATCCCTCTTCCGGATACGCATAGCAGGACCAGTCATCGGTAGCAATCGCACTCCAGTTTGTCATAATTTTTTTGATCGTTCCATGCCCACTTGCTCCGGTTGTAACATCGTGCCGTCTCCGACTCTTTACCGTAAAAGTCTTGTCGGTCGTATCGTCATCAGAATTGCTGATGGTAATCCGGATTTCGCCGTTTGCCTTATACCAGTTTACCACTGCGCTGATGCCATCCTTATTGATCATTGCACAGCTTTTTTTTGGTTCACAATAGTCGGACTCAATCGCTAGGATTTTACCTGTGCAGCCCTCAAGCTTCAGTTCCGAAGCTTTCGCTACATCTTCCGTCACAGTCAGTCCAGCTCCACCTGTATCCTTATACTCGTCTACATCCACCTGATAGTAAAAGTTCATCCACTGACCGTAGTTATAGAAAAGCCGCGTAAAATAAGGTGCCTCATATGTAAAAGAAATCATATATTCTTCCATTTTTCCGCCAATTGTAATTGTCAGTTTCAATTCCGTCGGATTTGCTTTCTTCCATGTCCACTTATTCGTCTCCGCCCCATCAAGAGTTATAGATATATTATCAAATTCGATAGGCTTTTCTTCTTCATCAATAAGCGTAATTCTTTCACTAATCTTGTTTAATGATCGAGTAGTGTTTGCTGTCTTGGCAGTTGCAGTATGTCGTTCATTGTCAGTTGCAAAAGAATATGCTGTAGTTATGTTTCCGTACCTATCATACACAGTATAATTAATCTTCGCAATCTGGCTGAAACTGTCTTCTTCCGCCGCCCAAGCCTGATCCACGCCCCAGCTGCCGATGCCCATGCCTGTGAATACCATGATAAAGGCAAGCATGAGAGTTAGGAGTTGTTTCGTGAGATTTTTGTTTGTTTTTCTCATTCTTTTTCTTTCGTTCCTTTCACTCGTATTTCGCTTTGAGATGGCTCAGCCCGATTGCCTCACGCTCCCCTGCGATGATCTATGTAAACACTCTATTTGTGTAGTGGTCTTGCTATTCTGCCGAGCCTGCCTGTACGGTAGGCACAGCACATTCAGCGGTTTCCGCACTTTCTACCGAAGCACACTCGGCTTCCGCCGCCTGCTGCTCGCGCATCTGCCTGCGGTATTCCTTATGCCGCTCGCGTTTTTCTTTTCGTCTGCGTTTCTTATCTAAGTAAGACTGTGCGACAGGTCTTGTGCCCGCACGCTCCAGCATGCGGTTCCACGGGCCGAAGCGTTGTTTCAATTCCCGGTCATACA
>ERZ827168.5456-NODE-5456-length-10595-cov-6.448197_pt1 | contig 10595 bp, 7 predicted proteins | sample MGYA00519868_ERZ827168 | MGnify/ENA primary metagenome ERZ827168 (study PRJEB31778, sample SAMEA3449271) | human gut metagenome | biome: human gut; feature: human-associated habitat; material: faeces | place: United Kingdom | collected 2010/2012 ...
GGAGACCGTCTGGCGGCTGACGCCTAAACTCTCGGCCACAAACTCCTGCGTCATGTGGCATTGGATTCGATGGGCTTTCAGCGTCTCACCCAGGGTGCGTTTGGCGGCCCGCTTTTCCGCCCGGACTTCTTTACTGCCGATATACTTTTTCAGCGCCCGCACGATCAGCATAAACAGGTACACGACCGCCGCCAGCAGCGCTACCGTCAGCACAAGATTCAAAATCCCCCACCATGCTGCAAATGCCATCTCTATTTCCTCCTTCGTGGATTTTTCTGCCCCCAGTATACCAGCCAATAGCCCGTGACACCAGCAACTATCGCGTATATTTTTGATTACATTGCAAAAAACGGCCTGTCTGCGTAGTTTCCGCAGGCAGGCCGTTCCTATTTAAAATGCTTCCAGAATTGTCAGCAGCTTATCCAGGCTGCGCTCGTTAAATTCCAAAATCAGGATATCGCACCCCGGGTGGTCGACCATATCCATCGTAAACGTGTCGATGTGCTCGCGCCAGCTGTTGGTGAACCGCGCCTGCAAATAGGGCATATAATACTCACTGAAGGAATCCCCGATGACCCGCACTGCGCGGCCGTCTTTTTCAAACAGCTGGGCGTAGCCGGGTACGGTGTAAGTCTCCTCGGCGGGCAGACTGGCATACAGCGCCGCCACATTCGCCATGTCGCCGGTCGTCGTGCCGTCGGCCTCCACCGGGTAGGCGTCAGGGGAGAGGGTCTGCATGTCCAGCGCCTCAAAAATACCGTCCAGCCCAATCAGCGCACCGATGGAGTTCCAGTGCGTGTCGGTCTTGTAGTAGAGCAGCCGTTCGGGGTTCTGCCGTGCCTGGCTGCGCAGCACATCGTACCGCCACACCACCGGCACCGTCGTGTGGCTTTGCAGGTAAGCCGCCATCAGGTCGGTGCGGTTCTGCTCGTTCACGATGGGGTAGCCGTCGGGCATGTACTCGCGATAGATGCGGTCCTTGCTAGGCGTCAGGTCCAACACCAGCGTACAGCCGTTGGCCGCCAGCCGGTCATTTAAGATCTGCAGCCCCGCGCTGGCCTCGGCCAGCACCTCGGCACTGTCATTCAGCTCAGTCAGGCCCTGATAATTTGCCATCGGCTGGGCAGCGTTAGGCCCGTCCTTGTAGAACAGCCAGCCTTTCTTGCCGGGCAACACCTGGTCGCTCTGGCTTGTGCCGAACAGCGCATAGTCCAGCCCGGCGTTGACCAGCACAAACTGGTAGCGGAAGGGAGAATTGTCCACCAGAAAGTTATCGAGATTCCGCGGCAGTTCCCGCAGCGGGCTGTTCAGCACCTGGGGCAGGCCGGTCATCAGGCGGTTTTCGTGGCTGTCCATCGACAGCTGTTTGGAGAACACATTGAACACCGGGAACGCCAGCCCGATGACGGCGCAGAACGCGCCCACAAAGGCAATTTTGCCCGCTTTACGCATGGTCTGCACCCTCCTCTAAAATTGGAAATAGATGAACGCGCTGTACGTGCCCGCCGTGACCCGCATCAGGCCAAAGAACAGCAGCACCAACAGCCCCGCCGCCCCGGCCAGGGACGGCGCTTTGCGGGCGTAAAGGGCTTCTTTCAGCTTGGGGCGCAGCGCCTGCAGCGGCCCGCACAGCAGGAAGGACACCGCCAGAATCAGCAGCAGCTTGGCATCCGCAAAGGCGGCCAGCGTGTAGCCCTTGGCCCCGCTCTGCCAGGTAAAGATGCCCCACAGCGCAGCCAGGCCTTCTTTCAGGCCCGGCGCACCGAAGATGACCAGCGTCAGCCACAGCACCATGACGGTGTACAGGTGGCCGAAGAACCGGGGCAGCCGTTCCAGCGCCCGGCGCAGGCCAAGGCGCTCGGCACATAAAATCAGGCCGTGCAGCAGGCCGAACACCACATACTGCCACGCCGCGCCGTGCCACAGGCCGGTGAGGGTAAACACAATGAGCAGGTTCAGGCAGGTGCGGCGCAGACGGCAACGGCTGCCGCCCAGCGGGATGTACACATAGTCGCGGAACCAGCCGGACAGCGACATATGCCACCGCCGCCAGTATTCGCCGATGGAGCAGGCGAGATAGGGGTAGTCGAAGTTTTCCGGCAGAGTGATACCGAAAAATTCACCGATACCGATGGCCATATCGCTGTACCCGGAAAAATCGAAATAGAGCTGCATCATGTAGGCCGTGTAGCCCAAAATCAGAATCGGCGCGGGCAGTGTGGCCGCCGGGACCGACGCTATCTTGGCGTAGATGAGTGCCAGCTGGTCCGCGATGATGGCTTTCTTGGCAAGGCCCAGAATCAGCCGCTTGATGCCGTAGCTGAAGCGGTCAAGGTCAACTTTACGGGCCTCGCTGCGGGGGTCCAGCTGCGAGGCCTGCTGGTTATACCGCACGATAGGCCCCGACGGCCCATGGCCGAAGAAAGCCAGGAACACCGCGAACTTAAAGGGGCTTTTTTCCGGCTCGGCGCGGCCCACGGCAACATCAACGCAGTAGCCGATGGCCGTAAACACGTAAAAGCTGATGCCCAGCGGCAGCGCAGGGGAGAGCACCGGCAGCAGCCCGGGCACAACAGCATTGATGCTTTCGGCCGCAAAGCCTGCATACTTAAAGCCGCCCAGCACGGCCAGGTCCAGCAGCACCAGCACCGCCAGCAGCGGCTTTTTGTGGGCCAGCCACCCCAGCCACAGCCCGCCCAGCCAGTTGATACAGGCCAGCAATACCAAAACGGCCGCACCTTTCAGCCCCGCCCAGGCGAAAAAGAGCAGACTGAACGCGCCCAACACGATATTGCGCAGCCGTTTGGGGCAAAGCCAGTAGACCGCCAGCGCCAGCGGCAGGAATACAAACAAAAATTGTACGGATGAAAACGCCATAGATAACCCTGCTTCAAAAAAAATTTACATTTGTAACTATTATATAGGGTATAACAAAATTCGGCAAGGTTTGCGCGCAAAAAAGTTATTTCCTGCACATTCCCGCGCATTTTGCAGGGGATATCCATAGACAATCAGGGCGGGAATGACTATAATAAAGATGTATTTTTGTGTAACGGAGGGGCCGCCCATGGAAAATCTGATCTTCGGTGCGTTTGCCACGCTGGATGGCTACCGGGAGGGGGACGCCGCCAACCTGGGCCGCACGGTCTATGACCGCTGCACCGTGGTAGCGCTGTGCAGTGCCAAGGCGCAGAACCCTGCCTGCACGGTAGCCCTGCTGACGAACGCCCCGGTGCCGGAACCGTTCGCCGCACAGCTGAAAAACGGCGGCGTGGAAATTTGGGACTGTCCCTTTACCGCCTACCGCGTCCCCGCTGAGACAAACTGGGCACTGGCCTACTACAAGCTCTGCGCCATGGCGTGGGTGCTGGCCCATAAGGATTTTGCCCGCGCCTGCATGGTCGATCTGGACACCTTCACCCAGCACCCGCTGGACGACCTGTGGCGGGAATGTGCCGAGGCCGTACTGCTGTATCAGGTGCCCCACGCCGCCAGCCAGACGATGACCGCTGCCATCAGCCGCTGCTATGACGCGGTAGAATCGGACGGTGCGCCCCACAGCTTAACGCATTTCGGCGGCGAGCTGGTGGCGGGCAGCAAGGCCCGGTTGACTGATTTTATGGCGCTGTGCCAGCAATATTTTGACGAATTGCAGGTCCGGGGCATCACCCCCAAGGAGGGTGACGAGGCCGTCTGGTGCGGCGCAGCCTACCGCAGTCTGCGGGCAGGGCAGCCGGTGCGGGCCGCCAACGCCTATATTTTCCGCTACTGGCTGGGCGGTCGTTTTTACTATGTATCGACGAATTATCAGCTTGACCCGGTATGCATCCTGCATCTGCCCGGGGCAGCCAAGGACCGCCAGCTGAAACTGATTTATAAAAAGTACACGAAGCGCGGGGCGTTCCCGCCGCCGGACGCGATCCACCGCCTGTGCGGCCTGCCCGCCGCCCATCCGCCGCTGCTGCGCACCCTTTGGACGCGGCTGCTGGCCAAGCTGTAAGGAGCCGCTATGCCCAGAAAAAAGACCGACCTCAGCCAGCGTTTGGAGGCTGTCATCAAGACGCTGGTGCCCCAGCAGGAGCAGAACCCCGACGACCTCGGCCCTATGATGCGGGCCATCAAGGCCGTACACAGCATCAGCGACCATACCTCGACCACGCCGGAGGATCTGGAGCACCAGCGCGCCGCGCAGGAGTTGTTTGGGCGGCTGGTCACGCCAAGCATCGGCATCCGCAATGACAGCCTGACGGTGGGCAGTATCCCCGCCGAGTGGGTCAGCCTGGAGCACGGCCACGACCGCCACCACGCGGTTTTGTACTGCCACGGCGGCGGCTACACCTGCGGCCAGCTGGGCTATGCCCGCATTCTGGCCAGCAAGTTGGCGCTTGCCACCGGGTTTGACGTGCTCTCGTTTGAGTATCGCCTTGCGCCCGAGCATCCGTTCCCCGCCGCCATCGAGGACGCCGTTGCCATGTGGGATTACCTGATGTACATGGGCTACGGTGCGCGGGACGTGATTATTGCGGGCGATTCTGCCGGGGGCAACCTGGCTTTGGAGCTGGCGTTAAAGCTGAAAGAGCAGGGCCGCGCCCAGCCGCGGGGGCTTTTGCTGTTCAGCCCTTGGACCGACATGACGGCCAGCGGCAAGAGCTACCGCACCTGCAAAACGCTGGACCCGATGCTGACGATGGAGTACATCGCCGCCGTGCGCGAAGCCTACACCGGCCCCGATGCCGATTGGTCCCGCCCGTGTTACAGCCCGCTGTTTGCCGACCTGCGCGGCCTGCCGCCCGTGCTTGTGCAGGTGGGCACAAACGAAATTTTGAAGTCCGACAGTGAACAGTTGGTCGAAAATTTACAGAAAGCCGGGGTCTACGCCCAGCTGGAAGTTTACCCCGAGTGCTGGCACGTTTTCCAGCAAATGCCCATCCGCCGCGCCGCCGTCGCGATGGAGAGCGCGGGGCGATTTGTGCAGAAGATTATTTGAGGAAACATAATACAACACCTCCCGGGAGCCTCCCCTTAATCCTTTAGCAGAGAAAGGAAAAACATGTCCGATTCATGGTATAAAGTTGATAACGTCGCCAAGGTGTTCCTTGCTACGGCGTCCCAGCGCGACCCGCGGGTGTTCCGCATCTCCTGCACACTGCAGGAGGACATCGATCCCGACACGCTGAACACCGCCCTGCGCGCCACCGCGCAGGAATGGCCGCAGTTCCAGGTGACACTGCACCGCGGTTTGTTCTGGCATTATTTTGAGTCCACCGACCTTGTCCCCACGGCCCAGCCGGAGAATAAGGCCCCCTGTGCGCCGCTGTACACGCCGGAGCGCCGCAATAAACTCATCTACCGCGTGACCTATTTCGGCGCACGCATCAACCTGGAAATGTTCCACGCCATTACCGACGGCAACGGCGGGCTGCTCTACTTAAAATCCATCGTGCGCAACTATCTGGCCCTGCGCCACCCCGGCCAACTGAACGACGTACCTTCGCCCAACAGCGCCTCGGCGGCCGACTTGGTGCAGGACAGCTTCCGCAACTTTTACGGCGGCACAAAGCGCGATAATGCGGCCAAAAAAGTCAAGGCCTACCGCCCGCGCGGACTGCGCCTGCCCTACGACCAGCTGCAATTTTTTGAAGGGCATCTGAGCGCCAAACAGGTGCTGGAACGCTGCCACGCGCTGGGCGTCTCGATGACAAGCTACCTCGGCGCGTCATTCATGCTGGCGATCTACCACGATATGCCCGCGCTGGAACGTAAAAAGCCTATCTGTATCAGTCTGCCGGTCAACCTGCGCAACTACTATCCCAGCGAAACGGCCCGCAACTTCTTCAACTCGGTCTATGTCACCCACACGCTGACCGATGCTGACACGCTGGAAACCGTCGCCCCGGTGTTTGATGCCAAGCTGAAAGAGGTCTTAAAGCCCGAGAACATTCGCGCCCAGATGGACGAGTTCGAAAAGCTCGAACATATGCCCGGCATCCGCCCGGTGCCGCTGGTCGTGAAAAACGCCACAGTCAAGTTGTTCACCCGCTTGGAGGACCGCTATGTCACGGCGGTCGTCTCCAACATGGGCCGGGTGACGGTGCCCGAGGAACTGAAACCCTACATCCACAGCTTTGCAGCGTTTTCCAGCTGCAAAACGCTGTTCACGGTCGTCTGCTCCTACGGCGACGACCTTGTGCTGGGTACGGCGTCGGCGCTGCGCAGCACGGCCATTTTGCAGCGGTTCTACCGCGAGCTGACCAAGTCCGGGCTGGATGTCACGCTCTATGCCACGGAGGTGGAGAAATGAATACCTGTCCGCACTGTCATATCCAGGTCGGTGGGGATGCCCGATACTGCCCGCTGTGCCAGAACCGCCTGCCCGGCTCGGCGGGGGAGCCATACTTCCCGGCCACCGCGCCGCGCATCCACCGCGCGTCGCTGCTGTACAAAATCGTGGCGTTCGTGCTGTCGGCGCTTGTCGTCGTGGGCGGCGCGTTCGACTTTCTGCTGCTGGAAGAAACACCCCACCGCCATTTCAGTGTGCTGATGGCCGTCTGGGCCGTCGCCCTCCTGCGGGTACTTCGCGCCGTGCTGCGCCGCCGATTCAACGGCCCGCGCCAGATTTTCAACCTGCTGCTGCTCGTCTCGGCGCTGTTGGTCTTTACTGACTGGTTCAACGGCTACACCGGGTACAGCCTTGATCTGGTCGTGCCGATTTTGTGCTGTGTGGCGCTGGCCTGCAACTTTATTTTTGCGTTCCTGCACAGCAATTTCACCGCCAACGCACTGGTGTACCTGCTCATGAACATTGGTATCGGCGTTCTGCCGTATATTTTACTGTTCTTCCGCATTGATTACGACGGTAAGCTGGACGCCCACAGCATCCCCTGGGCCATCTGCCTGATTTTGAGCATCATCACATTTTTGGGGCTGGTCATCTTCCGCGGCCGCGACTTGAAAAACGAACTGGTCAAGAGACTGCATATGTGATTTTATCCCCAGTTGTAGGGGGGTAGCGATTGGGGTGCCGGTGCTGCGCGTTGGCAGAAAAATCAACGTATAAACATGCAAAAAGAAAAGCAAGTACGCCGGATTTTGTCCGATGTACTTGCTTTTTTTCGTTTTCTGTTGTAAAAAACAAGAACCGCCACTCGGCCAAGTGACGGTTCTTAGGGTTTCCTAAGCACTATTACTGAATCGGGCCAACCGCTTGTCGCAGCGCCTTTTTCTATCCTTATTATACCCGCCCCCGCGCCTGCTGTCAAGCCTTGGCGCACGCTGACATCCGGCTTTCACCCCGCTTTTTCCTCCCAAATCCTGTCCCAAACCGCACAAAAACCGCCAAACATCCCACTGCTACTTGCATTTTTCCGCCGCTTTGCTATAATGGGCTTACTACTGTAGAAGTGTGCGCTTTTGGCCCGCTTCTGCCTGACACAAAAGGAGAAAAACTATGAGAATCGTGGTTGTTGGCGCGGGCAAGGTCGGGCGCGTCCTGACGGAACAGCTCGCGGCGGAAAAGCACGATATTGTCGTTATCGACCAGGACACTGACCTGATCGAGAGCCTCGTAAACATCTACGACGTCCGCGGTGTGGTGGGCAACGGCGGCTGCTACGACGTCCAGAAGGATGCCTTTGAGGATGGCGCCGACCTGCTCATCGCCACCACCTCCAGCGACGAGACCAATATTCTGGCCTGCCTTGTGGCAAAAAAGCTCGGTACACCGCACACTATTGCGCGTATCCGTAACCCGGAGTACGAGAAGCAGCTCCACTTTATGCGCGAGGAGCTGGGCCTTTCCATGGTCGTCAACCCGGAGAAGGCCACCGCGCGGGAGATCGCCCGCGTGTTGCGTTTCCCCAGCGCCATCAAGCGCGAGCAGTTCTGCCGCCAGCGGTTTGAGCTGGTGGAGTACCGCGTCAACGAGGGCAACCCCCTGGTGGGTCTGCAGCTGAGCGACCTGTACCGCAACATCCGCGTTAAAATTTTGATCTGCGCGGTCGCCCGCGGCCAGCAGACCATCATCCCCACCGGTGCTACGGTGCTGCAAAAAGGTGACAAGATTTACTTGACCGCCAGCGCCCGCGAGCTGGAAAGCTTCTTCCGCAAGCTGAACATCTTCAAGGCACGCGCCAACAACATCATGATCGTCGGCGCCAGCCGCATCGCGTACTACCTCGTCAAAGAATTGCAGGACATCCAGAAGCGGATGACCGTCATCGATTCCAACGCCGCCCGCTGCCAGGCCATGAGCGAAAAGTTCCCCGGCGTGCTGGTCATCCACGGCGACGGCGCCGACAGCGAGCTGCTGAGCGAGGAACGCATCAGCGAAATGGACGCCTTTGTGCCCCTGACCGGCCTGGACGAAACGAACATCATCCTGGCCATGTACGCCAACCAGTTCCCGAATTGCAAGGTGGTCGCCAAGATCAACCGCCCCAGTTTTGCCGACCTGGCTAACCAGAAGGGCCTTGTGGACAGCGTGGTCTCCACCGCCGCTGTGACCAGCGAGACCATTGCCCGCTACGTGCGTGCGATGCAAAATAGTTTTGACTCTGACAACATTAAGACCCTGCACCGCCTGGTGGGTGGCCGCGTCGAAGCGTTGGAGTTCAACGTCGGCCCCGGCCTGCCTTTCATCGGTGTACCGTTAAAAGATTTGAACCTGCGCGAGGGTCTGCTGGTGGCCGGCATCGTGCGGCAGAATGGTGCGCCGGTCATTCCCTCCGGTGCAGACGCCCTGCAGGAAGGCGACGACGTGGTGATCGTTACCACCGACACCACCCTGCACGCCCTGCGCGACATCGTAAAGTGAGGGTGCCGGCATGAATTATAGAATGGTTGCCTTTGTGCTGGGCCGCATCTTTGCAATCGAAGCATGTTTGATGCTTTTCCCGCTGATCTGCGCCATGCTCTACGGCGAGTGGTATCTGCTGCCTGCATTTTTGTTGCCTGCCGCGCTGCTGGCGGTGCTGGGGTTCATCACCAGCCGCAAGACCCCCAAAAACACCACCATCTTTGCCCGCGACGGCCTGGCCATCGTGGCGCTGGTCTGGGTGCTGATGAGTGCCTTCGGCGCATTGCCCTTTGTGATTTCCGGCGAAATACCGTCCTTTATTGACGCTTTCTTCGAGACCGTCTCCGGCTTTACCACCACCGGCTCCACCATCCTGACCGACGTGGAAGCCCTGAGCCACGGCACGCTGTTCTGGCGCAGCTTCTCCCACTGGGTGGGCGGCATGGGCGTGCTGGTGTTTGCCATGGCGGTGCTGCCCATGACCGACGGCCGCGCCATGCACCTGATGCGCGCCGAGGTCCCCGGCCCGACCTGCGGGAAAATTTCCAGCAAATTGAGCGACAGTGCGAAGATTCTGTATGCCATCTATCTGGTGCTGACCGTCATTGAGGTAATTATGCTCTGCGCGGGCGGTATGCCGCTGTTTGACTCACTCATCCACGCCTTCGGCACGGCGGGCACAGGCGGATTCAGCAACAAGGCACTGAGCGTCGGCGCGTACAACAGCCCCTATTTTGAGGTCGTCATCGGCGTATTCATGCTGCTGTTCGGCATCAACTTCAACCTCTATTATTTCCTGCTGCTGCGTCATTTTAAGGAGGCATTTGCGTCCGAGGAGATGCACGTCTACTTGGGTATCGTGGCGTTCTCGACACTGACCATCACGGCCAACATTGCCAGTATGTATGGCAGTGTCGGTACGGCGCTGCGCACGGCGTTCTTCCAAGTGGCGTCCATCGTCACGACCACCGGCTACGCCACGGCAGACTTCAACCTCTGGCCGACCTACTCCCGCGTCGTCATCGTGATTCTGATGTTTGTGGGTGCGTGCGCGGGTTCGACGGCGGGCGGCCTGAAAGTTTCGCGCGTTATCATCCTTTTCAAGGCTGCCAAGCAGGACCTGAACAAGATGCTGCACAGCCACGCCATCACCACCGTGCGCTTTGAGGGCAAGCCCCTGGACGAGAAAACGCTGCGCGGCGTACACAATTACTTCAACATTTATATGCTGATGCTGACGCTGTCGGTGCTGTTTGTCTCGCTGGATGGATTTGACATTGTGACGACGTTTACCTCGGTTGCGACCTGCCTGAACAACGTCGGCCCGGGTCTGGAAATGGTCGGCCCGATGGGCAGCTTTGCGGATTTCTCGGCCCCGGTCAAGTTGCTGCTGGCCTTTGATATGCTGGCGGGCCGCCTGGAGCTCTACCCGATGCTGGCCCTTTTCGCCCCGCGTCTGTGGCGCAAGCGCATCAACGCGATGCACGAAGCAAGAGCGAAGTAAGGGGGAGGGCGGGTGTTCTTTCTTTACAAAGAAAGAACCAAAGAAATTCCAAACCAATACAATCATAGAACCGGGCAGCTGCCATCTTTACGGCAGCTGCCCGGTTTTGGTTTATGTATGGACGTTTCGGGGATAGGATGTAGGGCGGCCAGCCCTCTGGCCGCCGCAAGGGGCATACTGCCTTGCGGTGCCATCTGTTTTTAAAAGGGGGGCTATAGGCGGGAAAAAATGTGAGTACCCCCACAAACTGGAATTTGACACTTTGTATTTATCGAGAATACTCTTGAAACCATTTTG
>ERZ827168.5457-NODE-5457-length-10595-cov-6.387571_pt1 | contig 10595 bp, 8 predicted proteins | sample MGYA00519868_ERZ827168 | MGnify/ENA primary metagenome ERZ827168 (study PRJEB31778, sample SAMEA3449271) | human gut metagenome | biome: human gut; feature: human-associated habitat; material: faeces | place: United Kingdom | collected 2010/2012 ...
AATTAAGCATTAATTTTTAGTCACTTTTACTTCACACTAGATTTTATTGAACCAATAAAATTAAAAAGTATGCTATATTTATATTATGAAAAATAGAAAGAGAATGGATTATGAAAATGAAAAAGAAAACAAATAGTAAAGGATTTACATTAATCGAATTACTAGCTGTTATTACAATAATGGGAATCTTGATGATGGTAGCAATTCCATCAGTCTCACGTACTATTGAAAACTCACGTCGTGATACATTTGCTGATGTTGCAAAAAGTTATATCAATACAATTAGGAGTTCAGTTTTAGCAGATGAATTAGAATGTGGAACAGCAAATAAAATTAGTGTAGGTGCAACACCTGATGGAGTATATTATTATGAAATAGATACTCAAGCACAAGGTACAATAGATTTAATGGAATCAGGAGGAAAATCATCTTGGTCTAATTCAGATGTATCAGGTTACATTACTTGGTATAAAAAAACAGATACTACAAATGGCGATAATAAAACTAGAACAACATATGCAGCAATGCTAGTTGATACAGGAAAACATGGTATTGAAAATTTTACTTTAGAAAAAAGTATTACAAGAAGTAATGTAAGTACAGCAACAAAAATTGCATATAATCATTCAAAACCAATATCAACAGACAAAATGTCACAAATTGTAGGCGATGAAGGATTTAACGTTTTAGATGGAAGTCAACCTGTAAAATGCACATTAAAATAATTAATAGACTTTTTATTAAGTCTTTTTTCTTTATATAAAAATTGTTATACTAATAAAAAAGAAAAAAGGAGAAAAAATATGTTAATTATAGGAAGTCATGTAGGATTTAATAAGAAAACTCAATTATTAGGTAGTTTAAAAGAAGCATTATCATATAATTCTAATGCATTTATGTTTTATACAGGAGCACCTCAAAATACAGCAAGAAGTCAAATTGAAGATGGCCTAACTCTAGAAGCGTTATCTCTAATGAAAGAAAATAATATAAATTATGAGAATATAATAGTTCATGCTCCGTATATTATTAATTTATGTAATGAAAATAACTTTTCCTTTTCAACAGAATTCTTAACAGAAGAAATAAATAGATGTAATACTCTTGGAGTAAAATACATGGTCCTTCATCCAGGAAGTCATGTTGGCCTTGGAAAAGAAGCAGGTATAAATAATATCATTAAAGGTCTAAATATAGTATTTCAAAATGTAAAGTCATATAACAAAGTAACAATACTATTAGAAACAATGGCAGGTAAGGGAGCAGAACTTGGAACAACTTTAGACGAGTTAAAAAATATAATTGATAATGTTTCTGATAAAGAACATATAGGAGTATGTCTTGATACATGTCACTTAAACGATTCGGGAATAGACTTAACAAAATTTGATAAGTATTTAGATGAGTTTGATAAAAAGATTGGAATAGATAAAATAGGATGCATTCATATAAACGACTCAAAAAATATAATATCTTCTCATAAAGATAGACATGAAAACTTTGGATTTGGAACAATAGGCTTTGATACATTAATAAATATTGTATATAACAAAAGATTGGAAAATATTCCTAAAATATTAGAAACACCATATATAGATAAAAAATATCCTCCATATAAATATGAAATAGAAATGATTAGAAACAAAGAATTTGATAATGATTTAATAAACAAAATAATAGACAAGAACAAATAATAATCTTGTCTATTTTAATTTACAAATATTTTTTATATTCAATATAAAGATTTAATAACTCTTTATAAAGATTAGGACTAACTTTATTTCTTATTGATTCAAATACCTTTATATTTTGATTTAATAAGTCATTATAATTATACATAATAAAATTATATATAATTATAAGTTCATCATCTGTATATTTTATATTTTTTTCTAGAGCAAAACTCTTTAAATCGTTTAATGTCAATTTATTTATGTTTTTCTTAATTAAGTCTTTAATATTATCACCTCTAAAAAATTATATGAATTATTTAGCTATTTATGTGATAAACTATTACTAGGTGAAAAAAATGGAGAAAAAAAACAAGAGGAAGAAAAAAATTAACATTGATAAAATAATTAACTTTAGATTCACTTTATTTTTAATATTAATAATATTATTATTTGCTATGCTTTTTATTAAAATAACAAGTGTTATGGTAGTAGATAAAAAAGAATATTCACAGAAATTAAAGAAACTTACATTCACAGAAGTATCTGGAAGTAGTAGTCCAAGAGGGAGAATATATGACAGAAACTACAATATAATTGTTGATAATAAAGCCGTTAAAACTGTTGTGTATAAAAAAGAAAAAGGGACATCCGACTTAGAGATGATTGAGGTAGCAACAAAAGTTGCTCCACATCTAGAACTTGATTATTCGAAACTAACAGATAGAGCAAAAAGAGAATATTATTATGCTAAAAATAAAGATGAGTGTAATAAATTAGTAACTGATAAAGAAAAAGAAAAAGTAGAACAAAGAAAACTTACTCAAACGGAATTAAACGAATTAAAGTTACAAAGAATTAGTGAAGAAAAACTAAATTTTAGTGATGAAGAAAACAAAGTGGCTTACTTATTTAATTTAATGAATAAAGGATATACTTATGAATCTAAAACAATAAAAAGAGATGTATCGGAGGAAGAATACGCATATATTTCGGAAAATAATGAAGACTTAAAAGGATTTAATACTCAAATTGATTGGGAAAGAGTATATCCATATGGCGATATATTTAGAACAATTCTTGGTAATGTGTCATCATCTTCACAAGGACTTCCAGCAGAAGAAAAAGATTATTACTTAAAAAAAGGATATAGTTTAAATGACAGAGTTGGTCTAAGTTATCTTGAAAAGGAGTATGAAGATTATTTAAAGGGAGAAAAAGCAATATACGAAGTTGTGAATTCTCATGAGACTAAACTTGTAAAAGAAGGAAGCAGAGGAAAAGATATTGTTCTAAGCATAGATATTAATTTACAAAAAGAGGTAGAACAAATTCTTGCGGAACAAGTCAAGAAGACAAAGGGTGAGCCTAATACTGATTATTATGATCACTCAAGTGTTATAATACAAGAACCTTCAACTGGAGAAATACTTGCTATGTCTAGTAAAAAAATAGTAAAAGGTGAAATAGTTGATAATACATCATCACTTCTAACATCCCCAATAACACCAGGATCAGTCGTTAAAGGAGCATCAATGCTTGTAGGTTATAATGAGGGAGCTGTAAAAATTGGAGAAAAAATGTTAGATGAATGTGTAAAAATAGCAGGAACCCCAGAAAAATGTTCATCAGTAAAAACATTAGGTGTTATAAATGATATAACAGCACTTGCAAAAAGTAGTAACGTTTATCAGTTTAAAATTGCAATAAGAGTAAATGGTCAAGAATATAGAAGAGGGATGAGACTTAACTTTAATCAAAAAGCCTTTGATACTTATAGAGATATGTATCACTCATTTGGATTAGGTGTAAAAACAGGAATAGACTTACCAATTGAGAGTTTAGGATACTCATCAAAAGACAAAGCAGCTGGTAATTTATTAGATTTTGTAATGGGACAATATGAAACATATACACCAATACAATTATCACAATATGTAACAACAATAGCTAATGGAGGAGAAAGACTAAAACCACATCTTTTAAAGGAAGTCCATAAATCAAGTAGTACAGAAGAAATCGGACCATTAGAAAAGAAGATAGAAAAAGAAGCATTAAATACTGTTGATACAAAGAAAGAATATATGGAACGCGTTCAAGAAGGTTTTAAAGCAGTATTAAATAGTCATGGAGGATATGGTGTGGGATATATGGATAAATCAATGAAACCAGCAGGAAAAACAGGAACATCACAAAGTTTTATTGATACAGATGGAAATGGAATAATAGATACAGAAACAATTACAAGTTCATTTATAGGATATGCACCATACGATAATCCAAAAATGAGTATATTAGTAACATCACCAGATTCATCTCATCCAAATTCAAGATATAATTATGCAAGTTTAGTAACATATCACATTACACAAGAAGTAACAAAAAAATATACAGAATTATATGGAATTAAATAGGAGTAAAATATGGAATTAAATAGAAGTAGAAAAAACAGAAAAGTTAAAAGAATAATAAGTTATATTCTATTATTCTTTATCCCAATACTTATTTCTGTAGGTGGAGTATATGTATATAATAATTACATATCTAAAGAAACTAAAAAAAGTAAAATACCATCTATAATTAAGCCAATAGAAACAGAAGAACCAGTAGAATCAGTTGAACCATATGTAAATGAATTACCAGAAGTTAGAAATAATTATGGAAATCCATATATAATGGCAAGAATTGATATTCCTAATATGAATATTAATAATTATGTAACAAGAGCTAGTAATAATAGTTATTATTTAAATTATAATTTATATAATCAATATGACCAAATAGGTGTACCTTTCTTTGATTATAGAAATACTGATTTAAATAATGATAGACAAATTAATATATATGCTCATAATACACAGAATGAGGCAATCTATGATAAACTTCCTTTTATTAATTTAGAAAAATATACAGATGAAGCAATATTTAATACTAATAAGGATATATATTTATATTTAGATGATAAAAAAGTTCATTATCAAGTAATTGCTATAAAAATAATCACAACAGATATTGAACATATGAAATTAATATATAAAGATGATAATGATTATCTAGAACATGTAAATAAGTTACTAGCAAATTCCCTATATAGAGATACAACTGAGATGATAACTAAAAATGATAGACTTTTAGTATTGCAAATATGTCATTATAACCCAATGGGATCATATTTATTGACAATAGCAAAAGAAAAGTAAAAAAATAGTCAAGTAATTAGGTTTACTTGATTTTTTTTGTTATATATGAAAAAATATATTTATAGCATAGTAAAGGATGGTGTATAGTGTGGGGTACAATATAACAAGTGAGTCACAATTGATTGATATTAATGCTATTAAATCAGGTTGTGAAAAATTTAAAACAGCACTTGATGCTTTTGAAAAGTGTGGAAAAAAGGTTACACAAGCAAGTGAAACATGTAACAAGAAAGCTTTATCTGTTGACGGAAGTTCTATGGAATATTCAATAGCAGATGTTGCAACCGCAATAACAAATTTAAAAAGTGAATATTCAGGTTATGCTGATAGTATTTATTCAGAAGCAATAAGTATATATAATTCACAGGTTGCTGAATTGAATGCTTATATAGAGGCACAAAAAGCAGCACAACAACAAAATAATAATTAGGAAGTGGTTAAATGGCAAAATTAGAGTTAGACGAAGGGTTAGTAAATCAAGCATTAAGTGAACTAGATAGTGCAACTTCTGAACTTGGTAGTGTAGATTCAGAAATCAGTAGTGCAATAAATGCAATATTAAGTGCAAGAGGAATTGAATATGTTGATACATCATCTATTCAAAAAGCAACAGGATTATCAGAAGGATGTAATCAATTAATTTCTAATTTAAAGTCTGGAATATCTGAACGTGTAGAAGAAATAAAAAAATATAATGAAGATGTTGACAATACAGGAATTTTATCCAGGATTTTCTCAACAATTGGCTTATTAGGGACAAAATTAATAGAAGGTTTTGCAAAAGGTGGAGAAGAAATCTTAGATGGATTTGCATCGGCAGCAGGCTTTTTAGTAGGCTTTGTTAGTAAGGATACTCAAGATAAAATTGGTGAATTTGTAAAGAAAGACCATGTTGGCGATTACTTTGATGGTCTATATAAAAATGAACTAAGCGGAATGGTAAAAGCAAGTTATGCAAAAGAAGATGGTATAGCAGCTAAAGTTTTTGAAGTAATAGGAACAGCGGGAGCATATACAGCAGCATTAGCAGTTGTAGGAGCTGTAACTGGAACAGCGATGAAGACCTCATTAGCAGCAGGAGCAACTGTTGCAGGAATTGGAGGCCTTGGAGCAGGTACAGAAGTAGGATTACAAAGTGGAAAAACGTATAATGAAGCATTTGCTCAAGGTGTAAAAACAGGCGTTATTTCTGCAGGAACTGTAGTTGCAGTAAATTATGCAATAAGAGGAGTTGCAAAAGCTATAAATCATTTTAAAAGTGGTTCGGGAGCATCATCAGTAGCAAATGCAGCAGACGATGTTGCTAATGCGGCAGATGATGCAGGAAGAACAGCAAGTAATATGGGCGATGATGCAGCAAAAGCAGCATCAAAAGGCAAAGCAAGCACTGGAGCAGGAGCGGCAGATGATGCAGCAAAAGCAGCATCAAAAGGGAAAACAAGTGCTGGAGCGGGAGCTGCAGACGATGCAGCAAATGCAGCAGATGATGCAGCAAAAGCTGCTTCTTCAAAAGGAAATTCTGGTTCATCTGCTGCTGAGTCATCAACTGACGACTTTGTGAGTAAATATAATAAATATAAAGAAGCAAAAAAACTTTTTAAAGAAGGAAAAATAACAAAAGAAGAAATGGATGCAGCAAGAGCTGCAATGAAAAATGCACATCCTGATTCAAATATAAATTCATCATCTTCAAATGCAAGTAAAGCTGCCAATACAGCAGATGACTTTATGGATGATGCAGCAAAAGCAGCATCAAAAGGAAAAGTAGCAAGCCCAAAAGGTGATGCAGGCTCAACAGTAGTAGATGATGTAGGAAAAGTACCAACTAATAATGCTCAATCACAGTTTAGACAAACAAGTGCAGAAACAGTTGATGATGTGGCAAAAGCGGCAAAAGGCACTACATCAGATATAAAACCTCCATCAGTAATCGATGACGCTGCCAATGCAGCTAAGAGTGGAGCAAATACTGCTAAAAGCGGAGTAAATACAGACTTCCAACCACCAGCAGTAGTAGATGACGCTGCAAACACAGCTAAAGTCGGGGCAAATACAGACTTCCAACCACCAGCTGTAGTAGATGAAGCTGCAAACACAGCTAAGGCCGGAGCAAATACAGACTTCCAACCACCAGCAGTAGTAAATGAAACTACAAATGTAGCAAAAGTTGGAACAGAAGCAACACCAAAAATATCTAGTACAACAACATCGGAGTCTGTACCTAGAATAGAAGGTCCAACGATATCAGATTCAGTGCCAAAAATAGAAGGTCCAACGATATCAGATTCAGTGCCAAAGATAGCAGGCCCAACAGTAACAGAATCGGTACCAAAGATAGCAGGCCCAACAGTAACAGAATCAGTACCAAAGATAGCAGGCCCAACAGTAACAGAATCGGTACCAAAGATAGCAGGTCCAACAGTAACGGAATCGGTACCAAAGATAGCGGGTCCAACAATAGTAGAACCAGTACCAGAAGTCCCTAGTGCAACACCTATTGTTCCTCCTGTTGATCCAGTAGTTCCTCCAGTAGAACCAAATGTCGTTGTTACACCGCCAATTGTACCGGATCCAACTCCACAACCAAATATTCCAGTTGTGCCAACACCTACACCAGATCCAGTACCAAATCCAACGCCTACACCAGACCCAATATCAACTGTTACCCCAACACCAACAGTACCACCAACATCACAACCACGAATTACTCCACAAACAACGGCACCAACAGTTGCGCCAACAGCAGCACCGACAGTTGCACCAACAATAGCTCCGACGGCAGCTCCTACGATTGCACCAACAGCTGCACCAACAGTGCCACCAACTGTAACTCCAACAACACCTACATCATATACTGAATATGCACCAATACCAGAAACAGGTATTGATGGACCTACATCTAGCAGAAGTACTTTTGGATATGCAATACCAACAGCTGTAGGTATAGGAGCTGGTATTGGATTAGCATCAGTAGCAATGAAACACAATAAAGATGAAGATGAAGACAAAGAAAGACACAATAATAAAGAATATGATTATATATCAGAGGGAGAAATAATATAATGAATGAAAAGTTTTTACCAATAGGAACAGTAGTTAAATTAAAAGGAGGAACAAAAAAAATTATGATTACGTCATACCTTGTTTTTCCAAATAATAGAAATGGAAAAAGTGAAATGTTTGAGTATGGGGCATGCCCATATCCCGCTGGAATTATTGACAGTAAATATGCAGTTGGATTCAATCATGAACAAATTGCAGAAATTATTTACTTAGGACATGTTGATGAAGAACAAAAAGAATTTAACAAAGCTTTAATAACTACTGAAGAAAAAATAAAAGAAGAATTAAAAAAAGCAGAAGAATAGTCGTAAGATTATTCTTTTATTATTGTTTAAATAAAAGAAATTTTATAAAGTAATATAAAAAAAAGCAAAAAATTATACATAAATAAATAAGTATTTTACTTTTTATATAATAAAATAGCAGAAAATATAAAAAAACTTTTGCAAAATATAAAAATTTTGGTATAATACCTATAGGCGTGTAAGGAGGGAAGGAAAATGGCTAAAGTAGGAAACAGACAACATAAGACATTAGTATGTAGTGAATGTAAAGAAGAAAATTACAGAGTAGAAAAAAACGTTAGAAACACAACAGATCGTCTTGAAATTAACAAATACTGCCCTAGATGTAGAAAACACACTACACATAAGGAAAAGAAATAAAATAAGCTAATAACTTATTTTTTAATTTATTAGAGGTGAAAATATGATTAGTACAAATGATTTAAAAAATGGAATCACAATTGAATACGATGGAAATATCTACGTTGTAATGGAAACACAACATGTTAAGCCAGGAAAAGGTGCCGCAATTGTAAAGGCAAAACTTAAAAATTTAAGAACAGGAGCAATTTTTGAACAAACATTTAATGCCGGAGTTAAAGTTGCTACTGCAAGAATTGACAAACAATTAATGCAATACCTATATACAATGAATGACATTTATTATTTCATGAATATGGACTCATATGAGCAATTAGAACTAAGTGCATCACAAATCGGAGATCAAGCAAAATTCTTAAAAGAAAACCTTGAAGTATATATTACAAGTTATGAAGGTGAAATTTTAGGAATGGATTTACCAGATAAAGTTGAATTAGTTATTACTCATACTGAACCAGCAGTAAAAGGTAACACAACAACAAATGCATTAAAAGATGCAGAATGTGAAACTGGACTAATGGTTAGAGTTCCATTATTTATTGAACAAGGTGAAAAAATTAGCAGAAGCATGGCTGAGGATATTCAAAATGCAGGAATTAATTCTGTTGATATCTTAGTTGAAGATAAAGTTTTAAGAGTTATAGGTAACCACTTTGTAGATATAGAAAAAGTAGTATCATTTGATATTAGTGATTTAAACATAAGAGAAGCTGTTCATTATCCAACTCTAATGGAAATATTAGAAAATTACGATGATGAAGCGACTATCAAAGAAGAAATTAAAAAGAACATAACTAGATTAATACCTAAACATATAGTAAGAGATGATATATTTGCAACTATAAGCTACGAATTAGGATTAGCTTACGGTGTAGGATATACTGACGACATAGACCATTTAGGTAACAGAAGATTAAGATCTGTTGGTGAGCTTCTTCAAAATCAATTTAGAATTGGTTTATCAAGAATGGAAAGAGTAGTTAAAGAAAGAATGACTATTCAAGACCAAGAAGCAATTACACCACAAATGTTAATCAATATTAGACCAGTTGCTGCATCTATCAAAGAATTCTTTGGTAGTTCACAATTATCACAATTCATGGATCAAACAAATCCACTTTCAGAATTAACACATAAGAGAAGATTATCTGCTTTAGGACCAGGAGGTCTTTCAAGAGAAAGAGCTGGTTTCGAAGTAAGAGACGTTCACCATTCTCATTATGGTAGAATGTGTCCTATAGAAACTCCAGAAGGACCAAATATAGGGCTTATTAACTCACTTGCAACATATGCAAAAGTTAATGAATATGGATTTATTGAAACTCCATATAGAATTATAGATAAAGAAACTGGTGTTGTGACTAATGAAATAAGATACTTCACAGCTGATGAAGAAGATTTATATTTAATAGCACAAGCAAAAGAACCAATCGGTGAAGACGGTAGATTTGTAGACAGTAGAGTTACTGTTAGATATAAGCATGACATATTACAAGTTAATGCTAAAGATGTAGATTTAATGGACGTTTCACCAAGACAAATAGTTTCAGTTGCAACAGCAATGATACCTTTCCTTGAAAATGACGACGCATCAAGAGCACTTATGGGAGCGAACATGCAACGTCAAGCAGTTCCACTATTAAAGCCACAAGCGCCTATCGTTGGTACAGGAATAGAATACAGAGCAGCAGCTGACTCAGGAGTATTACCAAAGGCTAAAAATTCAGGTAAAGTTGTATATGTTAGTTCTTCAGAAATCAGAGTTAAGAGAGATGCTGATGGCGGAATTGACACATATAAATTACTTAAATTCAAGAGAAGTAACCCGGGTACTTGTATCAACCAAAGACCTTTAGTTGATAAGGGTGAAATTGTATTTAAGAACCAAGTATTAGCTGATGGACCAGCAACTGACCTAGGAGAAATCGCATTAGGAAAGAATATCAGAATGGGATTCATTACTTGGGAAGGTTACAACTACGAGGATGCTATGCTTA
>ERZ827168.5461-NODE-5461-length-10587-cov-2.572066_pt1 | contig 10587 bp, 10 predicted proteins | sample MGYA00519868_ERZ827168 | MGnify/ENA primary metagenome ERZ827168 (study PRJEB31778, sample SAMEA3449271) | human gut metagenome | biome: human gut; feature: human-associated habitat; material: faeces | place: United Kingdom | collected 2010/2012 ...
TGGCGCCCCCTTCCGTCTATCTGGCCCATCATCAGTGCGGCCGCCCGAATTCGCGGCCGCGATCCTACATGAAACGATACGTCTCCGCCAGCTCGTTCGCAATCGCTTTTCGGCGGCACGCATCGCACAGCTCCACGTCCGACATCTGCTGCGTACCCAGCACCCGCCCGCATTCCTTGCAGCGAGAAAGTTCGAACGTTCGGTTCCAGATGGTACGAGTCCTGGAGTCCTCCATGAACGGGATGCTGTCCGTGGGACAAACGTTTGCGCAGCTCAAACATCCAATGCAATCGTCGCTTGCCGCGCCGTAGGGGGTGTTTATCTCCTTGTCGACGCCGCGATTGACCGTCGAGATGGCCCCTGTTCCCATGCTCTCGCATGCCTGCACGCACAGCCCGCACAGGATGCACTTACCCGCGTCCAAAGGCTCGAGGCGCTCGTATCCCTCGCCCGCCCCCATGTGAGACGCCATCGCAGCCATGAGGTCGGACTCCGGCGCGCGAGCAGCGAGCAGCGCCATGAGAACCTTGCGATCTTGGACGATCTTAGGCGAGTTAGTGTGCACCTCGCATTCCCCTTCTATGGGGTACACGCAGGAAGTGACCACCTTGGAGCGGCCACGCGCGACCACTTCCACAATACACACGCGGCAGCTTGCGCGGTGCTCGGGGAACGCCTCGCTGCGGCACAGCGCGGGAATCTCGATGCCGTTGCGCTTCGCCACGTCCCACAGGTATTCGCCGTGCTCGGCCGAGCAGGTCTTGCCGTCGATCAAAATATCGTAGGTCTTAGCCATAGCTACCTCCCCTCCGTCAGCACCGCGTTAAAGTTGCAAACCTCACGGCAGCTGCCGCAGGCGATGCACGCGGCGGGCTCGATGGAATACGGGCGCTTGCGCTCGCCGGAGATAGCTTCAGTGGGGCATGCCTTCGCGCACATGCCGCAGCCCTTGCATGCTTGCGGGTCGATGGCGAACCTGGTCAGCGCGGCGCAAACGCCCGCGGGGCAGCGGTGCTCGCCGATGTGCTCCTCGTATTCCTCGCGGAAGAACTTGATGGTGGTCAGCACGGGGTTCGGTGCCGTGCGACCCAAAGCGCACAGAGAAGCGTCCTGCATCATGTGCCCGATCTCCTCGAGCAGCTCGACGTCGCCCTCTTTACCGCGACCCTCGCAGATCTCGTTGAGGATGTAGCGCATCTGGCGCAGGCCTTCGCGGCAGGGCGTGCACTTACCGCAGCTTTCCTCGCACAAAAAGTCGATGTAGTAGCGGGCGACCTCCACCATGCAGCTGCAGTCGTCCATGACGATCATGCCGCCCGAGCCCATCATGGCGCCGTATTCGACGAGCGTGTCGAAGTCGACCGGCAGATCGAGCAGGCTCTCGGGAATGCAGCCGCCCGACGGGCCGCCCGTCTGGATTGCCTTGAAGGGTCGGTCCTTGATGATGCCTCCGCCGATGTCGTAGATGAGCGTTCGAAGCGTAGTGCCCATCGGCACTTCCACAAGGCCCGTGTGCTTGACCTTGCCCACCATCGCGAAAACCTTCGTACCCTTAGATTTCTCCGTTCCCAGCTTGGCGTATTCCTCTCCGCCGTGCGCCAAGATGGTGGGAATGGATGCCAAGGTCTCGACGTTGTTCAGCACCGTGGGCTTCTCGAACAGGCCGCTTTGGACGCTGCGGATGTACTTCGGGCGCGGCTCGCCAACCTTGCCCTCGATCGAGTTCATAAGCGCCGTGGACTCGCCGCATACGAAGGCGCCGCCGCCGCGCACGATGCTCAAGTCCAGCTTATGGTCGCTGCCCATGATGTGCTCGCCCAGGATGTCGGCCTCGTAGGCGTCGTCGATAGCGCGCTGGATGTGCTCGCGTGCCAAGGCATACTCGTCGCGGATATAGAGCACGCCCGTCTCGGCGCCGATGGCCAGCGCGCCGATGATCATGCCCTCGATGACGGCATGGGGGCTGCCCTCCATCGTGGAGCCGTCCATGAACGCGCCCGGGTCGCCCTCGTCGCCGTTGCACACGATGTACTTCGGCCACTCGTCGTAGCTCGCTGCGCTGCGCCACTTGCGCCCCGCGGGGAAGCCGGCACCGCCTTTGCCGCGCAGGCCGCTTCTCTCCACCTCGTCGATGATCTCGTCGGGAGTCATGGTGAGGGCGCGTGCGAGTCCCTCGTATCCGCCGGCCGCCTTGTATTCCTCCAGGCTCAAGGGATCGATGATGCCCACATCCTTCAGCACCACCTTGCGCTGAAGGCCGTAGAAGGGGTTGTCCGCCTGATGCTCATGGCGAACGCCCTGCTCGTCGCGATATAAAAGCTTCGTCACCGGGTCGCCCTCGAGTGAGGCGATGACGGCAGGGGCATCGGCGGGCTTTACCTTGTAGTACATGGTGTCGCGGGGCATGAGGCGCACAAGCGGCCCCTGCTCGCATTCGCCCGAGCAGCCCGTGCGACATACCTTGAGCTCTACCTGGGCATTCGCTCCCTGTGCCGCAATCTGCTCCTCCAGGGCTCTCGCCACCTCGTAGGCACCGTTGGCAATGCACCCAGTGCCGCAGCATACCAGTATTCTCTCGGTCCTAGTCATTGCCGGCCTCCCCTTCTTCAGCATCCGCGAGGCGGTAGCGCTCCACGATGCCGGGGATGTCTTCGAGCTTCAGCTTGTTGTGGTAGGTGCCATCGACCAGCATGACCGGAGCTAAGGCGCACGATCCCAGGCAGTTCACCATCTCCACGGAGAACATGCCGTCCTCGGTCGTCTCGCCGGGATCGATTCCCAACTCGCGCTTGAGGCCGGTCGCGAGGTTCACCGAGCCGCGGATGTGGCAGGCGGTGCCGTTGCAAATCTTGATGATGTGTTTGCCCTTCGGCTTCAAGGACAGCGCCTTGTAGAAGGTTGCCATGGAATATAGCTGGGCAACACCGCAGTTCAGGTGCTTAGCCAGGCAATGAAGCCCCTTCTCGGGGATATAGTTGAAGGCATGCTGCATATCCTGCATGGCGGCCAGCGCATAGCGGCGCTCGGCAGGATAAGACTGCACGATTTGGATGACTTCTTCGTCAGAAACCATAGGAGTCTCCTTCGCGTTTTCGAAGGGCGCGTGCTCGGTGTCCGTCGCACATTGCGGCATCAACCTCCCGCAACTAGCGGCGTCACGGCTACGTAATCCTGCTCGGAAAGCGGGGTGCGCACGCCATCCAAATGCTCGATATGGCGGCCGCGCACCAGCACGATGGCATCGCGTCCCTTATCGGTATGATCGTCGTTGAGCAGCAGCTCCTGGAAATCAGGGTAGCGTTGTTCCAATATTTCCAGCAGCTCCAAAACGTCGCGAGGGGCGGGGAGGTTAATGCACCCCTGCCCCACAATCATACGATACGTAGCGAAAAACTTGACGTTCATACAACCCCTTGCAGGCGAAGCTCCTGGAATTTGGCGTCAGTGGGGTCGCCTTCCGCCGTCCAGCCGCAAGCTCATGATGATCCCCACCTTCGCGGTGGACGTGATGTGCATCAAGCCCTTCGACGAGGGGACGGGTCGCCTCGCGCGGCTTTTTTCGCTGCTGCTCATGGAGAAAGCGGGCTTCGACGTGGGCCGCTACGTGAGCGTCGATAGGCTGTGCGAGCGCCATGCGGCGGCGTACTACGAGGCGCTCAACGCGTGCACGTGAACCACGGCCTCATGCGCAAGGGTGAAAGCGAGCAGGTCATCGACGTGTTCAAGAATCAGATTGACGCGAACCTGGTCTATGTGGACGCGACCGACCGCTTCCTCGGCAAGCTGGTTGACGTCGCCGAGCCCGTCAAGCTGCTGTACAAGGACGAGGTGCGTGTGGTCGGCCGCGAGCTCGGCCTGCCCGAGAACATGGTCGAGCGCCAGCCCTTCCCCTGCCCTGGCCTGGGCGTTCGCTGCCTCGGCGCTATTACCCGCGACCGTCTCGAGGCGCTGCGCGAGGCAGATGCGATCGTTCGCGAGGAGATTGACAAGGCGGGACTGACTATCTGGCAGTACTTTGCTGTCGTGCCCGACTTCCGCGCCACTGGCGTGCGCGACGGCAAGCGCGCCTACGACTGGCCGTGTATCATCCGCTGCATCAACACCGTCGACGTCATTACCGCCGAGGTGCCCGAGCTCGACTGGGCGCTGCTCGGGCGCATCACTGCCCGCATTACCGCCGAGGTCCCCGGCATCTGCCGCGTCTGCTACGACCTCACGCCTAAGCCCGTCGGCACGGTGGAATGGGAGTAAAAGCTGATACGCTATCGTATCAATCGATGCGGGGAAAGACCAATCGAAGCTACTACGAAAGGTGATGAGGAAAGCATTGGTGGCAGCTTCTTAGGCTAAAGCCCTGCCGCATAAACTACAGAAGCCTCCATTTTCTGCCGATTTTCGAGCCGTTGTGCGGTAAATCGAGTGCTGCAGGGCTCGATTTACCGCACAACGGCGCGTTTCAAGTGGATTTTGCCGCACAACCGAGCATCCAACTTGCCACTGGTACGCATTGGATGCCGCCGCAGGTTGACGTCGGCTCCATCCTTGCAACTCGCTCATGGATTCGCGTCAGCGTCCTCGAGCCGCAAAGCCCTCGTAAGCGCCAGACGTAGTCGGCGCCATAGTTGCAGCGAGGCGACGAACACCTATGAGATGCTGCGGACCGCACCTTGCAGCCACAGCACGGACTCTCTTCCTCCAGCCCCTCGTAACTCAAAATCGCAATCAGCGACCATCTCCGCCGTCAGAAGTGGGCTGCGAACCCGCGGCGGCCTGTGCAGCCTCATCGGCCAATTTGTCACGATGCGCGTTGATGAAGTAGAACACGACGCAGGTTCCCACCATGCAGATGTTCAGACAGTAGAAAATCAAGGTGTACGACAGCGTGTCGTCCACAAGCTTCGCGATGATGCCAAAGATATAGCCGATGAAGCAAACCAGCAAGAACCAGAGGCTGACACCCTTCGAGGTCTTGCCACGGACCGCTTTGACGATGTTCATAGGCCACGAGATGCCAAAGCAGATCAAGAAGAGCATCTCGAAGAAGCGCGTATCGAACAGTTCCATTTCTCCTCCTCAATATATGCGGACTTGAAGCTCCTTTTCATGCGATCGACTCCATGCCCGCCTCTCTAAAACAGAAAAGCTGTCGCTACTCGACGATCGCCGTAGCGGCAAGGTGCTTGTTAGCTGCAAAGCGCATCACGGCGATGCTCAATGCCTCGAGCTGCGCCGGATCCTGGCTAAGCTCCTCAAGCAGCTCCTTCTCATGACCGGGTGCCATACTTTCGATCATCTCCATGACGTCTTCCTCGCTCGGCTCGATGCCGTAATGGCGAGCCCACGCATCGAGGGCAAGACCCTGGTTGACCATGTCGCTTGCCTGCAGGGCCGTCATGCGCTCGTACTGCTCGAGAGCGATCTTCTGATCGACGAGCATTGCGGAAAGGGTCGTCCCCTGCGCCTCGGCCTGCGCCTGAGCCTGGCTGCGGATACCCAGTGCCGCCTGTTCGTAGATCGTGGGGTCGATGTCGCCGCAAACGCGCTTGGCAAGCTCCATCGCCGCCACCGCGCGCTTGTAGCCCTCGATCTGCTCCGGCTCTGCGCTCGGCGCATCAGCCAGGCTTATCTTGACAGGCTCGTAGGAGCTAAGGGACGCATTGGGAATGCTGGCTTGAACCTGAGCGCTGCTCTTTGTTTCCATCATCGATTCCTCTTTCTGACGGGGCAAACCCCCAATTAGGCATTGCCTTCCTCCACCTTTACTGTATGCGTTCAGAGAGACCAATAGGATTCTCGAATAGGCATCTGCTCATCGTCCTTTTTCATCTTCGCATCTATTCTTCAACCATCTCTCAACTAATGACAACCTAAATTTCAACTCTTAGGCGGATTTCATAGACTGTCAATGACCTTAATATGTGAAGCATCGCTGAGCCGGGGTGAGGGCCCCGACATTGTGAAGAGAAGCCTAGGAGAGAGGAACTCACAATGAGCGAGAAGGTTTCCATGTTGGGCGTCCCCAACAACACGGTCGATGAGAACGGCATCCGCTGGCGCAGGACCCGTTGCTTCATGTGTCACATGAACTGTGGTGTCTGGTGCGGTGTCGACACCAAGACCGGCCGCCTGGTAGAGATGCGCCCTAACGAAGAGGAGGGCTCTGTTCTCTGCAACCGCCTCGGTAACAAGGGCGAAAAAGCAATCAAGTTCCACTACCATCCCAAGCGCATCAACCACTGCATGAAGCGCGTTGGCGAGAAGGGCGAGGACAAGTGGGAAGAGATCTCCTGGGAACAGGCGATCGACGAGATTTCCACCAAGCTCATGGCACTTAAGGAGAAGTACGGCGCCAAGACCCTGTTCTCCTCCGAGGGCACGTACCGCTCCGATCACCTGTGGGCACGCACGCGCTTCTTCAATCTCTTTGGCAACCCCGGCAACGTTGTTGACCCTGGCACTATCTGCTGGTGCTGGAACTACTCTTTGAACATGGCTATGGTTGGTTGGCCTGTCGAGGCAATCATGCCCGTCTCCCCCTCTTATACCGGCACAATCGTCAACTGGGGCAAGCGCTGGTCTGAAGCCTACGCTCCCGAGGGTCCGCTGTGGCGCACCATGCGCGGCCGCATCGAAGTCAACCAGGACAACCCCGCCCAATACATCAACATCGACACCACCTGCATCGACGGCTCCGCAACTGCAGACATCTGGCTGCAGCCCTATCCCGGCACTGACTGCGCAATCTCCTTCGCATGGCTCAACGTCATCTTCGAGGAGAAGCTGTGGGATGACAAGTTCGTTCGCTACTGGTCCAACGCCCCCTTCCTGGTCCGCAAGGACACTGGCAAGCTTGTGCGCCTCGACGAGTTCAACGGCGGCAAGCACGAGGATTTTCTTGCAATCAACGAGATTAGCGGCCAGCCTGTGACCTGGTGCTCCGACGAGAACCGCTACTACGAGGATTGCGAGGTCACCCCGGCCCTGCAGGGCACCTTCAAGATCAAGATGGCCGACGGCTCCGAGGTCGAGTGCTGGACTGCCTTCGACGCCATCGAGGACCGTTTCAAGGACTGGACGCCCGAGCGCGCCTCCAAGATCTCCAACGTCCCCGCTCGCAAGATCCGCGAGGCAGCACGCCTGTACGCAACCAACGGTCCTGCATTCATCGGCTGGGGCCTGGGCGGCGGCGACCAGCACGGCATCAACGCATCCCAGTTTGGCATTGCCAAGACCATGGCACGCATCCTCACCGGCAACATCGACAACCCCGGCGGCGAGTACGTCGGTCAGCCGGCTGACCCGGACGACAAGGAGAAGCTGTTCCCCGTCCGCGACTCCGAGCTCGAGCTTTCAGATCTCCTCACCCCCGAGATTCAGAAGGACTACATCGGCAACGAGCGGTTCCGCGTCATGTCCTGGCATGGCTTCAAGGCGATCGACAAGTGCTACCGCAAGATGTTCGGCCTGAACCGCCCGATGTTGCACCAGATGCTGTGCAGCCCGTCCCTGATGTGGAAGGCAATTCTGGAGAAGGACCCCTACCCCGTCACCGCCTGCATCTGCTGGTCCTCCAACCCGCTGGCCTGGGCGCCGAACACCAAGCGCGTCTACAAGGCCCTCAAGGCCCTCGAGCTCCTCGTCGTCGTCGACTACTGGAAGACCCCGACTGCAGCTCTCGCCGACTACATCATTCCCGCAGCCGACTGGATGGAGCGCCCCTGCTGCACCACCTCTGAGGACTCCAACGACTTCATCGTTACCGGAGACCGTGGCGTCGAGCCCCTCTACGACCGCCACATGGACTTCGACTTCTTCAGGGCACTCGGCATCGCATGCGGCCAGAAGGAGTACTGGCCCTGGGAGACCTACGAGGACCTCATCGAATACCGCCTCGAGCGCGTGCCCGACATGAATCGCGAGAAGGCGACCAACCTCGGCAACTACTTCCCCTACGGCACGGACTTCTACAAGTACGCAAAGCCCCTTGCCAATGGTCAGCTGCGCGGCTTCGCAACTCCCTCCCGCAAGGCCGAGATTTTCTCCTCCGTCCTCGAGGAGCTCGGCTATGATCCCATTCCCGTCTACACCGAGCCCGAGACTCCGCTGGGCAACCCCGAGCTGGCCAAGGAGTACCCGCTGCGCCTGACCACCTCCGGCCGCATCAGCCCGTTGTACCACTCCGAGATGCGCACGCCCGGTCACGGTACTCGCTCGGTCGTCCCCTGGCCAATGACTTGGATGCACATCAACGATGCTCGTAAGCTGCACATTCGCGAGGGGGACTGGATCTGGATCGAGACGCGCATGGGACGCATCCGCCAGAAGGCTCATGTGGGCTGGGACCTCCCCGAGGGCATGGTCCAGGTTCCGCCTTCATGGTGGTACCCGGAGCTTCCCGCCGAGGAGCCGTGGAGCCAAGGCGTGTTCGATTGCGCCGCAAATGTGCTCATCGACGACGACCCCGATCTCGCCGACAAGATGACCGCAACTTGGAACGCACGCGGCCTGCTGTGCAAGGTCTACCCCTGCATCGACCCGGCCGATCAGTCTGACGAGAACGTGCCCATACTACGACAACCCCGATGCCGAGACCGTCTGGGACCGTGCCTACAAGGAGATCGGCTGCTGGGAGCTCAACGGCAAGTAAGATCCCAACGTTGTAATTGCCAACCTTATCGATTTTCTTTTCCTAGATAAGGCGGCAGAAATCCCACAAGCAGGAGGGGCAGTTGCAGCTGCCCCTCCTCTTTTGCGTTTCAAACTTTTCTCGACTAGCACAGATGGAGGCACCCATGGTCTATGGTCCGCCAGCGGGCTTTGTGAGAAACAAGCCCTCTGTTTACATCGACAGGGACTACTGTATCGGCTGCATGAAGTGCGTGCGCCTTTGCCCGCAAAAGCACGTACTCGAACCCGCCCGCGACGAGCACGGCCCTTACTCGCACGTCACAGACCACATGCTTTGCGCCGGATGCGGACTGTGCCTGCAGAACTGCCCCACCCATGCTGTCCGAATCAAGCTGACGTTGCGAGAATAACTTCTCAAGAAACTTGAAAACAAGACTAGCGGAACATGTGTTCGTGATATGATTCGCACCAAAGCCGCGCTGGAGCTATAGAATGTCTGGTAGCCGCAGATAGGCCGGTCTGCCGAGCATTGGCATAGTGCAACCGGCGACAAGTCGTCTGGCCAGCACAAAGAAGCTTCCACACAAGGAGGGGCAATGGAGAGCACTGCAGGTCATCTTACAGCAAACAACATCCCCATTGTTGCCAAATTCATGCCACCGGCGCAGCGTCTCTGGGGCAAGCCAAGAGAGCGCATTATGCACCTGCTCGACCGCTCTCGACGCCAGCGCTTCACGTTCCTCAACGCTCCTGCAGGCTATGGCAAGACAACCGCTCTCGCGGACTGGTTCTACAGCCTCACAAATGCTGGAGAAAAAGCAGCATGGTTCGCCATCGACCGCCGCGATCGCGACTCGAAGTGCTTCTGGCTCAACTTCCACTATGCAATCTGCACAGCCCTGGGTATCGATTTCGTGAAAAGTCTCGGTGCGGTTCAATCCATGGCAAGAAACGAAGCCATCCTCACAATGGCCAACGAGATGAGTCTCAGTGCACGCAAGTGCGGCGGCTTGTTCATCGTTATAGAAGGGCTTGACGTCATCTACGGCTTCGAGACGCTCGAAGAGCTCCTGACGCTCATGTTGGCGCTCTCTGGAAACGTCCATATCATCCTGTCGTCACGTGTCGCCTTCACCAAGCACAGCTTCCCCGGCTTTACCATCCCAGACGTCGCGCTCAATATCGACTACAGCATGCTTGCGCTTACAAAACAAGAGATGCTCGAATACCTTCTTGACGCCGGAGTCGAGCAAGTGGAGGAGCCGGACTTGAGTCTTCTCCATGATAAAACGCAAGGCTGGCCAGCCGGCACGGCTATCGTCATGGACAGCGTCGATGCGGGTGTGTCATTCAAAGAGGCTGTCGCCAATTTGTCGGGTACCGATCCCCGCCTCAACGAGTTCTTCGAGTTCGAGGTCTTCTCTGGTTTGTCCCAAGAAGAGAAGGACTTCCTCCTCAAGACGGCATCTCTTGGCATGATCTCCACCAGGGTCGCTGGCTACACGCTTGGGGATGTCGATGTCGACACCGTGATCAGCAGCCTGCACAGGCGCAACGCGTTCTTCTTCCCCATCGACACAAATTCAGGCGAATATGAGCTCCATCCCCTGTTCTCGCAGTGGGTCATGAAGAAAGCCCAAATCCTCTCCTCGCACGAGCTCGGATTTTTGCTTCGCAAAAACAAGGAGGATGTTATGAAGTATAAAATAAGTGAGCTTGCAAAGCTTTTAGGGGTTTCTACAAATACTGTGAGACGCTACGAAGATATGGGATATATATCTGCGGTGCGTGACGAAAAAAGCGGATATAGATATTACAATGATGATGATATTTTTTCTGTGATGAATGCAATAATGCATGTAAAATATGGTTTTTCGCATGAACAGATAAGCCAGATGCAGTCATTTTCTCTTGAAGAGACAATTGATGCATACAAAAAAAGAATGGATGAGATGGATA
>ERZ827168.5464-NODE-5464-length-10574-cov-17.589315_pt1 | contig 10574 bp, 9 predicted proteins | sample MGYA00519868_ERZ827168 | MGnify/ENA primary metagenome ERZ827168 (study PRJEB31778, sample SAMEA3449271) | human gut metagenome | biome: human gut; feature: human-associated habitat; material: faeces | place: United Kingdom | collected 2010/2012 ...
GATCTTTGTACTTTTCTTTTCCATAGTGTGTGATTTACCTCCTCACAAATTGGTGACATCATCCTAACGTGTTATTAACAGATTGTCAACATTTCAGCAATCTGAGGGGCAGGTAATTTTGAACAAATTATGAACCTCATTTTCTCCCTTTTCCCCAATTTTGGCCTGATTTTTCGAGTTCTTATCGGATAATTTACAATCCTTTACACGTTCTTAGCGGCCAAACAAGGCCCTTTTCTATATTTTGTATAAGGATATTTCCGCGCATTTGTTGGACAATATATCGACATATCGCTATATGTCTGCAGCACATACCGTCTCGGCCTGACACCCCGAAGCGCCGCTTTTTTCGCGCAGCACCTTGACGCTGGGCCATATATGCAAGTATAATAGCTCAGTTGTGTTTTCCAAATAGAGACAGAGAGGGAGAACCCTGTATGAAGAACCGCATCATCGCCGCTCTGGCGGCCCTGGCCGCCGGCGCGCTGCTGTACCTGCCCGCCATTGCCGCCGCGCCCCAGCCCCGCACCGCCTCGCCCACCGTTGTTCCCGCCGCCGTACACCGGCTGGCCGCCGCGGCGGACGCCGTGACCACGTCCGTCCTTCCGGACAGCGCGTCGCTGGAGGACCTGCACCAGGAGATACGGCGGGAGCTGGACCGGCTCAACGGCCCGGTGGGCATCGACCTGGCCTGGTGGCAGTCCCACTATAACGACATCATCGGCTACGTCTACAGCCCCGGCACGCCCATCAGCTATCCCATCGCCTACGACGGCAACAACGAGTATTACCTGCACCACGACCTGTACGGGAATTACAGCGAGTACGGCACGATCTTCCTGGACGCCCGCGTGCCCAGCGACTTCTCCGGGCAGAACAACGTGCTCTACGGCCACCACATGGCCGACGGCTCGATGTTTGCCTCCATCTCCAACTACAAGCAGCAGTGGTACTATGACGCACACCCCTATTACTATGTCTACACCAACAACGGCAACTACCGGGTGGACCTGTTCGCCGGCATCATCGTGCCCGGCGAACACGAGGTGTTCAGCACCAGCCTCAGCACCTCCCAGCTCCAGCGCTTTATCAGCGAATCCACCTTTTACTCCGGAAAGGGCGTGCCCTCCGGCCAGATCATGACGCTCTGCACCTGCTCCTACGAGGCGGCCAACTACCGCTATGTGGTGCTGGGCGAGATGATCCCCCTTGCCGACAGCACCGCAGAGGAGACGAACACATGACCCCGCAGGAACAGAACGAGATCTATGAAATGCTCGTGCGGCGGGCCAACAGGCCCGGCACGTTTACCGCCGTCAACGGCCTTCGCGTCACCTCCCTCGGCGACGGCTGTGCCGAGGGCGAGGCCGACCTGACGGACAGCCACCTGAACCCGCTGGGCATCCCCCACGGCGGCGTCTACTGCACCATGATGGACCAGGTGGCCGGCGCGGCCGCCTGCTCCCGGGGCAGTATGTGCCGCACCGTGGACTGCGAGGTGCGCTTTTTCGCACCGGCCCGGGGCGGAAAGCTCTATTCCCACGCCCAGGCCATCCGCATGGGCCGCAGCATCACCGTCATGCGGGCCTGGGTCACTGACGGCGAGGGCACGACCTGCGCCGAGGGGACGTACACCTTCCGCATGAAGCCGGGCTTCCCCGCGGAATAAAGAGTAAAAGAGAACCGCCATCCGGCGGTTCTCTTTTGCTCTTTATTCCTTTGCCTGCTTCATGGACAGGCTGATGCGCTTTTTCTTCTCATCCACGTCCAGTACCATCACCTTCACGATGTCCCCCACGGACACCACCTCGGAGGGGTGCTTGATGAACCGATTGCACACCTGGGAGATATGCACCAGACCGTCCTGATGGACACCGATGTCCACAAACACGCCGAAATCGATGACGTTCCGCACCGTGCCGGTGAGCACCATCCCCGGCTTCAGGTCCTTCATATCCAGCACGTCCGTGCGGAGGATGGGTGCGGGCAGGTCGTCCCGCAGGTCGCGGCCCGGCTTCACCAGCTCCTTCACCACATCCCGCAGGGTGGGCACGCCCACCGCCAGCTTCTCCGCCACCTGCGCCTCACCCATAGCCTGCACCTTCTGCATCAGCTGGGCCACCGCCCCCCGGCGCACGTCGTCGTCGGTGTAGCCGCACAGGGCCAGCAGCCCCTCGGCGGCCCGGTAGCTCTCCGGATGTACGCCGGTGTTGTCCAGCACATTTTTGCTCTCCGGCACGCGGAGGAAGCCGGCGCACTGCTCAAAGGCCTTCGGCCCGAGCTTGGGCACCTTCAGCAGCTTTTTGCGGTCGGGAAACACGCCGTTGCTCTCCCGGTAGGCCACGATGTTCTTCGCGGTGGCGGCGTTCAGCCCGGCCACATAGGTCAGCAGGCTGGCGGAGGCGGTGTTCACATCCACGCCCACGGCGTTGACGCAGTCCTCCACCACGCCGGTCAGCGCCTCGTCCAGCCGCTTTTGGGGCATATCGTGCTGGTACTGCCCCACGCCGATGGACTTGGGGTCGATCTTCACCAGCTCCGCCAGGGGGTCCTGCAGCCGCCGCGCGATGGAGATGGCGCTGCGCAGGTTCACATCGTAGTCCGGGAACTCCTCTGCCGCCAGCTTCCCTGCGGAATAGACCGACGCCCCGGCCTCGTTGACGATCATGTAGCTGACGCCGGGCAGTCCCCGCAGCAGCTCCACCGTCATCTGCTCCGTCTCCCGGCTGGCCGTACCGTTGCCGATGGCGATGTGGGTCACGCCGTGCTTTTTGCACAGCGCCGTCAGCCTGGTGATGGCCTCCTTCTTCTGCCGTTCGCCGTAGGTGGGATATACCACCGTGGTGTCCAGCACCTTGCCCGTGCCGTCCACCACCGCCACCTTGCAGCCGTGGGCGTAGCCGGGGTCGAGGCCCATGGTCACGTGTCCCTTCACCGGCGGCTGGAGCAGCAGCGGCTTCAAATTCAGCGCGAACTGGCCGATCGCCCCCTCGCAGGCACTGTCGGTGAGGGTGCTGCGGGCCTCCCGCTCCAGGGATGGATAGATCAGCCGGTCGTAGGCATCCTCACAGGCCGCCTTGATGAAATCCATGGCCCGCGAGCCGGGCTTTACCACCGCTCGCCGCAGCGCGGGCAGCGCCACGTCCCGCTCCAGCAGCACCGTGACGGAGAGATACCCCTCCTTCTCGCCCCGGTCGATGGCCAGCACCTGATGTCCCGCCAGCCTGGGCAGTACCTGCTCAAAGTCGTAGTACAGCCGGTAGACACTGTCCTCCTCGCTGGCGGCCACGCTTTTCAGCCGTCCCTGCCGCATCAGCAGCCCCCGCAGCGTCTTGCGGATGGCCGCGTCGTCGGAGATGACCTCCGCGATGATGTCGTTCGCCCCCTGCAATGCGTCCGCTATCGTCTCCACGCCCTTCTCCGGGTCGATGTAGTCCGCGGCGGCCTCCGCCGGGTCGGGGCAGTCCGCCGCCTGGGCCAGCAGCAGCTCCGCCAGCGGCGCAAGCCCTTTCTCCCGCGCCGCCGTGGCCCGGGTGCGGCGCTTCTGCTTGTAGGGCCGGTACAGATCCTCTACCTCCGCCAGCGTGGCGGCGTTCTCAATAGCGGCGGCCAACTCCTCCGTGAGCTTGCCCTGCCCGTCGATGGCGGCCAGCACCTCCTCCCGGCGCTTGGCTAAATTACGCAGATAGCGCAGCCGGTCCTCCAGCTTCCGCAGGGCGGTGTCGTCCATTCCGCCGTGAAGCTCCTTGCGGTAGCGGGCGATGAACGGGATGGTGTTGCCCTCGTCCAGCAGGGCGATGACATTTTCCACATGGCGCAGGGGCTTGTCCAGCTCCCGGGCCAGCAGCTCGGCAATAGTAGGCATGGGAATGCGTCTCCTTTCAGAAAACTGTGACCGCGCCCGGCGCGGTCACAGGTGTGTTTTTACTTATGATACAGGGATTTTACCTCGTAGCGCGGCTCGCAGCTCACATTGATGCCCAGCCGCTTGTAGAGCTTGGCATCCTCCTCCGAGATAACAACGGAGAAGTGGGCGTCGCAGCCCCGCAGGTTCTTCAGCTGTGCCTGCACCATGGCCGCCAGCGGGTTGGTCAGCCCGGAGATAGCCAGCGCGATGAGCACCTCGTCGGAGTGCAGCCGGGGGTTGCGATGCCCCAAACTCTCGGTCTTGAGAGTGCTGATAGGCTCGATGACGGAGGCGGGGATCAGCTCCAGCTTGTGGTCGATGCCCGCCAGCTTTTTCAGCGCATTCAGCAGCAGCGCGGCGGACGCGCCCAGCAGGGCGGAGGTCTTGCCGGTGACGACGCTGCCGTCCGGCAGCACCATCGCCCCGGCGGGCTTGCCGGTGGCCTCGGCCTTGGCCAGGGAAGCCGCCACGGCGGGGCAGATGTCCGGCGTGACGCCGGCCTGCTGCATCACCAGCTCCAGCTTCCGCACCACGCACTCGTCGGCCTGTCCCTTCAGCCGCTCCACGCACCCGGCGTAGTACCGCCGCAGGATCTCCATGCGGCTGGCCTGGCAGCACGCCTCGTCATCCACGATGGCGAAGCCCGCCATGTTTACGCCCATGTCCGTGGGGGACTTGTAGGGGCACTCGCCCTGGATCTTGCGGAACATGGCCGCCAGCACCGGGAATATCTCCACGTCCCGGTTGTAGTTCACCGTGGTCTCGCCGTAGGCCTCCAGGTGGAACGGGTCGATCATGTTCACGTCGTTCAAATCGGCGGTGGCGGCCTCGTAGGCCAGGTTCACAGGGTGCTTCAGGGGCAGATTCCAGATGGGGAACGTCTCGTACTTGGCGTACCCGGCGGAGATCCCCCGGCGGTGGTCGTGATACAGCTGGCTCAGGCAGGTGGCCATCTTGCCGCTGCCCGGGCCGGGGGCTGTGACCACCACGATGGGCCGCGACGTCTCGATGTACTCGTTCTTGCCCAGTCCGTCGTCAGACACGATGTGGGCCACGTCGGAGGGATACCCGGCGATGGGGTAGTGCTTGCAGCTCCTCACGCCCAAAGCGTCCAGCCGCTTGATGAAGGCGTCCGCCGCCGGCTGCCCGGCGTACTGCGTGATGACCACGCCGCCCACATAGAAGCCCTGTCCCCGGAATACGTCCATCAGCCGCAGCACATCCTCGTCGTAGCCGATGCCCAGGTCGCCCCGCATCTTGTTCTTCTCGATGTCGCCGGCGCAGATGGCCACCACGATCTCCACGTCGTCCTTCAGCGTCCGCAGCATACGGATCTTGCTGTCGGGCTGGAAGCCGGGCAGCACCCGGGATGCGTGGTAATCATCGAACAGCTTGCCGCCGAATTCCAGATACAGCTTGCCGCCGAACTGGGCCAGCCGCTCCGTGATGTGCTGTGCCTGCAAACGCAGGTATTTGTCGTTGTCAAAGCCGAGCTTCACCTGTGATCTCCCCAATCTCTTGTCAAATCGAGGTTCATTATACTACATATTGTGTGCTTAGGAAAGACCATTCAACGGGTAAAATGTCACGAACTTTTGCCCTATATTTTGGCGAAAGCCACCGTTGCAATTTGACGCTTCAGAGGATATACTAAAAAATACACCCCTATGGACAGGAGGACGGATATGCGATTTCATGTGGTGTGGCGCAAAAGTCACGAGCCGGAGGAGGCCTACCGGGACTTCTTCGAGACCAACGATATTTACGAGGCCAAGGACTTTGCCATGCGTCTGGCCTTTGATGAGACGAACTGCGTGTTCGTCCGGGACGAAAAGCGGGATGAGATCGTCCGCGATTTCGACGCCGAGGTATACCGCCGATAGAATACAGCAGAAAGAAACCCCTCGCCTCCGGCCATACTATGGCCGGAGGTGAGTTTTTTATGACTAAAAAGGACGGCAGCTTCCCCTACGACGCCACCCCGGACGTGCATCACTTCAACGGCGTGCCGGAGAGCTGCTTCGACGTGGTGAATATGTACGGCACGTACAACATCCAACCCACCAGCGATACGGAGAACCGCTTCCCCCTCATCGCCCCGGGCCTGCCGAAAAGGCTGCGGGATATGCACATCGGCAAGGAGGACCTGTGACCATGGCATGGGACGGCGGATTTTTCCGCCGTCCCATGCCATCCTGTCATCTATCCATGATGAGCTGTCAAAAAAAGTAAACATTTGCGGCATAAAACCGCCGAATATTTTAACCATTTAAAGCACGGCTCGGTACAATGCACAAATAATTGTTATTTCTTTGTCAATTCACCTAATTGACGCTTTTTTCACAAACCCGTATAATATAGATAAACTGGTAAGACCAGCGGCGTCCTGTTGCGCCGCCGCGCAGCTAAAACACAGCAAGGAGCGTTTTCATGTATACCTTAGGCATCGACATCGGCAGCACCACCTCCAAGTGCGCCGTGATCAAAGACGGAACGGAGCTGGTGGCCACCAGTCTGCAGACCGGCGGCCTGGGCACCGGCGGCCCGGAGGAGGCGCTGGCGGCGCTGTGGCGGTCCAGCGGCCTGACGGCATCGAACATGGCCCGCACCGTGGTCACCGGCTACGGCCGGAAGAATTACGAGGGCGCGGACGGCGAGATCAGCGAGCTGACGGCCCACGCCCTGGGTGGCCGCTTCGTGTTCCCCGACCTGCGGACGGTCATCGACATCGGCGGTCAGGACGCCAAGGTCATCGCCCTGTCCCCCTCCGGCAAAATGGTGAACTTCGTCATGAACGACAAGTGCGCCGCCGGCACGGGCCGGTTTTTGGACGTAATGGCCTCCATTCTCCGGTTGGACGTGGACGACCTGGACACCGAGGCCGCCAAGTCCACCGCCCCGGCGTCTATTTCCAGCACCTGCACCGTGTTTGCCGAGAGCGAGGTCATCAGCCAGCTGGCCAACGGTGTCAAGCGGCCTGACCTGGTGGCGGGCATCTGCCGCAGCGTGGCCAGCCGCGTGGCGGCCTTGGCCCGGCGCGCCGGCGTGACGGAGCAGGTCTGCCTCTCCGGCGGCGTGGCCCGGAACGATGCCGTCCGTCAGGCGCTGAGCGAGGAGCTGAACGTCCCCGTGTCCGTCGATCCGCTGGCCCAGTATTTCGGCGCCATCGGCGCGGCGCTGTGGGCGCATAAAGAAGTGAGCAAGTGAAAAGATGGAGATCACTTACTATATAATATAACGCGAGGAACAAGGAGGAAGAAAAATGGCAGAAGAAGTGAAGAAAGCCCCGAAGCCGGTCGATGTGAATTCCGCCAAGTATAAGCTGGGCAAGATCGCGGCGGACGCCTATGTGGACGCCATCGAAGCCAAGAAGCGGGGCGAAAAGGTGGCATGGGTCTCCAGCAACTTCCCCGTGGAGATCCCCGAGACCATGGGCATCGCCACCGTGTACCCCGAGAACCAGGCCGCCGGCATCGCCGCCCGCGGCGCGGGCACGAGAATGTGCGAGGTGGCGGAGTCCGAGGGCTACTCCAACGACATCTGTGCCTACGCCCGCGTGTCCCTGGCCTACGCCAAGCTGAAATCCTGTCCCGAGCAGGACGTGGCCATGCCCGACGTCCTGCTGTGCTGCAGCAACATCTGCTCCTGCATGATCAAGTGGTACGAGAATTTGGCCCGCGAGCTGAACATCCCCATGATCCTGCTGGACATCCCCTTCAACCCCGACTATGAGGTGTCCGACGCGGAGGTGGCCTACGTTACCGGCCAGTTCTGGGACGCCGTAAAGCAGCTGGAGGAGATCACCGGCAAGAAGTGGTCCGACGAAAAATTCAAGGAAGTCACCGGCTTCTCCTGCCGCTCCAGCCGCGCGTGGCTGGCGGCCACCGGCTGCGCCAGATACGTCCCCTCCCCCTTCAACGGCTTCGACCTGCTGAACCACATGGCCGTCATGGTCACGGCCCGGGGCAAATCCACCGCCGCCGATGCCATGGAGACGCTGCTGAAGGAGTACGAGGACAACCACAAGAACGGCACGTCCACCTTCCGCACGGAGGAGAAGCACCGCATCATGTTCGAGGGCATCGCCTGCTGGCCCTACCTCCGCGCCACCAGCACCGGCCTGAAGTCCCGGGGCATCAACATGGTCACCACCATCTATGCCGACGCCTTCGGCTTCGACTACAACACCTTTGACGAGATGATCCGCGCCTACTGCAAGGTGCCCAACGCCATCAATTTGGAGATGAGCCGCGACAAGCGCATCAAGCTCTGCAAGGACAACCACGTGGAGGGTATGCTGGTGCATACCAACCGCTCCTGCAAGCTGTGGAGCGGCTTCATGTACGAGATGAGCCGTCAGATCGGCAAGGCCTGCAACATCCCCGTGGTCAGCTTTGACGGCGACCAGGCCGACCCCCGCAACTTCTCCGAGGCCCAGTACGACACCCGCGTCCAGGGCCTGACGGAGATCATGGAAGCCAACAAGGCTGCGAAAGGAGAGTAAACCATGAACGACATTCTGAACCGTTTTCATGAGATCGCCGTCTCTCCCAAGGCGCAGATGGAGCGCTACCTGGCTGACGGCAAGAAGGTCGTCCTGTGCGGCCCTGTGTATACGCCGGAGGAGATCATCCACTCCATGGGCTTCGTCCCCATGGGCGCGTGGGGCGGCGATGTGGCGCTGAACCGTGCCAAGGAATACTGCCCCGCTTTCCTGTGCGCCATCGTCCAGTCCCTGCTGGAGCTGGGCATCAGCGGCGCGTATGACGGCGCCAGCGCCATCGTCATCCCCTCCCTGTGCGACACTCTGAAAACCGTGGGCGAGAACTGGAAGTACGCCGTGCCGTCCATCCCGTTCATCCCCATGACCTATCCCCAGAACCGCAAGCCCGCCTACGGCGTGGCCTATACCAAGGCCGGCTACGAGCGGGTCATCCGCGACCTGGAAAAGCTGGGCGGCACGTTCTCCGAGGAGAAGCTGCTGGATTCCATCAAGGTCTACAACCGCCACAACGATGCCATGCGGAAGATCGACCAGCTGTTGGCTGTTCACCCGGAGATCACCGCCGCCCAGCGTAGCGACATCTTCAAGAGCGCCTTCTTCATGACCAAGGAGGAGCACACGGAGCTGGTGGAGGCTCTCATCGCCAGGCTGGAGGGGCAGACCCCCGCGGCGGAGAAGCTGCCCATCGTCATCTCCGGCATCCTGACGGACGCCCCGGCGCTGAACGCCATTCTGGACGAAATGGGTCTGCACATCGTGGCCGACGACGTGGCCGCCCAGTCCCGCCAGTACCGCACCGACGCGCCGGAGCGCGACGACGCGCTGAACGCGCTGGCGGAGAAGTTCGCCAATATGGACAACTGCTCCGTGCTGTATAACCAGGATAAGCCCCGCGTTAAATGGATCGTGGACACCGCCAGGGCGAGAAACGCCAAGGGCGTTCTCGTGGTGCTGACCAAGTTCTGCGACCCGGAGGAATTCGACTATGTGATGATCAAGAAGGCCTGCGAGGCCGCCGACCTGCCCCTGACGCTGGTGGAGGTGGACCGTCAGATGGTCCGCTTCGAGCAGGTCCGCACCAACCTGGAGACCTTCCGCGACCTGCTGAAAATGTAACCACCTGCCAATAACATACATGGAGGAACAACATGAGTGAAGTCAAGCGCCCCCTTGAGGGAGTAAAAGTTCTGGAGCTGGCCACGTTCATCGCCGCTCCCTGCTGCGCCCGTTTCCTGGCCGACCTGGGTGCGGAGGTCATCAAGGTGGAAGCCCCCGCCGGCGATCCCCTGCGCTACACCGCCGTCAACGAGGGCCGTCCCCAGGATCAGAAGGAGAACACCTCCTACGATCTGGAAAACGCCGGCAAGACCTGCGTCTGCCTGAACACCAAGACTGAGGCCGGCCGCGCCGCTTTGGAAAAGCTCATCGCCGAGGCGGACATCTTCATCACCAACTGGCGTCAGCCCCCCCTGAAGAAGGCGGGCCTGGACTACGATACGCTCCACGCCAAGTACCCCAAGCTGGTCTACGGCTTCGTGTCCGGCTACGGCGAAAAAGGCCCGGACAAGGATCTGCCCGGCTTCGATTTCACCGCCTTCTTCGCCCGGGGCGGCATCCTGGGCACGCTGTTTGACAAGGACGCCCTGCCCATGCTGACCATCGCCGGCTTCGGCGACCACCAGGTGGGTATGTACCTGGCCTCCGGCGTGCTGGCGGCCCTGTACCGCGCCCGGGAGACCGGTATCGGCGACCGCGTCGTCGTCTCCCTGTTCCACAGCGCCATTTGGGACGTGTCCCTGATCCTGCAGGCCAGCCAGTACGGCGACCCCGCCACCCAGTACCCCCTGTCCCGCCGCACCCTGCCCAATCCGCTGGTGGTGGCCCACAAGACCAAGGACAACAAGTGGCTCCAGATCGCCATGCCCCAGTACAACCGCCACTATCCCATCTTCATGCGGGCCATCGGCCACCCCGAGCTGGCCGAAGATCCCCGCTATTATCCCCAGACCAATCTCCAGGCCAACATCGGGGAGTTCTACGACTTCCTGGTGGCCGAGATGGCCACCCGTACCCTGGATGAGTGGTGCAAGCTGATGGATGCCAACGACCTGCCCTACGCCGTGGCCCAGACCTGGGATCAGCTGCTGGTGGATAAGCAGGCAT
>ERZ827168.5466-NODE-5466-length-10570-cov-3.792107_pt1 | contig 10570 bp, 8 predicted proteins | sample MGYA00519868_ERZ827168 | MGnify/ENA primary metagenome ERZ827168 (study PRJEB31778, sample SAMEA3449271) | human gut metagenome | biome: human gut; feature: human-associated habitat; material: faeces | place: United Kingdom | collected 2010/2012 ...
AAGACCGCCGTCCGCAGCAACGTATGGCAGTCGGCCCTGCCGCCGCTGTATCTGGTGGTGTCGAACCTGAGCGTGCTGTTCATCCTCTGGTTCGGCGCAAAGAACGTGCTGGGCACGGGCTGGCGCGCGTGGGACATCGCGGCGATTACGACCTTTCTCTCCTGCTTTGTCAAAATGGCGACCAAATCCTCCAAGGCGGCGAAGCTGTTCAATGCGGTGCAGCGCGCGGAAGTTTCCTGGAAGCGCATCAAGCCCCTGATGAAAACGCCGGAGGAGCTTGCGCCGCTGCAAATCCCGGCCGGGCAAACGGTGGAAGCGCAGAACCTCTCCTTTGCCTATGAGGGCGGGGAGAACATCTTTTCCGGCCTGTCCTTTGCGGCGCAGCCCGGCGAGATCATCGGCGTGACCGGGCCGGTTGCCTGCGGTAAATCGACGCTGGGATGCGTGTTTCTGAGCGAAAGACCCTATGGCGGTTCTGTGCGCATCGGCGGGAAGGAGCTGAAGGACTTTGCGCCGCGGGAGATTGCGGAGACGATCGGTTATCTCGGCCACGATCCGGAACTTTGGAACGACACGGTGGAGGCCAACGTGCTCTGCGGCGACGAGGGCGATGCAATGCAGTGGCTGAAAATGACCGCGCTGGACGATGAGGTGTGCGCGATGGAACAGGGGCTGCAAACCGTGGTCGGCAGCAGCGGCGTGCGCCTATCCGGCGGGCAGGCGCAGCGGCTGGCGCTGGCCAGAACGTTGGCGCACCCGCGCCCGGTGCACGTGCTGGACGACCCGTTTTCCGCGCTCGACCGGGGGACGGAGGATGCGGTGTTTGCCCGGCTCAAGGAATATGCGAAAGACAAGGTAGTGCTGCTGATTTCGCACAGGCTCTACCATTTCCCTGAAATGAAGCGGGTGATCTTCATGGCGGACGGCGCGGTGACGATCGGCACGCATGCGCAGCTGTGCGAAAAGGTTCCGGCCTACCGCAGCCTGTATGAAAGCCAGACGGGAGGTGCTTCGCGTGAAGAAGAATAAAAAAGGCGTGTTTGCCGCCGTTCGGTCTGCCGCGGCGACGCATAAGCTGCTCAGCATGGGCACGCTGCTGTGCACGGCGGCCTCGGTGCTGGCTTCCCTGCTGCCTCCGCTGCTGTTGGGACAGGTGATCGATAGCCTGACCGGCGGCGTGGCGCTGACCTTCGGCGCGGTGCTGGCGTATTTCGGCAGCCTGGCGCTGGAAGGCGCGCTGGCTTCCGGGCAGGAGATTCTGCTGGAGATGTTCGGCCAGAAGATGACGCACGCGCTGCGCTCCGAAATGTCGCAGAAGCTGACGCATCTGGAAGCATCGACGCTGGCGGGGCAGAATCCCGGCGAGATTGCCGCGCGGTTCTCCGGCGATGTCGACACGGTGGAGGCGCTGTTTACCTCCGGCGTGATCTCGATGGCGGCAGATGTCTGCCGCCTGATCTCGATTTTTGCGGTCATTGCCATCAAGAACACGGGGCTTGCGCTGTTGTTGCTCCTCGTGCTGCCGGTGCTGACGGTCTTTACGCGCCATGTACAGAAGCGCATGCTGGCGGCGCAGCTGGAAAACCGCCGCGCGGTCGCCGGCATCTCCGGCCAGGTGCCCGAAGCGCTGCACAACATCCGCACCATCCACGCGCTCGGTCTGGAAAACTACATGGAAAAGCGCTATGACACGTACATCAATGAGAGCTACCGCGCTATGGAAAAGACGAACTTCTATGATGCCGTTTACTCCCCCGTTATCCTCATTACGAACGCGGTGGTCGTCGCCGTCGTCATGCTGCTTTCCGCTTCCGGCAACACCACCGTGCTGACGTTGTTCGGTATGTCCGCCGGTACGGCTGTTGCCGTTATCAACTATATTTCGCAGATCTTCACACCGGTTGAAAGCCTTGGCATGGAGATTCAGACCATCCAGTCCGCGTTGGCGGGCATCCACCGCATCAACGAGTTCTTCGCGCTGGAAGAAAATCCCGATACCGTACCGACACATGAGCTGAAGACCATCATCGCAAGAAGCGGAAGCGTGCCGTTTGTCGAGTTCCGCGATGTCACGTTCGGCTACGATAAGCGCGTGGTGCTGGATCACTTGAGCTTTAAAGTCATGGACGGCGATCAGGTCACGCTGACCGGCCGCACCGGCGCCGGCAAGAGTACCATCTTCAAGCTTCTGCTCGGCCTTTATAAGCCGCAGAGCGGCGAGGTGCTCATTCACGGCGTGCCGGCGGCCGATATCCGCGATGATGAACGCCGCCGTCTGTTCGGCTGCGTGGAGCAGACGTTCCACATGGTGCCGGGCACCGTGCGCGACCAGATCACGCTGTATGACAGCACAATCCGCGACGAAGCCGTGCACACTGCGGCGGAGCTCACCGGGCTCAAGGATACGATTGAAAGCATGGAAAAAGGCTACGACACGCGTTGTACCGATGATCTGTTCTCGCAGGGTCAATGGCAGCTTTTGTCCATCGCAAGAGCTGCAGCAGCCGCACCGAGCATGCTGCTGTTCGATGAGATCACCGCAAACCTTGACGCCGAGACCGAACGCGCCGTGCTTTCCGCTTTGAAACGCGTAGCGGAAAACCGTACCGTCATTTCCATCTCGCACAGAACTTCTGCCGAACTTGGTCGCATCATTGCTCTGACAGATTAAACACAACACACAAAAGGCGAACCGCGAAAGACCCGTTGTTCGCCTTTTGTATATTCTTTAAGTTTACATAATTTTAGTTATCCGTACATGGAACATCGCTGTTTCGTATCTTATAATCCAATCATACCATGTTGCTCGCGAAATGTCCACTTTTTTTAATTTTGAGCAGATTTTTCTATGCGAAAATCATACAAAACTGATTAAAGCTGATTATACCGTTTAAAACCGCCCATACTCCTGTTTGCAAGCGCCGCAAAAATTGCAAATTGTGGAGGTGCTTTTATGTATGCGTATGCGCAGAGCAAAGTGGAAATTTGCGGAGTGAACACGGCAAAGCTGCAAACCTTGAAAAATGACGAGATGCGCGAGCTTTTAGACCGCAGCCATCACGGCGATAAAGATGCGCGCGATAAGCTGATCTGCGGCAATTTACGTTTGGTGCTCAGCGTCATCCAGCGCTTTACAAGCCGCGGCGAAAACCCGGATGACCTCTTTCAGGTGGGCTGCATCGGGCTCATCAAGGCCATCGATAATTTCGACCCAAGCCACGAGGTAATGTTCTCCACCTACGGCGTGCCGATGATCTCCGGCGAAGTGAAACGCTTTCTGCGCGACAACAACGCCGTGCGCGTCAGCCGTTCCATGCGCGACACGGCGTACCGCGCCATGCAGATCAAAGAGCAGCTGACGAACGAAAACGGCAAAGAGCCGAACATCACGGAAATCGCAAAGCGCATGGAGCTGCCGCCCGAAGACGTTGTCATCGCGCTCGAATCCATCGTGGAGCCGGTGTCGCTTTACGAGCCGGTGTTTTCCGACGGCGGCGACACCATTTATATTATGGATCAGGTGAAAGGCGGCACGACGGACGGCGACTGGCTGGAGGAAATTGCCATGCGCGAGGCGATTCGCGATCTGACCGACCGCGAGCGAAAAATTCTTTCCATGCGGTTCATCGACGGCAAAACACAGACCGAAGTCGCCGGGGAGATTGGCATCTCGCAGGCACAGGTCTCACGCTTGGAAAAAGGCGCGATGAGCCGCATTAAAGCAGAGCTGTAAGCCAGAACGGCAAGGGAATTCCCCTGCCGCGTACATAAAAACGCAGGCTTATGAAAAGTCTGCGTTTTATCTGTTTTAATTCAAGTTTTGTAGCGGTTCGGATAAAATCTCGCGAAGTTTTTGCTCTGTCTCAGCTGTTTTGGGGCAGGAGCCTTGCGATGTCACGGGGCTGCCACCGCCTTTTGCGCCGAGCAAAGCGTTGATTTTCTGTGCGGCAGCGCGGCAGTCGAGCGCGCCGTTTTTACCGCGCGCGCAAATATAGCGCAAACGGTCACTTTCATTGCAGAACAGCACAGCAGAGAAATTATCGTCCGCGCAAAGCGTTTCGGCAATCGTTTTGCATGCGTCAAAATCGACCGGCAGGTATACCGCAATGAAATTCTCCTGCGCTTCGGCATGCAGCTTTTCGCTGTACAATTTTGCAAGCTGCGCGTTTTTCTCGCGGAGCTTCTGGTTCAGGCCCTGCACCTGTTCTTCCTTGCGGGCGAGCGCGTCGAACACGCCGTCCGGCTTTACGGAAAGCGCAGCGGCGGTGCGGCGCAGCTCGGCGTTTTCTTTTGTGAAGTGCTCCAGCGCCAGCACGCCGCAGGCGAACGTGATGCGGCAGCCGGATTTATACCGCGCATGCTCTAAAACCTTGATTAGGCCGACCGGTGCAGTGCTCATGAAGTGCGTGCCACAGCAGGTGCACATTTCGGTGTGATCACCGTCTTCCACCTCCACGATGCGTACCTCGCCGTGCAGCTTCTCATTTTTCTTGCGCAGCGGCAGATTCGGAAGCTCAGAAGCGTCCACATTAAAAATACGCACAGGCGCGTTTTTCCAAACGAGTTCATTTGCGTATTTTTCGCCGGTCTCGATCTCCTCATCCGATAAATCGTGGTCAAGGTCGATGGTCACGACGTCTCCCGCCATGTGAAAGCCGACGTTTTCCGCGCCGAACAGCACGTCATAGGCATGCGAAAGCAGGTGTTCGCCCGTGTGCTGCTGGGTGTATTTCAAACGCTTTGCGGCATCCACTTTGAGCGTGACGATTTCGCCCACCGCAAACGGCTTTTCTGTGCGGTGCAGCACCGTACCGTTCGCTTCAAAGCAGTGCGTGACCGGCACAAAGCCCTGCATAGGGTCGTAAACCGTACCGATGTCGCTCAGCTGCCCGCCGCCTCCCGGAAAAAACGGTGTGCGGTCAGTCTCAAGGTCATAGCCGTCGTTTTTGTTCGGCGTACAGCTCACAACACGCGCGGTGCATTCGAGCATCTCCGGCGCGGTGAGATACAATTTTTCGCAGCTCATTTATGTACTCCTTTTGTAAAACGAGGTGCCGCCGCAGCCGCACCCCGCCTATTCTATGTTTAATTCAGTTTAATTCAAAATGTTCCGCAAGCTTTTGAAGCACTTCTTCGCGCGTATTGCGCTCTGTGTTTTCCCGTATCAGCGTGAAAAATCCGCTGTGCAGATAAGCTTCATACACCTCCGGGCTGTTCACCGACGCAATACACGCTTTGAAATTTTCAAACGCCGCTTCCGGGTTCGAGCACTTTTCGATCTCTTTCAGCAAAAACTGCTTTTCCGGATCGCCGCGGTTGAAAAACAATGCAACAGACATACTTTGCGGTGAGAGCATCACCGCCACGTGGTTCGGCTCTGCGATTTTATGCAAGGTATCAAGCGGGATATTGGTATCGACTATGACTTTTCTGTCGCCCGAAAGTCGAATCAGCTCGGCGACTTCAAATTCCGCTACTTCTTCCGAGACGCCGTTATACCAATCATAAAATTCCTTCGGCGTGCGGGAAACGTAGTGCTGCCAACTCGGCATCGTGTTGAAATAATTCAAGTTTGGCTGATTCTGTTCGTCAACGACGGACAAGATCGTATCCATGTTGTAATTTTCTTCGCAGTGTAGCATGTTGTACTTTTTTGATAACATGCTGCACATGGTCGATTTTCCGGCATATGCCGTGCCGGTGATAAAATAGCAGTTTTTAAGATAGAATTTTAAAATATTATCTTGAATTTTCATGTATATAGCTCCTTTTTGACATAACAAACTTAGGGTCTCTTGACCCAATTTCAAACGACTGATTTCTCAGCGGATGCGGTTGTTGTTATACAAAAAGCTGCAATACATAAAGTGTTCTCCTTTGCTAAAGCTGAATTTCGCTTCGGTATTTTCAGTATAGCATAGAAAACTCTAAAAGGCTACCGAAAAATGAAAAAATGCGCCGGACGCCCGACGCATCTTGAATTTTCAGCTTATCTGCCGCAGCACTTCTTGTACTTTTTGCCGCTGCCGCAGGGGCACGGATCGTTGCGGCCGACCTTCGGACCCTTTACGATCGTGGTGGAAGCCTTCTGTGCCTTGTAGAGCTCCTTGCGCTTCTCTTCGGTGAGAATGGAATCCCACTGCGGGAGCTTATACAGCCACTCGGCCTTTGCGCCGACCATGTTGTAATAGAGCTTCTCCGGCTCGTAATCAAGGGAAACCTCCGTCTCGGCGGTCATGTTCTCCAGGTCGTTTTCCGCCTTGAGACTCTCGTTGATGCCGTCAAGGTAGCCGGTCATTTCGATGATATCCACGCCGAAGTGGTCAGCGAGTGCCTGTACGGTGCCGCTCTTCGGAGCTTCGCCCTTGAGGAGCTTCTCGTAAAAATCCTTTTCTCTAAGGAAATATTGTGTCCAGTACTGTTCTGCGCCGGGCTCTGCGGACTTCTTGTCTGCAAAATCCTGCCAATCCTTAAAAAGTGCCATGATGCTTCATCCTTTTCGTATCTTTTAAGCGGCTTTCGGTTATCCCCTGAAAGTCTATTTTTGATTATAACCGAATCCGCTGCTTTTTTCAAGCAGAAACTACCCTAATATATTGAAAAATAGTGCCAAACGTGCTATTCTTATAAAGAAATCCCGATTATATTTCGATTTTTTAGTTGAATTTCTATTTTTTGAGCACAAGGAGACAAAAATGGAACCGAACAACGAGCGCAAAACGCCCGCGGGCGAGCAAAATGAACTCTTTAAAAAGCAGGTCTTCAGCGATGAGACGCTGCGCACCGCAGATCCCGATGAAGAAGAAACCGGTGAGCAGCATTTTGAAACGCTCACTTTCGATAAACCCGCCGTGCTCGACGAACGCTTTGCCGCGCGCAAAGCAGAACGTGAAACCGCACAGCCGCCGCAGGCAAAACCGGCGGCTCCTCGTCCTGCCGCAAAGCCGGTAAAGCGCCAAGTGCCCGCCGCACAGAAAAACAAATCCGTTTCTCATGAGCGCAGATTGTACAGCGGCGAAACACCGTCCGACGCAGCATTGCGCATCACGCGGCAGATTGCGGCGCTTGTGCTGTGCCTGCTGCTTGTGTGCGGCGGCTTCTGGGCAAAGGGCACCGTGTGGGACATTTGGACCGACCGCGATATTGAAGACGTGCAGAAAAGCACGTATTACAGTGCTGCCGCAAACAGTGCACAACTTCGCTTAGATCAGAATCTCCCCATCGGTTACGACGCCGCGCAGGCTGTATGTATTTCTTTGGGACAGCCCATTTCGTCTTCTGCTATCCCCGCAAAAGCAGATGACAAAGACACGCTCATCTTCCCCGCAGACCTTACGGGCAGCATGGAAACGGCGCTCGGCAGCCAAAAGCTGCAGCTTGAAACCGGCCTTACGAACACCGATCTTTTCAAAGAAATCTACAAAAGCCTCAAGAAAAAGAAACCCGTCATCGCGCTGATGCTCGTCGCTGACGCAGAATCGGCCAAGCTGCAATACGGTGTTGTGACCAGTCTTGATGTCCGCAACAACCGCGTGACCGTGGCGCTCAGCGAAGGCGTGGACACGTACACGCTGGCGGAGTTCGTCGCTGCCACACGCTTTGAAAACACGAAGAACATCCCGCTTCGTTTGCGGTTTTCGCTGCTTTTCGGTACACTTTCCCGCAATACGGCGATCTTTTTAAAATGAGCGGGCTGAAGATTACTCTCCCCGCGCCGTGCGCGTTCATCCTCTCCCGCCTACACGAAAACGGTTTTGAGGCCTACGCCGTCGGCGGATGCGTGCGCGACAGCTTACTGCACAAAACGCCGCACGATTGGGACATCACGACTGCGGCAAAGCCGAAAAAAATCATCGAGCTTTTTTCCGACATTCCCGTTTTAGAGACCGGCCTTAAACACGGCACGGTGACATTGCTCATCGACCACGAACCGTACGAGGTAACGACGTTTCGCGTGGACGGAAATTACACAGACGGCCGTCACCCGGACAGCGTTGCATTCACGACCGATATTCGGGATGACCTTGCGCGGCGCGACCTGACGATCAACGCCATGGCCTACAGCCCCGCAACCGGAATCATTGACCCGTTCGGCGGGCAGGAAGACCTGAAAAATGAAATCATTCGTTGCGTGGGCGACCCGCACAAGCGATTTTCGGAAGATGCGCTGCGCCTGATGCGCACGGTTCGTTTCGCGGCTGTACTCGGATTTACGGTCGAGCCCGAAACGCTGCGCGCCGTGCACGACCTGCATGAAACGATCGGGCGCGTCGCGCAAGAGCGCATTTTCACGGAGCTTTTAAAGACCGTCTGCGCACCGCATGCCGCCGAGGCGCTGCGTGCCGCGCCGGAGTTGTTTTTTTGCGCCGTGCCGCAGCTCGAAAATCTCAAGGATGTGCCGCAAAACAGCAAATATCACATTTACGACGTATGGGAGCACACGCTGCACGCGCTCGAAAATATCGGCACAGATGACCCCATCGCCTGCCTTGCGATTTTATTTCACGATGTCGGCAAAAAAGCCGTCCGCACGACGGGTGAAGACGGTTATGACCACTTTTTCGGGCACGCGGAGAAAAGCGCCGCGTTCACCGATGAAGCTCTGCGCGCGCTGCACTGCGACAACAAAACGCGCGAAAACGTCACGGAGCTTGTTTTGCTGCACGATACCGCTTTTCCGAAGCGCACGGCAAAGTTCCGCCGCCTGCTCGCAAAACTCGGCTATGAGCAGTTCTACCGCTTGCTCGCCGTAAGCCGTTCAGACAGCTTAGCGCACGCGCCGTGGTGCATCGAAGACCGCTGCAAAGCGCTTGCGGATGCCAAAAGCGAAGCCGAAGCGCTGCAAAAAGCGGATTTCTGCTTATCTCTGCGCCAACTCAAAATCACCGGCAAAGACCTGCAATCGTTTGGCTTTCAGGGCAAAGCAATCGGCGAAACCCTAAACAAACTCTTAGACGCTGTGCTGTGCGGCCAGCTTCCGAATGACCGCGAAGTCTTGCTTTTGCACCTTGAACGGTACACACAAAAACACAAATAAAGTGCAAACCGCGCCGCTCGGAGCTTTTCCGAAACGGCGCGGTTTTTTTGGCCTTTACTTATATGTATCGTAAAGGCCGAAGCTGATACCGATGGCTTCGTTGACGCGCTGCATGGCGTCGTCATCGAGCTTGCCCATTTTTTCTTTTAAACGGTGCTTATCAATGGTACGGACCTGCTCCAAAAGCACAATGGAATCCTTTTGCAGGCCGGTGCGCTCAGCATGGAGCGCAATGTGCGTGGGCAGGTTTGTTTTGTCACGCTGGCTCGTGATGGCCGCCGCGATCACCGTGGGACTGAACCGGTTGCCCACATCGTTCTGCACAATAAGCACGGGGCGCACGCCGCCCTGCTCGCTGCCCACCACGGGGCTTAAATCTGCGTAGTAAATATCGCCTCTGTGTACATTCACGGTTTTCACACTCCGAACAGAATTTGCATCAACGCCCGCGGCGCTACTTATATTCTTGCCCGTTTTTTCGGCGCTTAAACACGCCTGTTCCATTCTATTACAAAGTTGTGTGTTCCGTGCAAAATACGCAGGATTTATTTGCCCTCGATCTGCAAAAAAACCTGCGGCAATTTTTCGATGAGGTCTGTCGGCAACATACCGTGCTGCGAAAGCGCTTCGGCGCAAAGGTCACCCGCCGCACCGTGAATGCACACGGCGGAATATGCCGCTTCAAAAGGCTGCGTATTCTGCGCGCACAGCGCACCTGTGATGCCGGCCAAAACATCGCCGCTGCCGCCCTTTGCCATGCCGGGGTTGCCCGTTGTGTTCACACGCGTTTCACCGCTCGGCGCTGCGATAATTGTGCCCGCACCCTTTAGCACGGTGATAACGCGGTACGTCTGCGCAAAGGCACGCGCGGTCTGCAAACGGTCGGCACGCAGCTCTGCCATGGTGCGGCCGTTTAGACGGCACATTTCCCCCGGGTGCGGCGTGATGATGACCGGGGCTTGCGGCACAAGTAGTTTTTCCGGCGTTTTGGCAAGGATATTCAGCGCGTCCGCATCCAGAACGACCGTCCCGTGCGCATTTTCAAGTACGGCATCCACAAGCTTTACCGCATACGGCGCCGTGCCGAGCCCGCAGCCCACAAGGCACGCACTCGCCTTGTCGATAGCGTCAAGCACCGCTTCGCCCGGCGCTTCCGTGGGATCATACAGCGTGAAGATTGCCTCCGGCACGGCGGGAGCCAAGATTGGGTACAGCGCATGCGGAATGGCGATGTTCAAAAGTCCCAAACCGCTGCGCAGCGCCGCACGCGCAGCCATGATGCACGCACCTGCCATGCCCACGCTGCCGCAGATCATTAAAAGCCGCCCGTATGTGCCCTTGTGCCCCTCCGGGTCGCGCTTCGGGAACAGCGGACAAATGTTGCCGAGCAAAACGGATTCCGTGTCACACGGCAGCATCTCAAGGTGCTCCTCCTTGATGCCCACCTGACGCACAACGGTCATGCCGCCAAAGCCCGCTGCCGGGTACACAACGCCCGCAGGCTTCATCGCTGTAAATGTCACCGTAAGGTCT
>ERZ827168.5467-NODE-5467-length-10569-cov-5.580179_pt1 | contig 10569 bp, 7 predicted proteins | sample MGYA00519868_ERZ827168 | MGnify/ENA primary metagenome ERZ827168 (study PRJEB31778, sample SAMEA3449271) | human gut metagenome | biome: human gut; feature: human-associated habitat; material: faeces | place: United Kingdom | collected 2010/2012 ...
ATGCCGAGGCACACGCCTGCATCATCGACGGCCTGCGCATGCACAAGGGCAAGCGCTTCGTATATGCCCACAATAACGAGGAGTCGCTGCGCCTGCAGCTCAAGCACGCCACCGAGCTGGCCGAGGAACAGAAGGGCGGCGTACTGGTAATCACCGAGGGCGTGTTCGGCATGAAGGGCGACCTGGGATTTCTCGACGTGATCGTGAAGGCCAAGAAGGACTTCAACTTCCGCCTGCTGGTGGACGACGCACACGGATTCGGAACTATGGGCCCGGGCGGTCGCGGAACCGCCGCGCACTTCGGGGTCGTGGACCAGGTGGATGTGCTGTTCAACACCTTCGCCAAGTCGATGGCCGGCATAGGAGCCTTTGTGAGCGGCCCGCGCTGGCTCATCAACCTGTTCCGCTACAACATGCGCTCGCAGCTCTACGCCAAGTCGCTGCCCATGCCCATGGTAATCGGCGCGCTGAAGCGTATGGAGCTCATCCGCAACCACCCCGAGTACCAGCAGAAGCTGTGGGAGATCACCAACGCTCTCCAGAGCGGCCTGAAGGAGAACGGATTCGATATCGGCGTCACGCAGTCGCCCGTCACCCCCATATACATGAAGGGCGGCAACGAGGAGGGTACCAACCTCATCGTCGACCTGCGCGAGAACCACGGTCTGTTCTGCTCGATCGTGATCTACCCCGTCATCCCCAAGGGCGAGATCATCCTGCGCGTCATCCCCACGGCGGCACACACCATGGAGGACGTGGAGTACACGATCAACGCTTTCAAGGCGGTGCGCGACAAGTTCGAGGCGGGTTACTACCGCTCGATGCCCATCCCGCAGAAGGCCGATCCCGAATTTAAGGTCCGATAACTTTGATTTTCCCTGCGGGCGACCTGCCCGCACTCGATAAGCTGCCCGAATATCGGGCAGCTTTTTTTGTCGGGTTGCGGGTGTTGGGGAGGGCGGTGAGACGGAGTGTGTGGAATTTGTCTTCGGCAGTTGCAGGATTTTGCGGATGTTTTCGGGCTGCGGCCTGCAATCCGCTGTCCGCCGATGTCGGAGGTAAAAAATGCAGTCCGTCGGGACTGCGCGGGCCGTAGCCTCGGCGCGCGCAGGCCCGCAACTTACTTTACGTTCGTCTGCGTCCTCCGCAGGCTGCTGCCCGTACGACTTGCAGAGCCGTATTGTCACGATGTTTTATGCTGTTCGCCGACGGCGGTCGGATGCTTTAGCAGTCCGCCGCGTGGGGCGGCGGCGAACTGCACGACTCAAAGAGCCGCAATATTTCTCTTAATGATTTTTCATACGTTACCTTTTGTGCGGACAAAAGGCAACGCGAAAAATCGCCGCGGTGAAACGATTTCGGGATCGGCCACAGCGCCTGCGCTGAATCGGATGCCTGACGGCACTTTTGAAGCAATCAAAAGATTTCCGATTCTTGACGCTCCGTCGCCGCGGCCGCCCTCTGTCCGAAATCGCTTCTGCCGCGGGAGTGGCTGGCGCGTGTGTAATAAACAGTCATGCCACCGAACGTAAGTGAGGATTGGCATCGCAAACGGGTGGTTGTCGGAAGAGATTCCATTCGTTTTTCTTTTTGGAAAAAGAAAAATGTGGAATGACGCGGGGCGGAGTATTCGGCTTGCTGTTCGCCGACGGACGATCTCGGGCAAAATTTATCTTCGGCGGCTGCGGGGGGGCGCACCAAAGGTGCGAGCCGCCGAAGATAACGCCGCTCCGCGGCGAGGTTGTTCGGGTCGTAGCCTGTGGCCCGCGCGCCTCTGAAGAGTCGCAATATTTCGTTGTTACTCTACCTGCGGTCGTACACGCCCACCTTGTAGCGCGACGGCGAGATGCCCACGCGCTGCTTGAAGTATTTGCCGAAGAACGACTGCGACACGAAATTGAGTCGGTCCGACACCTCCTGTACGCTCATTCCCGTCTGCATGAGCAGTTTCTTGGCCTTGCGGATCACGGCGTCGTCGATGATCCACGACGCGTTGTGGCCCGTCTTGTTCTTGCAGATGAGCGACAGATATTTGGGACTTATGTCGAGCCTGGCGGCGTAATACTCCACCGACCGTTCGCGCTCGCAATCGGTTCCCAGCGTCGCGAAGAACTGCGCCAGAAGCTCGTCGCTGCGGTTGCGGCGCCCCTCGGCCTTCATCGAGTCGGCGTTGGCAGTGACCACGGATATGAGCGTATAGAAGAACGATGAGAAGAGTGAAGCCACGATCTTGTCGCCGTAGACGTCGCCCGCACTCGCCCGCGCGGCATCGCACAGCATGGTCAGCATACGGTGCAGGCGCTCGCCCGAGGCGGCGTCGACCGAGAAGCACGAGCGCATGCCGAACAAGGTGTGCGAGGCGAGGAAATCGATGGTGTCGACGTTTATCATGTCGAGAAATTCGCGCGAGTAGGTTATCAGATATCCCATACAAGCCTTGCTGCATCGGAAAGACTCCATCACCGAGTCCTCGCGCAGCAGGAAGACCGAATTGGAACGCATCTCGTAAGCGCGGCCGTTTATCACGGTCTTGGCGGTGCCGTTGCACACTACGCCTATGGTAAGGCCGTCTATCGCGCTCGGAGGTCCCTCGAGTGTGCGGAAATTGACCAGCGGCGACAGTACCAGGCTGTCGGAAACGAATCCGCCGTCGCCGTAATATTTCTGAATCCTGGAAATGGGAATCTTATTAACATCCTCACAAACTCTCTTTCTCTCCATTTTATCTTTAGTAGTTTATCCCTCCTGTTTTTCATGGCTCCGACCGCAACCCCTCGACCGCAACGCCGCGGCCGAATGTCGTTTTCCCGCGGCCTTTCCTCCGACAGCAGCCGAAACGGCAGCCGAATAAATAATCGTGCGCCTCTACTCCGTCGCGCGGTCGCACGGGCACACCACGTTCAGGTCGCCGTGCAGACACTTCACCCTCATCGGGAACTCGCCGCCGCGCTGTCCGTCGACATCGGTGTCCTCGCTGATGGGGGTCGTCAGGGTGAGGGTCCCCGTACGCAGGAACCTTACGGCTCCCGTGTTTATGCCCAGCACGTAGAGCAGCATGTCGCACGCCGAAAGCAGCGGGTTGCGCTTGCGCAGGAACAGACAGTCGAACACCCCGTCGCGCAGGCTCGACTTGCGCGCCAGAGGCACGCGGCCCGCCGTCTCGCCGTTGAACACCAGCCCCATCAGGGTCTGGTACTCGAAGGTTTCCTCGTCGGTGGTGATGGTGAGGGGTATGCTGTGCAGGTTCTTCAGATCCTTCAGCCCCGCGACGAGATAGGCCAGACGGCCTATGCGGTGCTTCAGCCCCTCGGGCGTATGCTGCGAGGTGGTAGTGAATATTCCGAAGCTGAATATGTTGACGAAATAGATATCCTTCTCGCGGCCGCGGCCTATCTGCTCCACCACGCCGCAGTCGATCTGCTCCACCACGCCGCAAGCTATCTGACGCGCCGCCTTCACTATGTTGCGCGACATGCCCAGCGCCCCCGCGAAATCGTTGGCCGTGCCCGCGGGTATGACGCCCAGCGTGAGCGACAGACCCTTGTGTTTCATGGCGTTGATGACGTAGTTGAGCGTGCCGTCGCCGCCCGCGACCACCGCCAGATCGACATCCTCGTTGCCGTCGAGCGGATTGGCGCCGAACTCGATGGTCTCGGTACGCATGTCGTAGCCCGCCTCGCGGAAGACGGTCACGATCCGCCCGATGTTGCGACCGATCCTGCCCCGTCCCGCCTGCGTGTTATATAGCAGCACTGCTTTCTTCATAATCCTTACGTTTCCGACCCGACGGCCCTGCCGACGGTCAAATAGCGTGAAATCCTTCGGTGTGCTTCAATGCCGCGCCCAGAGCCTCCGAATAGTAGACTTCGTAGCCCCCGTCGGCCGCGGCCGTGATGAAATACACCAGCACGCCGCGCTTTTCGAGGCGCCGCGCGCACTCTATGGCCCGCTCGCGGCCCATGGCCATGAACATCGTGCCGTAGGCATCGGCTTCGGCGCACGTGGCCGCCACCACCGTCGCCGACAGCAGGTCGGTCACGGCGCTGAGCCCCGTCACGGGGTCTATCGTGTGGGCCACCTTGCGGCCCCGATCGTCGATGTAATATCGTCTGTAATTGCCCGACGTGGCCAGCGCGCAGTCGCTGAGCGATATCACCTGCTGCACGTGGCTGCCCGGGGTGTCGTTGCCGTCGAACGGAGTCTCCACACCCACGCGCCACGGCTGTCCGTTAGGGTTTTTGCCGCGGCAGCTCACCTCGCCGCCTATGTCGACCACATAATCCTTTACCCCCGCCTCGTCGAGCATGCGCGCCACCATATCGACCGTGTAGCCCTTGGCTATGGAGTTGAAATCGAGCTGCATGCGCCGATCGGCCTTCACCAGGCGGCCATCCTCTATGCGCACCTTGTCGAATCCCACGAACTGCATGATCGAATCGACGTTCACGCTGCGCGAGCGGTCCTTGCCCGCGAATCCGTAGGCCTCGACCAGCGGCTTGACCGTCACGTCGTAGGCGCCGCCGCTTTCGGCGTTGACGCGCCCCGCGAGTTCGAAATTGAAGGCTATGTGACGGTCCACGCTGTCGGTCAGTCCGCGGTTGATGCGGCTGAGCAGCGAGTTTTCATCGAAGATCGACATCGAGCTCTTCATCTCAGCGTCGATGGCCTTCACCCTCGAATAGATCTCCGACGACGGGAGCGAAGTATGCGCGCTAACGTGCACGAAAGTGCCGAGCATCTCGCCGTCGACCTGGACGTACGGCTTTTCGCACCCCGACGCAAGCAATGCGACGGCCGCGCACCACCACAGGCAAAGGTTTCGTAAATTCATCGTCTGCATACAATTACCGCACGACCGACGAACGGGGGGAGTCACTCCCGCATGCGTCGCCGCACCGTCCGCCGCGTCGGCATCACTGCGCAAATATACGTAATTTTGGCAAATTATCGCCGTCGGCGCGAAAAAACGGGCTTCGCTGAGGCGAAAATCATCTTTTTTTGAGCCTAAAATATTTGTATCTGAACTAAATTCGAAGTAATTTTGTCGCACGCTCCGGCGTAATTCACGGTAAGGGGAATGCGTCGTGGAGTGGAACCTCGGACCGCGCAGGATCTGGATTGAATGCCTCGCGGCCCACAAATCAAAATTTTTTTATGGCTTATTTAACAGCAGAGAAAAAGCAAGAGCTTTTCGGCAAGTACGGCAAGTCTAACACCGATACGGGTTCTCCAGAGAGCCAGATCGCGCTGTTTTCGTACCGTATCAGCCACCTTACTGAGCACCTCAAGAACAACAAGCACGACTTCGGAACGCAGCGTTCGCTGCTGCGTCTGGTAGGTAAGCGCCGCCAGTTGCTGGAGTATCTCAAGGAGATCGACATCGAGCGCTACCGCGCCATCATCAAGACCCTCAATCTCCGCAAGTAGTTCCGAGAGGCGTAAAAGAGGCTGTCCCCCGAGCGACAGCCTCTTCTCCGAAAAATGTTGCGACGGGACTGTCGGCCGCGCCTTGCGGGGCGCACGGACGATGCTCGTCGGACATTTTTTGCGTGAAAATTCTTATTAGACGAAAAATATTTTATGGAAGAGACAAAATTGTACAACGCTGTACAAAAGACGATCACGCTGGCTGACGGCCGCGAGATCATGATCGAGACCGGCAAACTGGCCAAGCAGGCCGACGGTGCCGTCGTCGTCAAGATGGGCGACACCATGCTGCTGGGTACAGTCGTGGCCGCCAAGGAGGCCAAGGAGGGTACCGACTTCATGCCCTTGCAGGTGGAATACAAGGAGAAGTACGCCTCGTGCGGACGATTCCCCGGCGGCTTCATGAAGCGCGAGGGCAAGGCCAGCGACGCCGAAGTGCTGGTGGCGCGTCTGATCGACCGCGCGCTGCGCCCCCTGTTCCCCTCGGACTATCACGCCGACGTGTTCGTTACCGTTAACCTCATATCGGCCGACAAGGATATTCAGCCCGACGCTCTGGCGGGTCTGGCCGCTTCGGCCGCGCTGGCCGTGTCGGACATTCCGTTCGGAGGTCCCATCTCGGAGGTGCGCGTGGCGCGCATCGACGGCGAGTATGTCATCAACCCCAACTTCTCGCAGATGGAGGCCGCCGATCTGGACATCATGGTCGGAGGTACCATCGACAACATCCTCATGGTCGAGGGCGAGATGAAGGAGGTGTCGGAGGATGTGATGCTCGGCGCCATCAAGTTCGCCCACGAGGAGATCAAGAAGCAGTGCGCCGTGCAGATCGAGCTGTCGAAGGAGCTGGGCAAGGACGTAAAGCGCACCTACTGCCACGAGACCAACGACGAGGAACTGCGTCAGACCATCATAGCCGAGCTCTACGACAAGGCCTACGCCATCGCCACCAGCGGCACTGCCAAGCACGAGCGCTCGGATGCGTTCGACGCTCTGGAGGCCGAGTTCGCGTCGCGCTTCACGGAGGAGGAGCTGGTTGAGAAGGCTCCCCTGATCCACAAATATTTCCACGACGACGTGCTGAAGAAGGCCATGCGCAACATGATCCTCGACGAGGGCAAGCGTCTGGACGGCCGCCGTACCGACGAGATCCGCCCCATCTGGTGCGAGGTGGGCTACCTGCCCGCGGCGCACGGTTCGGCCATCTTCACCCGCGGCGAAACGCAGTCGCTCACGACCGTCACGCTCGGTACCAAGCTCGACGAGAAGATGATCGACGAGGCTCTGGTGCAGGGCAGCGAGAAATTCACGCTCCACTATAACTTCCCGCCCTTCTCGACGGGCGAGGCACGTCCCGCACGCGGCGTGAGCCGCCGCGAGATCGGCCACGGCCATCTGGCCTGGCGCGCGCTGAAACCCATGATCCCCACGGGCGAGGCCATGCCCTATGCGCTGCGCGTGGTGTCGGACATACTCGAATCGAACGGTTCGTCGTCAATGGCCACCGTCTGCGCGGGTACGCTGGCGCTGATGGATGCGGGCGTGAAGATCAAGAAGCCCGTGTCGGGTATCGCCATGGGCCTCATATCGGATTCGGCAACGGGCCGCTGGGCCGTGCTGTCGGACATCCTCGGCGATGAGGACCATCTGGGCGACATGGACTTCAAGGTGACGGGTACCGCCGACGGTATCACCGCCACGCAGATGGATATCAAGGTCGACGGACTTTCGTACGAGGTGCTGGCCAAGGCTCTGGAGCAGGCCCGCATAGGCCGCATGCACATCCTCGGCAAGATCACCGAGTGCATAGCCGAGCCGCGCGCCGACTACCGTCCGTTCGTTCCCCGCATCGTGCAGATCACCATCGACAAGGACTTCATCGGTGCCGTCATCGGCCCGGGCGGAAAGGTCATCCAGGACATACAGAAGACCACCAACACTACCATCACCATCACCGAGAACGACGTGGCAGGCGTGGTGGACATCTTCGGTGTGGACAAGGAGGCTCTGGACGGAGCTCTGGCCCGCATCAAGGCCATCGTGGCCGTTCCCGAGGTTGGCGAGGTGTACGAGGGACCGATCAAGAGCATCGTGTCGTTCGGCGCGTTCGTTGAGATCCTGCCCGGCAAGGAGGCTCTGCTCCACATCTCGGAGATCGACTACAAGCGTTTCGAGACCATGGAGGAGACGGGACTCAAGGAGGGCGACCGCATCGAGGTGAAGCTCATAGGCGTCGATCCCAAGACCAACAAATACAAACTCTCGCGCAAGGCGCTGCTTCCCAAGCCCGAGGGCTGGGTCGAGCGTGAGCGCAAACCCCGCGAGGGCGGACGTCCCCGCGGCGAGAGAAGCGAGCACGGCGACCGCCGCGAACCCCGCAACAAGCGATAGGGCGGCGATCGGAAACAAATGAAGAGACTTTATCAAACGTTTAATTGTAATATCATCATGAAAAACTCATTGAAGTTAATGATTATCGCGGCAGCCGCATCGCTCGCACTGACGGGCTGCAACTGCTTCGGCAAGATGGCCAAGAAACAGGATCAGGTGACCATAGCCTGCACGCCCGACGTTCTGGCTCTGAACAACGGCAAGGTCGAGGCCGACATCACGGTCAACTTCCCCGCCAAGTACTACAACAAGAAGGCCGTTCTGAAGGTCACCCCCATCATGGCGTTCGAGGGCGGCATCGTCGAGGGCGCAGCCAAGTATTTCCAGGGCAGCAAGGTGAATGACAACTACACCGTGGTGGACAACACCATGGGCGGCACCTTCACCCAGCACGTGGAGTTCCCCTACGACGCACGCATGGCCAAGAGCGAACTGCGTCTGCTCGTCGAGGTAAAGTGCCCCTCGGGCAAGTGCAAGACCTTCACGTTGGTGAACGCCAACACGGGCGCTCTGGCAGGCAAGGCCGAGCAGCAGACTCTGGCCGCAGGCGGTCAGCAGGCCCAGGAGCTGAAGAAGCTCTTCTCGCTCCCCGTAGCCAAAGGCGTCAACACGCTCCAGAGCGATCTGGACTACGCTGCCGTCATGTCGAACACGGCCAACAACTACAAGAACGTGACCACCGTGGTAACCAAGGCCGACATCATGTACGCCATCAACTCGGCTACCGTGTCTAACAAGGCCGCCAACAGCGACGACCTGAAGGCGTTCAAGCAGAACGTGGTGGAGACCCAGTCGAACGACCGCGCCACGCAGAAGCTCTACGTGAACGGCTACGCTTCGCCCGACGGTCCCGAGAAGTTCAACGACAACCTCTCGAACGCACGTTCGAAGTCGGGTAAGAAGACCGCCGACAAGCTCCTTAAAGGCACCGGCATGGATCTCGACGTGGCATCTTACGGCGAGGACTGGGAAGGCTTCCAGGAGCTGGTAGCCGCTTCGGACATTGAGGACAAGGATATCATTCTTCAGGTTCTGCGCCGCTACGACTCATCGTCGCAACGCGAGTCGGAGATCAAGAACATGTCGGCCGTATTCACCGAGCTGAAGAAGGAGATCCTTCCCAAACTGCGCCGCGCGCAGCTGGTGAACAGCACCGACATCAAGGGTAAGACCGACGCCGAAATGGCCGCTCTGATCAACTCGGGCCGTCTGGACGAGCTGACCGACGAGGAGTTGCTCTACATGGCCGAGAGCGTTCTGACCGACGCCAAGGCCAAGGCAACCGTTCTGGAGTATGCCGCCAAGAAGTTCAACGACGCCCGCGCATACAACAACCTCGGCGTGGTATACGCTTCGCTGGGTGACAACGCCAAGGCTCTGGCCGCTTACGAGAAGGCCGCACAGCTGGGTCTGAACAACAACGAGATCAACAGCAACCTCGCTCTGGCCAACCTCGCCAACGGCAACGTCACGAAGGCACAGCAGTATGCCGCAGCCGCCGACGCCAAGACCAAGTCGATGATCGCCGCAGCACAGGGCAATTACAGCACCGCAGCGTCGACCCTCACGGGCTATAACGCCGCCATCGCCAACACGATGAACAACGACCTGACCGCAGCCAAGAAGGCTCTGGCATCGGATACCTCGGCCAAGGCCGACTACCTGCGTGCCGTGATCGCATCGAAGGAGGGCGACCTGGAGACCGCCAAGGCTCAGCTCCGCAGCTCGATCGCCAAGGATTCGTCGCTGGCTGCCAAGGCTGCCAAGGACGTGAACCTCTCGAACCTCTTCGCCAGCGGCTTCAAGCTCTAAGCCGAACGCGATTCGATAAAAAAGAGACTGCCCTCCGACGGGGCAGTCTCTTTTTTTACCTTTATATATTGACTTCATTCCGACTTGTCGGGCGCGGCCCACTCGGGATGTTCGGGATGCTCGGCGATGAACTCGTCCCAACTCTGCAACGGGCAGTCGTCGGTCTGCTTTTCCACCTTGCTGACTACTTTAATCAACGACATCGTGCGGCTTGAACCGCCCATCGGCGGATTCTTCACAGACTTGACACGGACCTTTATTTCATACTCGAACCCTTCCTCGTAATCGAATCTCTCTATCGGGTCTCTCTGCTCCCATCTGCGGCCATCGTATCCCAGAAGCATGCGGTGCGGCAACGAACTCTCGCCGTCGAACATGAAGCCGTAATAGGATGCTATGCGCATGTCGAGCGTGAACGAGTTCTCCTTGTCGCACGAAGCAAGCATGACAACGATTGCCGACATACAATAAAAAATATTTTTCATAGTTTAATGATGTAAATTAAACAATTTGGTCGGACATCTGTTTCCCTTACGCAATGCTCCCCGCGATTCACCTCGGTCTATTGAATGGATACTCCCTATCTTTCGCTGCATTGGGCCCATCGGGGGCTCTTTTTGCAAGATAAACATTTCATTTTAATATATCAAGTTCTTTTGTTCGATTATTTGCGTATCATGCGGCAATCGGTCTGCCGGTAGCGGTCCGAGAACATTTTAGTCGTTGCGCCTGTTTTACGAAAAGAGTATCAAAATTCGGGCGGCAGCCTGCGGGGAACGCGGCGTGAGCATCGGCGAACGACTGCGGGCCTCCGCGGGGCGAGGCTGCGGCCCGCGCAGTTCTGACGAACTGCAACACGCTGCGTCATGCCACCGAGCCGTCAGGCGAGGATTGGCATCTCAAACGGGTGGTTGTCGGAAGAGATTCCATTCATTTTTC
>ERZ827168.5468-NODE-5468-length-10569-cov-3.556116_pt1 | contig 10569 bp, 9 predicted proteins | sample MGYA00519868_ERZ827168 | MGnify/ENA primary metagenome ERZ827168 (study PRJEB31778, sample SAMEA3449271) | human gut metagenome | biome: human gut; feature: human-associated habitat; material: faeces | place: United Kingdom | collected 2010/2012 ...
ACGATGATATGTTCTGGGGACTGGCGCAGATGGAAGATGGTTCTTATTATACCTGCCAACTGAAACGATATAGTAGTACGCCAATGGAAATAGGAATTGAAAAAATCCCGGACGTCAGCCAGTTAAAGGAGCGCAACTGGTACTGGCAGGACTGGGCAGACTATGGACCGGAACCTCTTAGTACAGAACAGGATCCGTCGCAGGTTCCATCGGAGGATGAGGTAATGCAGGCTGCAGGGATCACAAAGGAAGAAGCACAGCAGGAAGCGGAGAAGGTACTCACTTCGATCGGGATAACGGGAGTGGAGGTAAATGCCTGGGATTACGTGCTGCAGTATTATGAAGAAAACGGGAGCATGGCAGATGATGAGGTCGGATACAGCCCGAAGCGTCAGACGAATACAGGATATGTTTTTCATTACACTCGAGAGATAGATGGAATCCCTGTCACCTATACGATGGATAACGGCGGGGGACTGGAAAGTATGGACAGCGATATGGAAACCTGGTGCTATGAGAAGGTGGATGTGACTGTTTCAAAAGATGGGATTGAAAAGATAGATCTGATAAACCTGTATGACATTGGCGAGATAAAGACGGAAAATGTAGAACTGCTTCCATTTGCGGAAATCATGGAGCTGTACGGGAAAATGATGGTGATCCAGAATGCGGATATTATGAATTATGAATTGTCCAGAACGTATCAGATTGACCGGATCGTCTTTGGGTACGGCCGTATTTACGAACCGGCTTCGGATGCGACAAGCGGGCTTCTGGTTCCAATGTGGAATTTTTTTGGAAGCTTTGTCGCGAGCGATGACCTCGACGGGGTCGCCTCGACCTATGAGAACGATACGAAATATCAGAGCTATCTGACACTCAATGCAGTGGATGGAAGTGTGATCAATTTGGGGCTTGGATACTGATGCAGGTAGTTGCGATCGTCCGCTATAATTTCCGTGGCTTCTGGAAGAATCCAAAGAGTATTCTGACGTTTCTGCTCGGATTTGTATTATGTTATCTTCTGAGTGCGCGGGTCATGGAGGTCATAGAGACCTATCATACGCCGGTCCAGGTCGCAGAACCATTCCTCTGGACGTTTGGGGATGCCGGGGCGATCTTGCTCAGTTCGGTGTTGCTGCTGCTTCTGTTCTCGGATTTGCCAAAGCTTGGCAGCATGACACCGTATTATCTGTACCGGACGACGAGACGGGTCTGGTTGATGGGGCAGTTTGTGTATGTCATCTGCGTGTCGATGCTTTATACGTCATTTCTGTTTCTGACGACGGTACTGCTTTGCATGAAAATGAGCTATGTCGGAAATGTGTGGAGCGAGACGGCGGCAATGTTGGCGTATTCCAAACTTGGGAAAGATCTGAGTGTGCCGTCGACCGTGAAAGTGATGGAGAGCATTACGCCGTATGGCTGTGTGCTGCAGGTTCTGTTGCTGCTGTTCCTCTATACCCTCTGCCTGAGCTTCCTGATCCTTGCAGGCAATCTGCTCTTTTCTGGCAACCGTGGGATTGTGTTGGGTCTTCTCTACAGTATGTATGGTGTGCTGCTTGATCCGAGGGTGCTCGGCGCGATTCTGCATAAGGAAGAATATGAAATGTATCAGATCAACATTCTGATCGGCTGGATCAGCCCATTGAGCCACGTTACCTATGCAAAGCACAACTTCGGCTATGACCGGCTCCCGACGGTCGGGCAGTCATGCCTGTTGTTTACCGGGATATTGCTTGTACTGTCAGTGATTTGTATGCGGGCAATGCGAAGATACAGCTTTCGGTTTCTGGGGGAGCGGAGCTGATAACACAACAAATGACAGACAGGAGAAAAGAGATGAAATCAGAATGGAGACGTATGTCCACAGGCCGGGGTTTCTGGCTTTCCGTGGTGCTCTGCGTGGCGGGGCTGCTTGCCGGGATCACGTGGCCGTCAGAGGTACAGCCGTCCGGCACATTTTTTACAATGGTGCAGAAGGCCTTCTGTGCAAAGCCGGTCTGCTATCTGTTGCCGGTCATCGCTGTTCTGCCATGGAGTGATTCTTTCCTGCGGGAATGGAAGAGCGGATACCTGAAGGCTGTGCTGCCTCGGATTGGCAGGCGGGCTTATGTGGAAATAAAAATTCTGACAGTAGCTGGCGGCGGGATTCTGGCTGTGTGGCTGGCGGCGATAGTGGTAACCTTTGGAAGCTTTCTTGTATGCTTTCCACAGGAGAAGGCAGGAAGCATTGCAGCAGAGCCTGTCCAAATGCTTGCCGCTACAGTATTGCGCTGCAGCCTGGTCGGGGCTTCCTTTGCCTCACTTGGAGGAATTTGCGGGATTTTGGGCGGCTCTGCAGATATGGCCTTTGGCATTCCGCTTGTAGTCTACTATTTCTGCATGATCTTGAAGGAACGTTACTTTCCGGATGCACTCTGGCTCTATCCGCCACAGTGGATTTCCGGGGCAGCCAGGTGGGGGGAACGTGGGGAAGGTCTGTGGCTCTTTCTTTTGCTGATGCTCGCCGTATTGATGGGAGGGCATGCGGCAACGATATATGGAAAAATTGAAGCGGGATAATAATAACCGGAGGGAATGTCTGGATGAAAGAAAAGAGACTGCACGACGATAAGATAGAGCTTATCCACGTCACGAAAAAATTTGGTCAGGAACTGGTATTAAAGGAAGTGAACCTGACTTTAGAGCAGGGAAGGGTGTATGGGATTGTTGGAAATAATGGTTCCGGAAAGACAGTCCTGATGAAATGCATCTGCGGTTTTCTGATTCCGACGACGGGACTGATCCAGGTGTTCGGCAGCAGCATTGGGCAGGATGTGGATTTTCCAGAGAGCCTTGGCGTGATCATCGAGACACCGGGATTTCTCACAAACCTGACCGGGCGGAAGAATCTGGAAATTCTGGCTGGCATGCGGCGGAAAATCGGTCCGGCAGAGATTCAGCAGGTACTGGAAAAGGTTGGGTTGGATCCGGCGCTGAAAAAGCCGGTGGCAAATTATTCGCTTGGCATGCGTCAGAGGCTTGGGATCGCTCAGGCAATCATGGAAGATCCAAAACTCCTGATTCTGGATGAACCGTTTAATGGCTTGGACAAGCATGGGGTTGGGGAGATCCGAAAGCTTTTGCTTGAATTGAAGGAGGAAGGAAAGACGATCCTGCTGGCAAGTCATAATGAAGAAGATATCCGCATCCTGTGCGATGAAGTATATGAAATGGACGGAGGTGTACTTCGGAAATGCGAAGACGAGATCAGAAAGTGATTGCGGCGGTGCTTCTGGTATTGCTTGCCGGAATTGAGAGCATAGGGGGTGGTGCACATGGTATGCCGTCTTATGCAGCGGAGCCGGAAACAAATGTATCTGTAAGCTTCATGCCCGTAGCAGGTGATGAGCCCGCAGATGCCCCAAATAGCCGGACAGAAATACTGCCAGAGGGAACTGTGCCGGAAGAAGAGCGATCAGACTTGCAGGGAAGCGCTTCGGATGTGCATGATGTAAATATAGAAGAAACATTTTCAGCGGACTTGGAGCCGGGACTTACGATTACCTCGATTGAGACCGAGCCAGATCCCATGGCAGAAGGGTGTGGCGGCGCCGGAGAGGCGTCTGCTGCTTTAAACGGGGCGGTGTCAGGCGAGGATACAAAGGAGAAGCAAAGCACGACAGTAGCCGATGGCGAAGCTAGTGTTGAACAGACAGAAGGTCTGGAAAGTGAGTTATCCACCGAGTGTACAGAACCGGCTACGGAAGCACCTGTCAGTGAGAAGGTACATCTCGGCATCGACAACCGTCATCGCTATGAAGGAATGGAGCAGTCGTTTGCAGATGGCTATCAGCCGGAAATACGGGATGGCAAGCTATATCTTACCGTTCCGTTTACCGCCAGCGGTGCATTGCAGAATGAGTGTCTGACGGTTGATCTCATTTTTGCGGAAAAGGAAAATGCACCATTTGTCTTTAAAAATTATCAAAAGGACGTGAAACTTCATTCTTATCGGTTGCAGGATGGAATTATGACGCCGCAGGGAACGGATACAAAGGGGACATCCGGAAACGACCTGACCGCAACAGAAGTGCCGGGCGGCATTGCAAACCAGGACGGAATCGCATCACCTGCCGACCAGCAGGATGCCTACTGCTATACTTGTGAGGTGCCACTACAGGAAAACGCAACGCCCGGTCAATACTCCGTAACAGTGAGGGCATGGGGGTATACGATGGATGGTGAGCGGGTAAATCTGGATTGTCAGATTTTTGTCAGCGTTCCGGAGCCAGAACCGGTTGCGGGTTCAAAGGACAACGGTTCCGGTGGAGGTGCCGGAGGAGGCGGGGGTTACTCGGGCGGGGAAAGTGGTGAAGCTGCTGAGGAAATTTTACATCAGCCAAAGCTTCTGCTGGAGACGTGCAGCCTTTCCGATGTGTCGCTTAAAGCAGGGGCGGAAGAGCCGATGAAGGTACAGTTCCGCAATCGCAGTGAGACACAGACAATCTACAACCTGAAGGTAACCGCTTCCACAGATACCAAGGCGGTGCAGCCGCTGCGCAATTCGTGGTATTTTTCCAGTGTCGCGCCTGGTGAGACGGTTGCAATTGAGGATGGAGTAAAGGTGGCGATGGCGACAGAGGATACAAGCGCAGTGCTGAGCTTTGATTTTGAATATGAGGATAAGAAGGGGACGGCAGTATCCGGAAAAGAGAGCATGCCGTTGCTGATTGGTCAGCCAACAGAGGTGGAGCTGCATAATGCTGCTTTTCCGGCAGTGCTTTATGCAACAGATACACAGGAGTTTTCTATCCAGGCATTGAATCTGAGTCGGGTTCTTGTTTACAACGTGCGTATACAACTCTCGGGAACAGGCCTGTTTCCGGCGGAGGATGTTTTCATTGGGAATATGGACGCAGGAACAGAAGGAAACGGAGCCATGCAGGTCTATGTCGGTACCAAGACCATGCAGGCGATCGGGGATGATTCCGGGACAGAAGATGTGGAAAAATACGGGCCGGTAAATGGGACGATTACCCTGCAGTATGAGGATGCGTCCGGAGAGACACATACGCAGACTGAGACATTTCAGAGTGAAATCAAAAAGCCGAAAGTGCTCTCACTGGAAGCGGACGATACACAGGAGACAAATGCGTGGTGGATTTCCATATTTGCAGCGGTTGGAGCCGGGATGCTTTTGGTTATTGTGGTGCTGGCGCTTAGGCTACGCAAGAAAAGTGCGCTGCTGCATGATACGAGATATCATGAACGCAGATAAGTATTCCCCCGCTTCAAGTGCGCGGAGCACTAAGCGGCGGGTGAGGGGGATGCTTATGTCAGTGGGAGTTGAAAGCTCCCACTGACAGATCGCGAAGCGACTGCGTTCATGAGCAAGTAGCGAAGCGGATTGCGAATGTCCGCTTTACACACGTTAGATAGCAACAGGATCATTTTCCTGGAAAGGAGCCTTCATGAAAAAGAAACGAACACGCCCTGATCGGATTGTACTGCTGGCGTCTCTTTTTCTGTTTGGGGCGCTGCTTTGGTTTTCTTTTTCTGTTCTGGATGGATGGGAAAAAGGGAAAAAAGAGTGTCAGGAGATTGTTACGTTGAATCCGGCTCAGATAGATGGGCAGCTGTTTACTGATCTGGGAAAATTTCCGGGTATATTATCTGCAACTCCATTGATCGAGCTTGATGCGCAGCTGAAGGTGGATGACTGCACCATTGATACAAAGCTTACTGGTATCGACCTTAATCGGCTTTCGATGCAAGTACAGGCAGCAGAAGATACGGCGCTTGGGTCTGAACTGGTATTGTTGCTGGGAGCAGACAGCCTCAAAGCTATGACGGACCGTAACGGGCAGACGCTTTCCGAAAAAAAGCAGAAAGAAATCCTGGAGCAGTTTGCAGATTTAGACTGGCAGTACCGCTTGGTGTCATCACAGGATACAGCAATATTTAGCCCCTGTAAAGTAGCGGCTGTTTTGTCAAAACCATCTGACTGCATATTTTTCCCTTTCTTGCAGGCACAGACCTTGTTAAAAATAAGGGGAAGCGGAGAGAAAATGGAAGTGACGGGGTTACTTTTACAGGTGAGAGGGGAAAAGAACATGCAGAGAATTCTGAGTGCACTACACCGGTAAGTATTCACTCAGTTTGCTTACAACTACATGACAACTATATAGAACGATGCTATAATGTAGAAACAAGATGAAAAAGAGGTGTATATACAATGTCAAAATTTGAGGATAGATTTCATCTGACACCCGAACAGAGTTTGTTTCTGGCAAAGAAGAAATGGGATGAGAATGTATACTGTGGGATGAAAATGGAAAACAGGGCAGTTACATTTCCGCAGACGCAGACGATATTAAATGGTGTAAATGTACCTAATGTACAGCTCGATGATATTCAGGCAATATTAAATATGCGTGATGCGTGGAAATTCCTGTTGGGTACAGTAAATGAAGAAGTTACATTTGAATATTGGTGTAAATTAAATGAATATATAGCCAGAAATGAAGCTCTTGAGTGGGGAAAGCTACGTACTGGAATTGTGGGGATTTCAGGAACGGATTATGAACCTCCGATTCCAAATAAGGAAAAAACAATAGAAGAATTAAAAAGTATTTTATCTACATCAAATGCTTCTGCAACAGATAAAGCATTGGAAGCTTTTGTATGGGGAACAAGAGGTCAGTTCTTCTGGGATGGAAATAAACGTACCAGTTTAATGCTTTCAAATAAGATTCTGGTTTCTTCTGGTTCTGGTATTATGACAATTACAGATAAATATATGGAACAGTTTAATACAATACTGCTGAATTATTATAATACTGGTAAGAACGAAGAACTGAAACAATTTTTATATGAAAATGCAATACAGGGCATGACAATTTGAACAGCGATTCTTCTCAATAAAAATGCAGTTTTGTTTTATTTACTTTCTTAAAAACACATTTCGATTACCCTTGGTTAAGCTTCTAATGTTGCCTGCCCTTAAAATTTACTTTAATTTCACATCATAAGGTATCTGATTTTACGAAGAGATAATATAATACTAAACTGATTGCAGAAAATAGATTAATAAAATAACCAGGAAAGGCAGAGAACATATGAAGGTAGGAAAATCCAATATTGATTTTAATGAGAAAAAAGGCTTTATCTGTGATATGGATGGTGTAATTTATCATGGTAAGAGAACTTTTGGATATGATGAACCAATAATTTATAAGCGTGTATAATCAAAGGTCTGCATATTGGGATGAACTTCAGTTTTTAGAGGACTCGATGAATTTGCGTAATATTGGGCGTTACATGAATGTTAATTTAAGGAAATAATATGGTAAGCAAAAGCTGGATATAGCAAAATCGCTTGGAGGGTACTGGTTGTTGTGAGTAGAATAATGGATGATATGCGACAAGAGGTAATGCATGAAGAGGCTGTTCGAATATCCAAAAGAATATTAGAACCAGATTCCCCAAATAAGAAAAAATGAAATTGAAATCAAGCAACAAATGCTCAGAATCATTCCCCCATTTAAAAAATTGGGGAACACAGGAAATCGTTAATTAGCCGGAAAGACCAATTTCTCGAAAATACTGATAAATACATAGCTGTATTATATATAGGTAGCAATACAGGCAGGAAGGTAAATTCAGAAGTTCGCAAATCAGGCTGGAATGTAATCGTTTAGCACAAGCACGGCGTATATAAAAACTGTACATATTAACCAAAGAACTCTTGCATAATCTAATAAAATTGTTATAATTGACTTATTAGATATAGTAAGTATAGGAGGTTTTTGACGTGAAGCAGTTAAATGAAAAAGTTGCTATTGTAACAGGGGCAGGACAAGGAATTGGTAAAGGAATTGCCCTTTGTCTTGCAAAGAGAGGCGTAAAGATTGTTGCAACGGGTCGCCGTCTTGAACCGATTGAGCAGACAATCGCAGAAATTAAAGAACTTGGTGGAGATGGCTTTGCTATGAGCTGTGATTCCGCTGACAGAGCAAAAGTAGAAGAAGTTGTTAAAGCAACAGTCGATACATATGGAACAGTGGACGTTGTAGTGAATAATGCACAGGCAATCGTACCTTCTGCTCCGGTTGAGGAAACTACTTATGAAAATATGCTCAAAGCCTGGGAGAGCGGAGTGATCGGTTCTCTTAATTATATGCAGGCAGCATTCCCTTATATGAAAGAGCAGCATGAGGGAAGAATTATTAACTTTGCTTCGGCGACAGGTATGTTCGGTATAGCTGGTCAGTTAGCTTATGGTTCTAATAAAGAAGCATTAAGAGGTCTGACAAAGATCGCTGCAAAAGAATGGGGACAGTATGGAATTTGTGTCAATATCGTTCTTCCAGGTGCAGAATCACCGGCGGCTAAGGCCTGGGCTGCAAAATTTCCGGAGGAGTATGCAAAGCAGGTAAACTTGAATCCGATGAAGAGATTTGGTGATCCTGAAAATGATATTGCTCCTGTTATTGCATTTTTGGCAGGACCGGATTCGTGCTATTATTCAGGACAGAGTGTGATCGTAGATGGTGCGAATTCCATTATGCCATAGTCTGTTCTCTGGAATGGTTAGTATCAGGAGAAAAGCTCTGGCAGAGCCGATTATAATACGGTGAATTCTATGATAAAGAACGTGTAAGAAATAAATCCCATAGTCGGGGTGCAGACAACCGGCTATGGGATTTATTTATATACGCATGAAATCGATCTCATAAAAATATATTGCACTTATGCTTTGGAACAGGTATCCTATATTTATTGAAGTGGTGGTCAAAATTTTTGTGAAGTACGATAGGAGAACTTGAGTAAAATGTATGAGATAATGAGTGCTGATGAGGCAATAAGGTTGATCCGGGATGGGGATTGTATTTGTGTAAATTCTTTCGTTGGGATTGAAAATCCGACAGAACTTCATGAAGCAATTTACCGCAGATACCAGAAAATGCAGTCACCAACGCACCTGACAATGATTTCCAGTGCAGGGTTTGGCGTCTGGGATGAAGAACATAATGCGGAAGGATACATAAGGGAAGGAGCAGTTGATAAGCTGATCTGTGGACATTTTGGAGCAATGCTCAGTACCAAGAAGCTGGTGCTGGAGGATCGGTTTGAGGCGTATAATCTTCCTCTTGGCTGTATTTCCCATGCAATCCGGGCACAGGCAGGAGGGCTTCCAGGAGCATTATCCAAAGTTGGACTGGATATTTTTGTAGATCCGAGAAGAGAGGGTCCGGGGATTAACCGTATTTCGATTGACGATTCTCTTGTGAAACATGTCGAAGTGGATGGAGAGGAATTTCTTTATTATAAACTGCCTAAGATCACGATCGCACTGATAAAAGGAACGGCAGCAGACCGGAAAGGGAATATCACCTTTGATGATATGTTTATGTCGGGAGATGCACTGTCAATCTGTCAGGCAGTAAAAGCAAACCGAGGCAAGGTAATTGTGCAGGTCGATCGCCTTGTTGATACGCCATCCCGTCCGAGAAATGCAATCATTCCAGGATGCCTCGTGGACGCAATTGTTGTAGCAGAACCGGAAGAAAAAAATGAAGCATATAAAGCATTAACCGGAAGTTTTGAAATTCCATATGAAGAGTGGAATCAGTGGAGTGAAAAGCTGGAACAGGTGTCTGCGAAGCAGCCAAAAAATACAACAGTAGCGAACATTATTGGCAAAAGAGCAGCAAAAGAACTGAGAGTCGATGACATTGTCAATATTGGAATCGGGATTCCGGAAATGGTTTCACGGTATGCAAGAAAAAGCGGTATGCTTGATATGGTGACACTGACGGTGGAATCCGGTGGAATCGGAGGATTCCCGGTTTCGGGTGAGGCATTTGGAGCAATGATCGGAGCGGCATCCGTTTATGATATGGCAAATCAGTTTGATCTTTATGACAATGGAGGTCTGGATGTTTGCTTTATGGGGGCGTTGGAAGTAGATAAAGAGGGAAATATTAACGCTCATAGAGGCCCTGGAGCATTTGCCGGAATAGGCGGATTTGCCAATATCACAGCAAAAACGCCAACCGTTGTATTCTGTCTGAGCTTTAATGCGAAAGGGCTAGAAGTTACGCAGAAAAAAGGTGTTGTAACAATTGAAAAGGAAGGTTCTGTTCCAAAGTTTGTAAATAAAGTAAAAAGTGTAAGTTTCTCCGCAAAACGTGCAATTTCAAATGGACAGAAAGTACTGTATGTGACAGAGAGGTGCGTATTCCGGCTGACACCAAAAGGGTTAAAGCTGATTGAAGTGTATCCGGGAATCGATATACAGAAAGATATTTTATCGCAGTTGCTGTTTGAAGTGGAAATATAGTAGAATGAAAAATCTTGATCTGGTATTTCAGGGAGTAGAAATCCGGTTCCATATGCAGATTTGAAATCAAAGAAATTTGTGGTGTCTGTTGTACTTTTTAACGATTTGAAGAAAAAGTTGTATGAATTGCATGAAAAATATGAAAAATATAAAAAACATTGACAATTACACATTCGCGTGATAAGATAATCTTCGTCGCTGAGAACGGCACTGAAAATCATAGAACAACTTCTGATAAA
>ERZ827168.5469-NODE-5469-length-10561-cov-3.150010_pt1 | contig 10561 bp, 9 predicted proteins | sample MGYA00519868_ERZ827168 | MGnify/ENA primary metagenome ERZ827168 (study PRJEB31778, sample SAMEA3449271) | human gut metagenome | biome: human gut; feature: human-associated habitat; material: faeces | place: United Kingdom | collected 2010/2012 ...
CGGCCGCACGACGCCGTGCCGAGTCGTGCGATTTCGCACGGTGTAGCGACGGGTTCCTGCCGTTCGCCCGTAGGATGCAGCAGCCGTTCGAGCAGTACGCGCGAGGAGATGTAGCCGGTCGGGTAGGGGCTGTACGCATCGGGCGGCAGTCCGATCTGCAATACGCCGTTCCGCTCGCCGAGCGCACAACCCCGCAGCGAAACGGTCAGGCGGCAGCCCGGCGGACAGATCGTGTAGAGATTGTATTCGGCGATACGCAGTTCGGCTCCGCCCGTGCCGTCGTCGAGCACCAGCGTGCGGTAGAAGTTACCCGCTTCGTCGCTCGACACGACCGTACCGCCGACGGTCAATTCCTCGCGGACGACGACGGTTTCCGCATGGAGAAATGCGTGCAGCGAGGCGATCGTGATGTTCGCCGCCGGAACGTCGGCCGGCGTATCGGGCACGTCGAAACGGTCGCGGCATCCGCACGACAAGCCGCACAGGGCGAGCAACGCGATGACGACCGGCCGTTTCATTCCCTCATCGTTCGATCCACGAATCTTTCAATCCCAGGAAATAGAGGATGCCGTCGAGGCCGATCGTAGAGATCGATTGGCCGGCGGTGGCCTTCACCTTCGGTTTGGCGTGGAAGGCGATGCCGAGTCCCGCGAGCGAGAGCATCGGCAGGTCGTTGGCGCCGTCGCCCACGGCGATCGACTGGGCGATGTTGATGTTCTCGAACTGGCACAGAAGCCGCAGCAGTTCGGCCTTGCGGCGGCCGTCGACGATCTCGCCCGCGTAGCGTCCCGTGAGACGGCCGTCGACGATCTCCAATTCGTTGGCATAAACGTAGTCGAAGCCGAACCGCTGCCGCAGGTAGTTGCCGAAATAGGTGAAGCCGCCCGAAAGGATCGCCGTCTTGTAGCCCACGCGTTTGAGAATGGTCATCATGCGTTCGAGTCCTTCGGTAATGGGCAGCTGTTGCGCGATCTCCTCCATGACCGAGACGTCGAGCCCTTTGAGCAGCGCCACGCGCTCGGTGAAACTCTCGCGGAAGTCGATCTCGCCCCGCATCGCGCGTTCGGTGATGGCGCGCACTTGCGCGCCGACGCCCGCCCGTTCGGCCAGTTCGTCGATCACTTCGGTTTCGATGAGCGTCGAATCCATGTCGAAACAGATCAGCCTCCGGCTGCGGCGGAAGATGTCGTCGCGCTGGAACGAGATGTCCACCCCGTTGTTCGAGAAGGACATGAACTGCTCCTGAATGGCCGTCGTGGCCTCTTCGGTGAGCGATCCGCGCACCGAGAATTCGATGCACGATTTGGGCGCCCGTTCGTCTTCGTGCAGCGGAACGCGGCCCGTCATGCGCTTGATCGCGTCGATGTTGAGCCCCTGCCGCGAAATCACGCCCGCCACGTCGGCGATGTGGCGCGCCGTGAGTTGACGCCCCAGCAGCGTGATGATGTAGCGGTTCTTGCCCTGCATACCCACCCATGCCGTGTAGCGCTCCTCGCTGATGGGCGTAAAGCGGATGTTGATGCCCAGCTCCGAAGATTTGAAGAGCAGCTCCTTCATGATGGCACCCGATTTGTCGGAGGTCGTCTTGATCAGGATTCCCAGCGTAAGCGACTGATGGATATTGGCCTGGCCGATGTCGAGAATGAAGGCGTCGTAGCGCGCCAGGATGTCCGTGAGCGACGACGTGAGGCCGGGCTGGTCCTTTCCGGCTATGTTGATCTGGATGATTTCTACCTGAGATTCCATGATAGGATGTTAAATGTGCAGACAAAATTAGTGGTTTTTTCGGATATAAATAGTACTTTTGTAACTTAAACGATAAGAATTTGCTTATGCTGGGATTTTTTCTGGAAGCGGAGACGCTGATTCTGCCCGACAGCGTGCAGAAGGCGCAGTGGAAACAGATCGTCGAACGGTTCACTTCGCTCGACGCCGAGACTTTCCTGCGTGACTTTACGGGAAAGGTGATCTGGGTGGCGTTGAAGATCGCCGTGGCCTTCGCGATCTATGCCGCCGGGCGGTGGATCATCAACCGGCTGGTGCGCCTGATGGACGCGTCGTTCGACCGCAGGCAGGTGGACAAGTCGCTGCGCTCGTTCCTGCGCAGCCTGGTCAAAGGTGCGGCCTATACCATTCTGCTGCTGATTATCGTTCAGCTGTTGGGCTTCAATACCACGTCGCTCGTCGCGCTGCTCGCGGCGTCGGGTTTCGGTATCGGTATGGCGTTGAGCGGAACATTGCAGAACTTCGCCGGAGGCATAATGGTCATGTTCATGCATCCCTACCGCATCGGCGACTACATCGAGGCGCAGGGGCAGGCAGGTACGGTCAAGGAGATACGTCTCTTCTCGACGGTGGTCACCACGACCGACAACAAACGGATCTACATTCCCAACTCTTCGATTTCGAACGCCATCGTCAACAACTATTCGTCGGAGACGATGCGCCGTGTCGAATGGAAAGTCTCGCTCGCCTACGGCGACGACGTGGCGGTGGCCAAACGCACGATGCTCGCCATGCTGGAGTCCGACAAACGGGTGCTCCATACGCCGGATGCGCCGGCCGATCCGTTCGTGGCCCTGTCGGAACTGGCCGACAGCGCGATCGTCGTGGTGGCGCGGACGTGGACGCTCAACGGCGATTACTGGGATCTCTTTTTCGATATGAACGAACGGTTCTACAACGAATTGCCGCAGCAGGGGTTGCATTTCCCCTTCCCGCAGCTGGATGTGCATCTCGACAAATAAATACGGAAAACGAACGATGAAGAAGCTGATTGTATGGGCAGTGTTGTCCGCTGCGGTTGCGGTGCTGCCGTCGTGTGGAGACGATGAGGGCGAGGGATGTTCGACGCCCGTGATTTCGGAGGTGAACTACTCGCCGAAAAATCCGTCGAAGAGCGAAGAGGTGACCGTGACGGCCAGGATACGCAACGAACATTGTCCGTTCCAGGCCTGTGTGACCTACCAGGTGGATTTGATTACGGGTACGTGGGGCAATACGACGGAGAGCTATCGCTCGACCGATCCCGTCTATTCGACCGTGGCGGGCGAGACCTACGACTTCATGGCCAAGATTCCCGCCACGAAGCTGACCGGTCGCAAGGTGCGTTTCATGATCGAAGTGACCACGCAGCATCGCCTCTATGTCTCTTCTGATTTCGAGGAGTACGTCGTGCCCGGTCCGATCGAGCCCGATCCCGACCAGCCGGGCGATTCCGGCGAGAGCGACGGTTCGGAAAAATAGCGGGGAGTAGACGCTCGTGCGCCGTTCGCGGCGGAAGGTTGATGAGAACTTATTATTTTGTACGAACTTAATTCTTGAAGGTTTATGGAATTGAAGGAGATTTTGGCAATATCGGGACAGCCCGGGTTGTATAAGTATGTGGCGCAGTCGACGAACGGCGTGATCGTCGAATCGCTGCTCGACGGGAAGCGGATGAATGCTTCGGCGTCGTCGAAGGTGAGTGCCCTGACGGAGATCTCGATCTTCACCGAGGGCGACGACCTGCCGTTGGCCGACGTGTTCACCAATATTTATAACCACACGGGCGGCAAGGAGGCGATCAGCCACAAGGAGGCTCCCGAGAAGTTGAAGGCCGCTTTCGCGGAGGTATTGCCCGACTACGACCGCGACCGCGTGCATGTGTCGGACATGAAGAAGGTCTTCATGTGGTACAACATCCTGCTCGGCGCGGGATTCACCGAATTCAAACTGCCCGAGACGGAGGAGGAATAAGCCCTCCCTGTTCGCAGTCCGTACCTGCCGTCCGCTGCGATGCGGGCGGCTTTTTGTTATCAAAATGTAAAATTCGGGGACGGCCGTTTTGCCGATTCGTTTTTTGTATTATTTTTGTCTCCGGTTGCGATGCGCCGATGCCCGATTCCCCTGTTTTATCGGGGCGGGAGGGGGCGGAGCCGCGATACCGGAACGTCTGTCGGAAACGACGCTTCCCGCAAGCGGGGAATCCTTCCGAGCGCGGGAAGCGATGATTGAAAATAAATGACGATGAAAGAGAAGAAGAAAGTTGCACTGGTGGCCCACGACAACATGAAACGCGATCTGGCGGAGTGGGTCGACTGGAATTGGGAGATTCTGCTCCGGCACCACTTGGTTTGTACCGGAACAACGGGTAAGATGGTGACGCGGACGCTGACGGAGCGGGGCGGTGCCGAGGAGATCTCGCATTTCGACATCACGCTGCTCAAATCCGGCCCGCTGGGCGGCGACCAGCAACTCGGTTCGATGATCGCCGACGGGGAGATCAGCGCTCTGATCTTCTTTTGGGACCCGATGTCGGCGCAGCCCCACGACGTGGACGTGAAGGCGCTGCTGCGCATTGCGACGCTCTACAACGTCCCGACGGCGATCAACCGTTCGTCGGCCGATTTCCTGATCTCGTCGCCGCTCTTCGAGCACGACGACTACCGGCCCGTGGTGAAGGACTACACCTCCTACATCGAGCGGGTGTTGAAGTAGCGGTGCATGGAACGCCGATGCAAAAGGGGGTCGACAGACCCTCTTTTTCGTTTGCAGCGAGGGGGCGAACCACCGAGTTCGTTTTCCGAAGCGCTTCGCTCGACAGCGCGGGTGCTGTCGGCAGTCCGCCGCCGTTCCATGCGCGGATCGCATCCGCTTGTGCCTGTCGCGCTACCGGAGGCGAACTGCCTGCAATTCGGAGAAGGGGTACTTGCGTATAACCGTATTTTTTCACTATCTTTGACTGTGTCTTAGATACTCCGCCTCGGCAATGTTCAAATAAATTTGACATTGCCCTCGCTTATTCGTATCTTTATCCGATCTAAGAACCTGAACATGAAGAAAACGTTACTTTGCTGGCTGGCGGCCCTCGGTGCCGCGGCCGTGATTCCGGCCTGCGGCGGCGCTGCGGGCGATAAAAGTTTGTCGGGGCTCGACCGCGAACGGTTCCGCTCCGAGGTGAACGGCCGGCCGACCGACCTCTACACGCTGACCAACGCCGCGGGAATGGAGGTTTGCATCACCAATTTCGGCGGCCGGATCGTATCGGTCATGGTGCCCGACCGCACGGGAACGCTGCGCGACGTGGTGCTCGGATTCGACAATATCGCCGATTACGTGCGGATTCCGTCGGATTTCGGTGCGTCGATCGGGCGGTATGCCAACCGCATCGGTCACGGGCGATTCGTCCTCGACGGCGATACGGTGCGCCTGCCCGTGAATAACTACGGGCACTGCCTGCACGGCGGCCCCGACGGGTGGCAGTATCGCGTTTACGAGGCACACCAGCCCGACCCGCGGTCGCTCGCCCTGACATTGCATTCGCCCGACGGCGATGCGGGATTCCCCGGCGCCGTGACTGCGAAGGTAGTCTACCGCCTGACGGAGGACAACGCCATCGATATCGCCTATGAGGCGACCGCCGACCGGCCGACGGTCGTCAACCTGACGAACCACTCCTATTTCAACCTGTCGGGCGATCCTACGCATCCGATTCTCGACAACCTGCTGACGATCGCCGCCGACGGCTATACGCCTGTCGATTCGACCTTCCTGACGCTCGGACGGATCGATTCGGTCGGAGGTACGCCCTTCGATTTCCGGAGGCCGAAGGCCATCGGCGCCGAAATCGACTCCGACGACGAGCAGCTGCGCAACGGCCACGGTTACGACCACAACTGGGTGCTGGCCACGGCGGGCGATCTGTCGCGTCCGGCCGCACGACTCGTCTCGCCCGTGTCGGGTATCGCATTGGAGGTCTTCACCGACGAACCGGGCATCCAGGTCTATGTCGGCAACTTCCTCGACGGGACTGTCCGCGGGAAACACGGCATTCCCTATGCACACCGTACGGCCGTCTGCCTCGAAACGCAGCACTATCCCGATTCACCCAACAAACCGCAGTGGCCGTCGGTGGTGCTGCGTCCGGGAGAGACCTACCACAGTCGTTGCATCTATCGTTTCTCGGTCGACAAGTAGGGACGTTCCGATGAACCGCCTGACCGACATCCGTCTGCACGCGCAGCAACTCGTCGCGCCGCAGTTCGACGATCCGGCCGAGCTGATCCGCTGGATGGGCATGGTGCAGGCGCAGGAGTACAGTTCGGCCAAATGGGCCGTCGCGTTGCGGCTGCGCACGCCCGCAGCGGCGCCCGTGGAGGAGGCGTTGCGCGAAGGTCGCATCCTGCGTATGCACATCATGCGGCCGACGTGGCATTTCATCGCGGCGGAGGACGTGCGGTGGATGCTGCACCTGTCGGCACGGCGGATCCGCGCCGCCAATGCGTCGTTCGCCAAAGGCAACGGCTGCGGGTTGGACGAGGGGGACTACCTGCGTTGCAGCCGGTTGCTGGAACGGATACTCGGAGGGGGCAACCACCTCACGCGGCAGCAGATCGCAGGGGAGCTGGAACGAGCCGGAATGGCCGTCGACGCACCGCGGTTGAATCGTCTGATGATGCACGCCGAAACGGACGGCGTGGTTTGCAGCGGTGCCGACAGGGCGGGAAAACCTACCTATGCGCTGTTGGCGGAACGGGTGCCGCAGGCGGTCGATCTGCCGGAAGAGGAGGCGTTGGCCCTGCTGGCGCTCCGTTATTTCCGCAGCCATTCTCCGGCGACGTTCGACGATTTCGTCTGGTGGTCGGGGTTGCCCGTCGGGCAGGCCCGCCGCGGTGTCGGGGCGCTGGACGGGGAGTTGCTGCGCGAATCGTTCGGCGGGCGGGAGTATCTGCTGTACGAGAGTTGGGCGACCTGCCGAAAGGCGCCGGCGCACGCGCACCTGTTGCCGGCGTTCGACGAGTACCTGATCGCCTACAAGGATCGTTCGGACGTGCTGGCACCGGAGCATCGTGCGCGGGCATTCAACGACTTCGGTGTTTTCCGGCCGGTGCTGCTGCACGGCGGCCGGATCGTGGGGCAGTGGGGCCGCAAGGGAACGCAGGTCGGCGTGGAGCCGTTCGCCGGTGAAAAACGACCCTCCGCGCGACTCCTGCGGTCGGCGGAGGGTCGTTGGAAACTGTTCCGCGAGGGACAGGCGTTTTCGTAAGGGCGTTACAGTTCGTGCGACAGCGGCGCGGGCACGACCTGCGAGGTGTCGAAATCGCCCCAGCGCTCGGCGATCGAGTCGAGCGTGGCCATCAGCGCGGGAATGTCGGTCAGCGTGACGAGTTGCAGACGGGTCTGTTTGAAATCGGGCAGCCCCTTGAAGTAGTTCGAGAGGTGGCGGCGCATTTCCAGTACGCCGACGTATTCTCCTTTGATTTCCACCGATTTGCGCAGATGGCGCTTGGCGATCTCCACCCGTTCGACGACCGTAGGCTGGGGGAGTACCTCGCCGGTAGTCAGGTAGTGCCTGACTTCGCGGAAGATCCACGGCCGGCCGTAGGTTGCGCGGCCGATCATCACGCCGTCGACTCCGTAGCGGTCGAACATCGCGGCGGCTCGGGGGCCCGAATCCACGTCGCCGTTGCCGATGATCGGGATACGGATCGCGGGATTGTTCTTCACGCGACCGATGAGCGTCCAGTCGGCTTCGCCCCGGTAGATCTGGGCGCGGGTGCGGCCGTGGATCGTGAGCGCTGCGATCCCCACGTCCTGCAACCGCAGGGCGATCTCTTCGATATTCTTGTTTTCGTCGTCCCAGCCCAGACGGGTCTTGACCGTCACGGGGGTGTGGTCGACCGCCTGGACGATGCGGCGCGTCATTTCGACCATGAGCGGCACGTCGCGCATCATGCCCGAGCCGGCGCCGCGTCCGGCGATCTTCTTCATCGGGCATCCGAAGTTGATGTCGATGATGTCGGGGCCGGCGGCCTCGGCCATGCGCGCCGCTTCGACCATCGGTTCGATCAGGTGGCCGTAGATCTGGATGCCGACGGGGCGTTCGGCCTCCGTTATTTCGAGTTTTTTGAGCGACTTGGCCGCGTCGCGGATCAGGCCGTCCGACGAGATGAATTCGGTGTAGACCACATCGGCGCCGAACTCCTTGCACATCGAGCGGAACGACGGATCGGTGACATCCTCCATCGGCGCCAGAAACAGCGGCTTGTCGCCCAGTTCCAGATCAGCTATTTTCATCGGCGGGTATTGTATCGGGTGTGACGAGTATTTTGTCGATGCGTGCGCCGTCCATGTCGACGATTTCCAGCGTGAAGCGGTTCCAGTGCAGCTTCTCTCCCGTTTGGGGAATGTGGTCCAGTTCGTCGAGGATCAGCCCGCTGATCGTTTTGTAAGCGGTGTGCGGAATGACCTCCTCCATGTTGAAGTAGGCCAGAAAATCGTAGAAGGAGCACTGCCCGTCCACCAGGCAGCTCCCGTCTTCGCGCCGCACGATGTCGGGTTCGTCGAGGTCTTCGGGAATTTCGCCGACGAGGGCTTCGAAGATGTCTTTGAGGGTGACGATGCCGCGCGTGACACCGAACTCGTCGCAGACGATGCCGTAGCCCAGCTGTTCGCTGCGCAGCTGGTCCATGGCGTTGTAGACTTCGCAGCTTTCATGGAAGAACTTGACCGGCCGGAGCGTTTTGCAGAGGTTGAAGTCGGGTTCTGCGAGGTGCTGGAAGAGGTCTTTGAGGTAGACCACGCCGACGAGTTTGTCGAGCTCCCCGTCGGCGACGGGGTAAAGACTGTGCGGGTTGCGGTTGACCCGTTCGCGAATCTGGTCGGTCGTCATGGCGATGTCGATCCAGACGATTTCACTGCGGGGCGTCATCACCGAGTCGACCGCGCGGTCGCCGAGCGAAAAGACGCGTCCGACGATCTGCTGTTCGACCACGCGCACTTCGCCGTCGTCGACGCTCTCCTGGATGATCGAACGGATCTCCTCCTCGGTCACCTTGTTGTCCGACTCTTTGAGGCCCAGCAGTCGGGTGATCGCCGCGGTGCTGCGCGAAAGCAGCCATACGAACGGCGAGGCCGCCACCGAGAGTGCACGCATCGGTCGCGCGACGGCGCAGGCGATCTTCTCGGCCGTGTTCATGCCGATACGCTTGGGAACGAGTTCGCCGAAGATGAGCGTCAGGTAGGTGACGATGACGACGATCGTCACTTGGGCCGCGATCGTCGCCGTGCGCAGGGGAATACCCAGCAGAGCGAGTTCGCGGCCGAATTTCGCAGCCAGCGCATCGCCGGAGTAGATACCCGTGAGGATGCCGATGAGCGTGATGCCGATCTGGATGGTCGAGAGGAACTTGTCGGGGTCCTCGATGATCCGGAGCGCGCGCCGCGCGCCGGCGTTTCCCTGCCGGGCACGCAGTTCGAGGTTGGAACGGCGGGCCGAGATCAGTGCGATTTCCGACATGGCGAAGATGCCGTTGAGCAGGATCAGCAGGATGATGATGACGATTTCCATATTGAATGTATGCGGTATGTTCCGTACGTCGGCCGTTGTCCGGATGCGCGGGCGGGTTCATGCGCCTACGCCGGTGCGTCGGCCGTCCGGTGCGGAAGCGTATCATTTTGCAAAGATACGAAAAGTCGAGCGCAGAAGCAAACGCATGTTTGATTCTGCCGAGACGGAGTATCTAAGGCGCAGCCAAAGTACGAAAAGTCGAGCGCAGAAGCAAGCGTCAGCTTGATTCTGCCGGGACGGAGTATCTAAGACGTCGGCCGGAGATGAATATTTCGGATGGCGGGAAATGTTGCGGGGAGAATTGTACGGAATCTGTTGCCGGCGATTGATTATTCACCGAAAAAAGCTAAATTTGCAGGGCTAAATCAACAAATCATCAGAGGAAAATGAATATCGATCACTTTATTTCGGAGGCGGTGAGCCGCTCGGTCGAGGCGCTCTACGGGCCGCTGGGGGAGGAGCAGTTGCAGATTCAGAAGACACGCAAGGAATTCGACGGCGATTATACGCTGGTCGTTTTCCCGCTGCTGCGACGAAGCCGCAAGTCGCCCGAAGCGACGGCCGCCGAGATAGGGGAGCACCTTACGGCGCATATGCCGGAGGTGAAGTCGTTCAACGTCATCAAGGGATTCCTGAACCTCGCTCTTTCGGACGGCTTCTGGGCCGACCGTTTCGCCGAAATCGCAGCCGACGGAGCGTTCGGGCAGGCTCCGGCGACGGGCCGCAACGTGATGATCGAGTATTCGTCGCCCAATACCAACAAGCCGCTCCATCTGGGGCATATCCGCAACAACCTGCTGGGCTATTCGGTCGCGCAGATATTGCGTGCCGTCGGCCATAATGTCATCAAGGTCAACCTGGTCAACGACCGCGGCATCCACATCTGCAAGTCGATGCTGGCGTGGAAGCGCTACGGCGGAGGCGAAACGCCCGCTTCGTCGGGAATGAAGGGCGACCATCTGGTCGGTAAATACTACGTCGAGTTCGACAAGCACTACAAGGCCCAGATCAAGGAGCTGACGGCCTCGGGCATGTCGGAGGAGGAGGCGAAGAAGCGGGCGCCGCTGATGCTCGAAGCGCAGGAGATGCTGCGCCGCTGGGAGGCCAGGGATCCCGAGGTCTACGGACTGTGGGAGATGATGAACGGCTGGGTGTACGACGGTTTCGACGTTACCTACAAGGCGCTGGGCGTCGATTTCGACAAGGTCTACTACGAGTCGCAGACCTACC
>ERZ827168.5472-NODE-5472-length-10548-cov-9.569808_pt1 | contig 10548 bp, 8 predicted proteins | sample MGYA00519868_ERZ827168 | MGnify/ENA primary metagenome ERZ827168 (study PRJEB31778, sample SAMEA3449271) | human gut metagenome | biome: human gut; feature: human-associated habitat; material: faeces | place: United Kingdom | collected 2010/2012 ...
AATACCGTTCCCACTTTCGGGAATGTTGTTCTGACCGTCGTAAAACTTATCCGGAAACAGCTTGTACGCCCACAAAAGGGTATTTGCCGCAGTTGCCCCCGGACAAATATACTTGCCAACATCTCCGGCATCATACCAGCCGCCGGAAACGTCTAAAAGAATGCTTCTGTCGGAGGAAAGGGGAGCCGAGATGTCCTTTTCGGTCATATCCTTCCGGGTATTACCGCCGTAGGTATCGGTGATTTCAGTGTTTGCCCGCTGATAGTAATAATAGCGCATAGTGTTGGCAAGAAGCTCGTCATATACATCATCGGAAATTTTAAAGGACAGCGAATCCTCAATTCCGCCGTTCTTCATCCGTAGATAATATGTGCCGGGCTTTTTGTATTCCGAAAAATCCGCACACAGAATTTTTTCGCCGGAATATTTTTCGTCATACTCGCTTATAAGAGGAAGATAGACATAACCCTCATATTCCGTCTTACCCTCTTTCTTTAGTTTCTTGTTCAACTGCCTGAGAGCCTCCATGCGGTGCTGCCCGTCAATTACAATAAGGATAAGATCGAGGTTCGGGGTATCCTCTGTGATTGGATTTCCGTTTTCGTCTTCCAGTTCCAGCCCCGCTTTTAGGCAAACAATGGCAGGTACGACAAGGAATGGAGATATGATACCTTTGCAGGCCAGAATGGAAGCTATTTTTTTCTTGACCTGTTTCGCATCAATATCACGGTTAATCTTGATACGCCCGAAAGTATAACCCGTTTCGAGTAGTCCAAATATGGTGCAGATCATTCCTTTTGTCAGCTTCATCGGTACTGCTTCTGGGGCTTCATCTTTGTTTTCTTCTGAATTAGTTTGTTGTGCATCACCAGCAGATGCACCTGCCTGTAGATCCTTATCCTCTACAGTGGATTCTTTCACATTTGACCCTTGCAGATCCAGTGTGGAAACTGCTTCATCAATTAGACTCTTTTCCATTGTACTTTTAACTTTTAACGTTAAACTTGTTTTTCTTGTCACTCACACGTAGGATTTCAATTACTTTAGGCAGTTCAAAGATCACTACCTTCCCACATTGCAGGGTTGCATCATCAAGCAGACCACAAGCTTTCCAACGGTTGACTGTTGAAACGGAAGTACCCAAAAATCCAGCAAGTCCCTTTACCCCTATTATAAATTGGGGGATACCGGAACAAACCTCTTTCGGAGACGCTTCATCCCTTTGATTTGTTTTTATTACTCCCAGCTCCAGGCCGGCCATCCAAAAATCTGCAACAGTTGCTTGGAACATCGCTTTTTCCAACAGCGATTGTACTTCATTTTTTTGCTGTGCCATCTTTTTAAAATTTTAGTTCGTTATACTTTTTGTCTTAATGACATAGCAAAGGTAAGATGGGAAATAAAGGGATGATTTACTTGGGAACAGCCACAAACTCATATGCTTATTATGTCAAAGCGTTGTTTATCAGTAAATTATATACAATTATTTTTTTTTACAGTAATGCAAAATATTGGGATTCTGGGAACATTCTGGGAACACTTTGGGAATAAAAAGTGTATCATGGTGTATATTCCAATGGAGAAGAAACAGACGTTATGTTCAAATTGTATTTAAAACGTCTTTGAGTAATGTTAGAAAAGCGAACGGAAGATTATTTGGAAAGTAACGAAAGGTCTGTAGTACATGCCGGAAAAACATTACGAAGGATTTTTGGGACATATTCTTCACAGCCTTTAACAGGAACAGGTTAAATGAATATAAAAGACAGGGGGAGTAAAAGGGGGAGTATCTGATTTTCACAAAAGAAAAACCGCTGAAAATCAGCGGTTTTCAAATCCATTCGTGGAGCTGGAGGGAGTCGAACCCTCGTCCAAACGAGGAAGCCATACGCTTTCTACATGCTTATCTTCGCCTAAATTTTCGAGTATAAGCAGGACCGAAGCCACCAACTTATACCTTATCCTCTAAATTTTCGTAAGAGACACGAGGCGGATCTCTAACTATTCCCGATTTTACTGCACCACTTGATCAAACGCTTCGGAACAAGAGCTTTTGAGTGATGTCTCGTTTCCACCACTTTGGCAGAAATAAAGCTAATCTACTATGATTCGATTAAGCAGCAAGAGCATAATTTTCGTTGCCAGATAAAATTTTGAAAACTGGGATTATAGTGCCAATCAACCACGCACTGCATGCTTACATACCACTTAGCCACGCTGTCAAATCCAGTCAACCCCGTACTGGTAACTCATAAAGAGATTACAAATATACACACACTTCTGTTAATATCCAATTATTTATTCATTTATTTAGCGCATTTTAATGAGAACAATGTATCTTTGAAAATAATTTTTCTAATCCTAACAGATCAGACAATATGAACAAAAAATTAATGGTATTGTGTATGAGCAGTATGATACTGGGAGGCTGTATACCCTCTCCCAAGAAACAAACGGAAGCAATTACAGTTGAAGAAAATCCGAATATGATGTATATGTTGGTAGGCAGTTATGCAACTCCGGAGGAAGAAGGTATCAAGGTTTATAACTTTGATGAACAAAATGGCAACTCACAATATATCAGCGGAATAAAAGGAATATCCAACCCATCTTTCCTCATCCCGTCGGCTGATGGAGAAAGAATATATGCTGTAGGGGAGGATTCCGGAAAAAGTTCTACCGCCAATGCCATCAAATTCGATAAAGAACAAAAGAGACTAACTTTGCTTAATTCTCAACCCACTGACGGCGGTGCACCTTGTTATATAACTCTCAGCCCGTCGGAAAAATTTGTCTTGACAGCAAATTATATGGGAGGTAGTATTACCGTTTTCCCACTAGATAAAGACGGCAAATTAAAATCCGAAACACGCCTTATTTCCTTTACAGGAAATAGTCTTGACAAAGAGAGACAAACACAGCCACATTTACATTGTATAGAATTCACTCCAGACCATAAATATCTACTTGCCAGTGATTTAGGTACAGACCAGATTCATGTATTTCCTGTTAGTGAGAATGTAACTGATGGTGTATCCCATTCCTTGCTGAATGAATCCGAAGAATTTAATATAAAAGTAGAATCAGGATCAGGACCACGCCACATTTGTTTCCATCCGAACCAAAAATTCGCTTATTTGATTAATGAAATCTCAGGAAAAGTTATAGCTTTCTCTTACGACAAAGGAAAATTAAACACCATACAATATATAGAAGCTGACACAGTGGGTGCCAAAGGTAGCGGAGATATTCACATTTCACCTGATGGAAAATTTCTGTATGCATCCAACCGCTTAAAAGCAGACGGTATCGCTATTTTCTCCATAAATCAGGAAGAAGGAACATTAACAAAGACAGGTTATCAGCTTACTGGTATCCATCCACGTAATTTTATTATCAGCCGGAACGGACGATACCTGTTGGTGGCCTGCAGAGACAGCAACTCCATACAAGTATTTGAAAGAGATTCCCAAACAGGGCTACTGAAAGACACAGGCAAAACAATAAAAACCAATAAGCCTGTATGCCTAAAGTTTACCTTTTAAACAGGAAACATTGTTTTTAATAAAATAAACTGCTGTTTCCAATACATACAATGAAAGCAGCAGTTTATTTTATCAAAAACAAAACGAATCTTTATACATAAGTTTCCAAGAACTTAACATGACCTTCCACAGTCACTTTCACCTCTTTTGTTGTGGCAGGGAAAAGGATAGATTCACCGGCTTGCAATTCCAATGAGTTACCATCCCCATCAGTTACCGTACATGTACCTTCCATGCAAATATAAATTACAAATGAATCAAGTTCACTATAATCTATCGTCATATTTTCAGTCAAATCATAAACAGAAGTAGTGAAATACGGACAGGTAACCAACTCGACAGATTCATTCTGTTTCGGAGTATAATGAGTACGATAATCCTCTTCTACAGAATAATCTATGGCATCTTTTGACAATTCTGTATGCAACTCACGAGTATTGCCATTTTTATCCTTACGATTGAAATCATAAATTCGATAAGTCACATTCGAGGTCTGCTGAATCTCAGCAATAAAGCATCCGGCTCCAATACTATGGATACGTCCTGCAGGCAAGAAAAACACATCACCCGGTTGTACGGCATAATCAGCCAATGCATCACAAATAGTATTATCAGCAATCATTGCAGCATATTCATCGGGAGTAATTTTTTTACTTAATCCCGAACGCAGATGTGCTTTCCCCCCGGCATTGTCAATAACATACCACATTTCGGTCTTGCCCATCGAATTATGACGCTTCTTTGCCAGTTCATCATCTGGATGCACTTGTATAGAGAGATCGTCACAAGCATCAATGAATTTGATCAACAAGGGAAAATTATCGCCAAAACGCTGATAATTACTTTCTCCTACCAAAGAACCTTTATATTCTTTTACCAACTGGCTCAAATTTTTGCCGGCTTCAGTTCCATTAGCAACAACAGACTCATCGCCTGGGACATTAGAAATTTCCCAACTTTCGCCAACCTGAGGCTGTTCAATATTCAGATGTTTGAACGGGATAATCTTTTCTCCACCCCAAATGGTGGATTTCAGAATGGGGTTAAATTTAAATGGATACATAGGTGTATTAATTAATAGTTTCTAGGTTTGGATACAAAAATAAGGGAATTCTATGACTTTACCGCATAGAATCCCCTAAAATTAACAGCTATGTGTGTATATTCAAAGGTGTATTAGTAGTCTGTATTATTAGGATCGAAATTAGTCCAGCCATCCAACCAATTATCATCTGTTCCAAACGCTCCGATATATTCTACTGTCTCAAAACCGCTGCTCAACAGTGCGTCATTAAATGAAGCGGCTGTCAACACAGGGCTATCTGCATCCGGCATATAATTAACACCGATATTACGCCCGTCCTTGAATTTCAACTCATTGACATCAGTCAATACTTTATTTCCTTTCTGAGTCTTGAAAAAAGTAGAAGAATAAGACTCTTGTCCAGCATCAATGATTTGCTTGTTCACGGCATCATAAAGCACATCATCATATACTTTGTTAGCATCAGAACCGACCACCGTCATACCTGCAAACCAAATATTCTCCAACTTTATGTTTCCTGCCTTCGCCATCTCAACTGTATTACCTTTCTCACCATCAATAATTAAACCGACAGGATACCCTACAGCTACTGAATTAAAGCAATTCAAACGACTGGAACGCCGGATCTGCATAGCAGACTGAAACTTGCCTAAAGCTGAACCATTATTAGGATTGAAGCTACCGCCCGTAATATAGCTCTCATTATTAACAAAGTTGGCATCACGCCCCAACGGTCCGATAAAAGTGACATTACTAAATACGGCTGTCGTATAGGGTTCTATCAATGAGGCGTCTCCACAATTATCCGACTCAAAACCATTAGACTGAGAAGTATCTGCGATTCTCGGATCACGGATTGAAAGACAATATTGGACCTTACCGGAGAAGCCATTATCTGTATCAAACTCATCGTCCCATCCATTATAAGCCACTAGATATTTACAATTTACATTACCTCCAAACCATTCGTAAGAGTCGTCATTGGAATATGAAACCTGTAAATGATCAATGGTAGTTCCACTACCTACAGATCCAAAAGTTATACCATTAATTTCCTTATCTTTTTGAAAAGGATAACCAGCAAATTCCACACGTACATATCTCAATATACCTGAATTGTCAGCATCATCATTTCCTCCATGTTTAGTACGTGGACCTCCTTCAATCTGCTGGTTCAACACTCCCTGATTATTCTTGGCATTACCACAAATAATCAATCCCCCCCAATCTCCCGGTTTACGCTGGCCTTTAGGCTGTTCAGAGGTAAAAACAATCGGAGCGTCTTTAGTACCCTCGGCTATTAGTTTGCCGCCCGGTTCTACAATCAAGGCAGCCTGTGTATCTTTATCCCCTTTGATAACAGTCCCCGGTTCGATGGTCAATACCGACCCAGTTCCCACATAAATCCATCCTTTCATCAGGTAAGTTCCTTTGGACAAAGTCTGTGTACCCTTAAAAATAAACTCCTGATCTCCATTTCCTATCACGGTACCTTTGGCATTCTCTGTTTTATCATCATCAAATAACAAGTGGTCACATGTTTTAATAGCCCCCTCAGCCCCCCATACATAAGGAGCTTCGGCATTTCCACCGTTGCCATTACCGTTTCCTGTACCAGTTTCCGGATCATCACTGCTACAAGCAACCATTCCCCCCAGCATTATTGCTGAGAATACGTAAATCATAAACTTGTCAGTTCTCATTTCCATTTGTTTATTGGTTAATAATGAAAGATTCATTCTATTTTAAAACGTATAGTTAATGTTCAAATTGAAATTACGCCCTGATTTGTATTGACGAGTAATTTGCTCCACTTTTCCATGTCTAGTTTCTTCAAATTGCTTGAAAGAAACTTTCTCCGCCAACAAATCGCGTACAGCAACCTTTATTTCCAGATTACCAATTTTTTTCGAAACACTTAAATCTACTGCATTACGGGGCATTTCATAAGAATCGGGTACTCTGACTTCATTGTCTGCGGTTCCCAAACTACGGCCTACACCAATAATACGTTTACCGATACGGTTATAAAGCAATGCAGCATTCCATCCGCTATCGGCATGTTGATAGAAGAAACCGGCATTAATCAAATATGGAGATTGACCTTGCATCGGACGGTCCTTCTCTTTGGCTCCCGGCTCAAATTTCACTTTACTTTTAATTAAAGCCCCGTTCAGACTAAGACTAAAATTACGCATACCTATAAAATCCAGATTTTTGCGTATATCCACTTCTACTCCATAATTATCCGCTCCTTTGGCATTGACATACGAATAGATAAGGTCTGTACCTCCGGATACAGTATAAGTCCATTCAATAGGATTCTTAAACCTTTTATAGAAAAGAGAAACAGAAATCAGCTCTCCACTGCTGGGATAAAACTCATAACCAAAATCTAAATTATCAATATAAGCAGGCTTTAAATTATAATTACCTTGTACATTGCTGGCAAGATCAAAATCATAATATACAGAAGAAGAAACCTCCCGAAATTCCGGACGATTCACAGTACGTCCATAAGATAAACGGAACTGATGCTTATCATTCAAACGATAAGCCGCATTTACAGACGGGAAAAAGTCATCATACGTGTAAAACACACTAGTGGGGCTTTCCTCGTTTTTCTGTGTATGGCTAACCAACTCCATTCTATTATATTCAAAACGAACTCCTGCGTATACATTCAATTTGCCCAACGGAAGATTACCCCCTACATAACCAGCACTCAAGAGATTATTGCCTTCGTAATTATTGCGCCAATCCACTTGTTCCAATAAATAAAGTCCATTCTCCCCATAATTCTTCTCTTGTAATAATTCATTAGGGACATTCATTACTTTATAAGCACCCGGCAAACCATTTTTCCAACTATAGATAAAAAAACGGGTATTATATTCACGAGCACGATGCTCCGTGTAAGCTCCAACCTTCAGGCTAGGAGTAAAAATCCCGAAAGAGAAATCGTGCTGATAATTGATGTTAGCCGACAAAATATGTTCATCCAATCGGGAAAACTCCCGATTAATCTCATTCAAGTTCTCTACTTCCAACTGATTGGTCTCCTCATTGAGTACGGTAGTATATCGACGGCGGTCCGGCATATTCCGATTGGCATAAGAATATCCAGCACTCCAATCCAACTTATCGGTATTACCCAATATATGCTTCCCCGTAAATTGACCATTATAAGTGGTACGACTCTGATAATAATATTCCGCACTCTCTTCATAATCACTTTGTGCATCTGTTCCCTTACGGTAAGTATAGCGGTCTTTCCCTAATTGATTAAAAATATTCTTAAACTCATAGCGACTGTTACCACTGGCAGGTATATAAGTAAAATTCAGCATAGTTCCTATACGAACACTATGATTATATTGGTCATCTATACTTTTACGTAAATAATTAGAACAATCGTGAGTCATATCATAAGCACCAAACAAATTGTTATCCATATCCAGATATGTCCTATAGCTATTGCTATAGTTCACTGTTCCTAATATAGCCAAAGTACGTCCGCTACTATCCACCCAGCGACGGCTGAAATTCATATTCAGGCTAAGATCTGCCAAGGGCCTACGATCTTTAACGGTCCAGTCATTATTTAACCCATTATTTAATAAATCATAGCCATTGTTCATCGGACTAAGCACAGCATTGATTCCACCTTTCAAGCTACGAAAGCCATTATCGAAACCTAGAAAATCTGTGCCACTTCCTTTATTATACAGAAACTTTTTAAAATGAGTCTGATCATTTAAACTAGTTCCAACCGAAATAGTAAACAGATTACTGCTAGGAACATCTTTGGTATTCACTAAAATAAAACCACCACTGAAATCAGCAGGATATTCCGGTGCAGGCGATTTCACTACCAACATATTATCCAACTGCGACGATGGAATAATATCGAAAGAGAAAGCACGCGCATCGGCTTCAGAACTAGGTACGGCACTATTATTAATCCACACATTATTATACCGTTGTGAAAGCCCACGTACCATAACGAATTTCTCCTCAATTATACTGATACCCGGTACACGGCGAATCACTTCCGAAGCATCTTTATCTTGCGTCTTGGTAATCTGCTGGGCAGAAACTCCCGTTTGCATAACCAAGCTAGTACGTTGTTGGGTAATAATAGCATTCTCCGTATTCTTTTTAGCATCCGCTACAACCACAACTTCTCCTAATTGTTGATTATCCTGTTCTAGTTCTACTTTTATTTCGAACATACCGTTTATTGTAACCTCAACAGTCTGTGTACAATAAGACACATAAGATATAATAAGCTTGTACGTTCCATTTCTTAATCCTGCAAGTTCGAAATTACCATCCACATCAGTAATAGTTCCTGTATTTGTACCACTTAACTGTACAGCAGCACCAATAAGTGGCTCTTTAGTCGCTTTATCTGTTACAGTTCCTCTCAAAGCAGCCGCCTGTACGGTCAATACCAACATCAAGAGAATTATCATAAGGCTAATGCCTTTCATCTGAGCTTTCATCATACTTTTACCTTGTTATTTTTCCGATGGCAAAGATCAGATAAAAGCATTACACGTATAATACATCTGCATGATACTCTTTTTGCGTATTTATTTCAATGACGTTTCATTGCATTTTGTTGAAAAAGCTCCTACCTTTACAAATAAATTGTAAAATAGAAAAAGAATATGAGAAGTTTTGCATCTGACAATAATTCAAGTGTACATCCCCGTATCATGGAAGCATTAATGAAGGCCAATAACGGACATGCACTTGGCTATGGAGATGATCCGTGGACAAAAGAAGCCGCCCACAAAGTGAAAGAACTATTTTCACGTCCATGTGAAGCACTGTTTGTTTTTAATGGCACAGGCAGTAATACTATGGCGCTGCAAATAATGACCCGTCCTTACCATATTATCTTCTGTGCCGACACAGCTCACATTGTTGTAGATGAATGTGGTGCCCCCAGTAAAGCCACTGGCTGTTTCATGCGCACAATTCCTACTCCGGATGGCAAACTGACTCCGGAATTACTAAAACCATTTATGGTTAACTTTGGCATAGAACACCATTCTCAGCCCGGAGCAATTTACCTAAGTCAATGTAGTGAATTGGGAACAATTTATAAACCAGAAGAAATATGCGCATTGACAGAATTTGCACATCGGCATGGACTGTTTGTGCATATGGATGGTGCCCGTATCTCTAATGCCGCGGCAGCATTGGGAATGAGTCTTGATGATATATCAGGAGCATGCGGAATTGACACATTGACTTTGGGAGGAACAAAGAACGGACTGATGGGAGCCGAATGTGTAGTGATTTTCAATCAGGATTTGATAAAGGAAGCACGTTATGCCAGAAAACAAGCCTGCCAATTGGCCAGCAAAATGCGTTATATCTCTTGCCAGTTCACAGCCTTCCTTGAAGATAACCTATGGTTAACATGCGCACAACATGCCAACGCAATGGCGCAACGCTTGTACAAGAAACTTTCCACAATGCCTGATATAAAATTTACCCAAACGGTGGAGAGCAACCAATTATTCTTCATCATGCCGCGTGAAAAAGAAGATAAGCTACAAGAATATTATCATTTCTACTTTTGGAACGAAACCATAGGAGAAATGAGACTTGTTACCTCTTTCGATACAACAGAAGAAGATGTCGACAAACTGATAGCTTGCATAAAGACTCTATAATCATCTCCCGGTTCTCTATCAGGGCAGGCCTTCAGACCTGCCTGTTCTATTTCCAGTCCCTATTCCAAGGCATAAGTACCCGGTGAGGGTTTCCGGACCTGCCCCTGCCGGAGAAAAGACATGGCGGAGCCTTCCGGAGAGTTCCGTGGGAAAGGTACCCACACCCACGGGGAAAAAACGGTAGAGGTCACATTTCACACGTGCGTATACAAAAAAAGCCTCCGGAACTTCTTCAAGTCCGGAGGCTTCAATCAAAACGGCGGCT
>ERZ827168.5475-NODE-5475-length-10540-cov-4.739151_pt1 | contig 10540 bp, 6 predicted proteins | sample MGYA00519868_ERZ827168 | MGnify/ENA primary metagenome ERZ827168 (study PRJEB31778, sample SAMEA3449271) | human gut metagenome | biome: human gut; feature: human-associated habitat; material: faeces | place: United Kingdom | collected 2010/2012 ...
GATGTTCTTCCGGCAGGGAGATGTGCACTATATAGGAGGCTCAGATGTTCTTCCGCCACCGCTTGAGCCGGAAGAAGAGGCTATGGTAATAGCTGATATGCAGGGAGAATATGCCGAACAGGCAAGATCTGTGCTTATAGAACATAATCTGAGACTTGTCGTATACATAGCAAAGAGATTTGACAATACAGGGATAGGAGTAGAGGATCTCATATCAATAGGCACGATAGGTCTCATAAAAGCAATACATTCGTACAATCCGGATAAAAGCATAAAGCTGGCAACATATGCGTCAAGATGTATCGAAAATGAGATACTGATGTATCTGCGGCGTAACAGTAAGACAAAAGCTGAAGTATCAATAGATGAGCCGCTTAATGTGGACTGGGATGGCAATGAACTGCTGCTGTCTGATATACTTGGAACGGATGAGGATGTTATTTATAAAGATATTGAGAATCAGGCAGAGCGTCTCATGCTTGGCAAGGCAATGGAAAAACTCTCCGACAGGGAACGTCTTATTGTTAATCTCAGATATGGACTTACATCTCCTGATGAAAGAGAGATGACACAGAAAGAAGTGGCGGATTATCTTGGAATATCACAGTCATATATATCAAGGCTTGAGAAAAAAATTATCAGGCGCCTTAAGAAGGAAATGGTCAAAATGCAATGATTTTATGAAAATGTTGTCAAAATGGGTTGCATTTTAAAATCACATGTGGTAAGATTCCATAAGGTAAAGACAAATGTGCGCCATAGAAAGACACTGAAAACGTAAGAGGAGAGCGTAACAAAGTCTTTAGAAAAAAGGGTTAAGGAGAAAATGTAATGAGTGACAAGTTAAGAGTAGGTATCCTTGGCGGTACAGGTATGGTAGGACAGAGATTTATAACACTGCTTGAGAATCATCCTTGGTTCGAGGTTGTTCTTATCGCAGCGAGCGGACGTTCAGCAGGAAAGCGTTATGAGGATGCTGTTGACGGACGCTGGAAGATGCAGACACCAATGCCTGAGTCAGTTAAGGATATGATTGTCTATGATATAAATGAAGTGGAGAAGGTTGCAGAGCAGGTTGATTTTGTATTCTGTGCGGTTAATATGCCTAAGGATGAAATCCGTGCTATAGAAGAGAAGTATGCCAAGGCAGAGGTGCCTGTAGTATCAAATAACAGTGCTAACCGCTGGACACCTGATGTGCCTATGGTAGTGCCTGAGATTAATCCTGAGCATCTTGCTGTAATTGAGTCACAGAAGAAGAGACTCGGAACAACAAGAGGATTCATTTGTGTTAAGCCTAACTGCTCAATCCAGAGTTATACTCCTGCAATTTTTGCACTTAAAGAATTCGGACCTAAGCTTGTTGTTGCAACAACATATCAGGCAATTTCAGGTGCAGGCAAGACATTTAAAGACTGGCCTGAAATGGAAGGCAATGTAATTCCATACATCGCAGGTGAAGAAGAGAAGAGTGAACAGGAACCATTAAGACTTATGGGTAAATTAGTTGACGGACATATTGAGAAAGCAGCTTTACCTGTTATTACAACACAGTGTTTAAGAGTACCTGTTTTAAACGGACATACAGCAGCAGTATTTGTTAATTTTGAAAAGAAACCAACTAAGGAAGAAATTCTTGACCGTTGGACTAACTTCAAGGGACTTCCACAGGAACTTAATCTTCCAAGTGCTCCTAAGCATTTTATCCAGTACCTTGAGGAAGACAACAGACCTCAGGTAGCTCTTGATGTTAATTATGAAAACGGATTTGGTGTTTCATTCGGACGTTTAAGAGAAGATGCTGTATTTGACTGGAAGTTTGTAGGACTTTCACACAATACAATCAGAGGTGCTGCCGGAGGAGCGGTATTAAGCGCAGAATTACTTGTAGCACAGAAGTATATCACAGCTAAATAAATTATAAAATAAAGAGCCTACTTGCTATAGTAGGCTCTTGTTTCTTCTATTTCTTTAGGAATAGGAATATTCTTTGTCTGAATTACCTTAATAAGGTTATCATATTTTCGTCTGTCATTTAACATATGACGCTCATAATAATCAATGCAGTCTGTAAATATCGGGTTGCTTCTCAGCACTTTGCGTATGTCCTTGTTAAATGGACAATATTTTGCAAGTATATTACGGGATATTTTATTGAGTTTACTTGCTCCCTTTGATTCGTAGTTAATCCATGTCTCGTAATCCTTCGCAAAGACTTCTGAATAATTGTTACGGCAGTTGATAAGGAGGGACTTTAATTTCTCTTTCTGCTGTTCTGATAAGTCTTTGTTTTTCTTATAGAAAAGCAGGTAATCGTAATATTCGGAGGTGAGGGACTTTTCAGTTGCCACATTCCAGTAGGAACCCTGTATTCTCCTGCATATTTCCCAACGGTATTTTCCCATGACATTAAGAAATATATTTTCGGGAATTGTGTTACAGAATATAGGAAATAACATTCTGGCGGAAGAATTTCTTTTTCTGCCATTGATTTCCTGCCACAGAACACCTCTGGAGCCAATACATGGTGTAAGGATAATCTCAGGGAGATATTCCTCATATACATATAACTGGCTTATGCCGAGTTCTTCATTGGTATATACGATAGAACGGTAAAACAAAGAAAAATCGATTTCCTTAATTTTGGTTATGATATCTGTGACACTATCTGCAGAAAGCATGGCATCAGGAATATTTTTCGCAATATTTTCTTTAATTACAACCGGTACGAATGTACTTACCCTGCCGTAGGTCATATAATTGGCTGATTTGAAAAGGTTGTCAATTTCAAAACGCAGTTTCATTTCGCAATTATTTAATGCAGATTCCTCGGACATATCTATGCTGTTATTCTTGATTTCCTGACGGATGAATTCTTCGTATGACTGGTCAAAGTTGTTGCGGCTTGGGTTCTTCTCCCCCGACATTACGAGCTTTAACCAACGGTACATTGTGAATATATTATCATTGTTAAACAGCGAATCGCCGGCTTTATATATTTTATAAAGAAGGACGGATACCTCCTCACCGGCAAGTTCCTCATCCATATATCCAAAATTTAAAAACATATATATATACGAAGGTATGGCATCATCATTAATGGATTTAATAAATACTTTATAGTATATGTCATAGAAAAATCCGGTTATCTGTTTTCTCAAGAGACGTATATTTTCATCACTTGATAATCTGTCGCTGCATATTTTGAAACGTCTGAAAGTGTCGGTTACAGAAGCTCTGGTATCATCGTCAATTTCAGAATAATCCAATATTTTATCCAATGAACCCTTGAGCTCATCAAGAATAAAAAGGTCGTCCTTCGTAAATGTCAGTGCGGGAACGGGACTTCTGGCTGCTGCATTCTGTTGTTTAGGAATGTAGTCGTTATTAATGCCTAGAAGTTCTGACATATCAAGACATATTTCATGGAGGAGATTTATAAATTCAGTATTTTCAATAATGATACCTGCTGAATTACTTATGTTCGCTCCGAAATATGCTTTCTTAATATCTTCCGGAATGGATGCTATTCCGTTATGCTTGTCAAGAACCCATTTGTTAAGCCTGCTGTCGGGCGTGAATGATGGATCTTTTCTTTTACATTTTATCATCATGGACAGATATAATTTGATAAGTTCCATTATAAAATGTTCATTAAGGATTACGATATCCGGTACCATATCAGGATATTCACGTAGTATTTTTTCAAGATCAGAGATTCCTGATACCGTGAACTTCCTTAAAATACAGTCACTTTTTGCAACATAATTATACAAACTTAAACCATATAAACTGCCTGATAACCCAAGAATACTTCCGGCAGATGTGCTTATTCTGCCGTAGCGGGAATAAATATCGGTCTCCCCACTAAGAATAAGATAAAGACATTTTATCTCATCATTGGTGTGGAGCAATACCTCTCCCTGTTTTAATTCAATTATATTATCTTCCATAAGAAACCTCTAAATGTATTATAATAAAATACTACATTGAGTTGGCAATATAGTCAAGAAATTCTACAATAAACCTATACGTAAAAAATAAAAATATGTTATAATGTCACATATTAAGTCGAAAAATACGGAGGTAACAATATTTTATGATAATCAGAGACAAGGACAATTTTTTACCATTAATAGCTAAGATGCTTACAGCCCTTAATTATGACAAAGTTGAGATGCATACAGGAAAACCTTATGATATAACGGCGGTAAAAGATGATAAAAAATACTGCTTTAAATGTCAGTATGATATAGACGCAGTCGGAACTGCAGCTATGAAGGAATTTGTGGATGGAACAAAAGACATGTCTCATGATGCCCGTGCATTTATAACCAATAGTTCTTTTATATCAGGGGCAAAGAAACTTGGTGATGAAGCCGGAGTGCTTTTGTGGGACCGGAATACTCTTGACAGAATGAGTATCGGAATTAAAGAAAACATTGTGGAAGATGTTCAGGAAGAAACTAAATCAGGAAAGGGTTTATTGACAGGAATTATCATAGCAGTAGTGGCAATTGCGGCTATTGCGGCATATTTTCTCATAATAAAATAAATGTATGAATATTTTAACTATAGAGAATCTGACACATTCTTATTCGGAAAGAAAATTGTTTGATGATACCTCATTTTCCCTTGAGGAAGGTGAAAAAGTAGGAATTATAGGTATTAACGGAACGGGAAAATCAACGCTTCTTAATATAATAGCAGGAAATATTGTACCTGATGAGGGCAAAGTTACCATAGCCAATAAAGTTATTATTGAAATGCTCTCACAACATCCGTCATTTGATGATAATGAGACAGTTATACATTATGTAATGACAGATGTACCAAAGGATGAGGATATGTTTGCGGTGGAGGCAGAGGCAAAGGCCATGCTTCATACTTTTGGACTAACGGATTATGATGAGCTGACCTGCCATATGTCAGGAGGACAGCGTAAAAAAATAGCATTAGTCAGAACTTTATTATCCGGTGCGGATATACTGATTCTTGACGAGCCTACCAACCATCTTGACAATGAGATGTCAACATGGCTTGAAAATTATCTTAAGGATTATAAAAAATCGGTAATTATGGTTACGCATGACAGATATTTTCTGGACAGCGTTTCTGACAGAATAGTGGAGTTGGATAAAGGAAAAATATACAGCTATAATACCAATTATTCGGGATTTCTTGAGCTTAAAGCCGAAAGAGAGGAAATGGCTGTTTCAACGGACAGCAAGAAAGCCAATCTTTTAAGAAACGAGCTTAAATGGGTAATGCGTGGAGCAAAGGCGAGAAGCACCAAGCAGAAAGCCAGACTCATGCGTTATGAGGAACTTAAAAACAGAAAACGTCCTGAACAGGATTCGGAAATAGAATTAAGTTCCATATCCACAAGGCTTGGAAGAACCACTGTGGAAATTAATAATCTTAGCAAAGCATACGGCGACAGGCATATTATTAATGATTTTAGTTATATTTTTCTTAAAAATGACCGCATAGGTATTGTAGGTCCTAACGGCTGTGGAAAGACAACTCTGTTAAAGCTTATTATGGGGATTGTTGAACCTGACGAAGGGGAAATAGTTATCGGCCAGACAGTAAAAATCGGATATTATGCACAGGAAATATCTACACGTAAGGAAGATGGGATAAGCTTTATGGACCCTGAAATCAGGGTGATTGATTATATCAAAAATACTGCAGAGTATGTTGAGACGCGGGATGGCTCACTTTCTGCATCCCAGATGCTTGACAAATTCCTTTTTCCTCCGAGAGAACAGTATTCCCTTATAAAAAAACTTTCAGGTGGTGAAAAAAGACGCCTGAATCTGTTAAGGGTTCTTATGGAGGCACCTAATGTATTGATTCTTGACGAGCCGACCAATGATCTTGACATAAAGACACTGACTATTCTTGAAGATTACCTGGATTCTTTTGACGGAATAGTAATAGCTGTCAGCCATGACAGATATTTTCTTGACAGAGTGGTACGAAGAATTTTTGCATTTGAAAATGGCAGGTTAAGACAGTATGAGGGCGGATACTCGGATTATGAGCTGGTTGCTGAATTTGACAAAGAACCTGTAAAAGCCGAGCCCGGGATACCGAAGAATACCGGAAAAAAAGTTAAGCAGGAAAAACTTAAATTTACTTATGCGGAACAAAAGGAATTTGAGCATATTGAAGATGATATCGGAAAAATAGAAGCACGGATTACGGAAATTGATAATCTTATGGTAAAAAATTCCAATGATTTCGTAAAACTCAATGAACTTGATTGTGAAAAAAATAAACTCAATGAAGAACTTGAATATAAAATGGAACGTTGGGAATATCTTACCGAACTGGATGAACAGATAAAGAACCGGTAAAAATAGGAGGGGCACCTCGGTTAAGAGGTGCCCGGATAGGAATGAAGAAAAAGGATATAGCCTTTTCTTTTGGTTTGGTACAATATGTATTGTAACGTGAAAATAAGTCTAAACTGTGAAATAAATATAAAAAACTTATAAACTAAATAAAAAAATTTTAAAATATTTTTTTGCTCCAATTCCCCCCAATCAGGGGGGAGAATGAAAAAAATGGGTGTGATAATATGGCATCATATGGAAAAAGAGGAAAAGGAGCAGAAAAATGAAATCAAAGATGAATGTATTAGGACGTGTGCTTAGTATGATTCTTGCTGTGGCACTTACAGTTACTACAGTATTTTCCGGATTTTCAAGAAAAACTCTTGCAGCAGAGAATAATGTAATAACTGTTGAAGAGGGAGAAAAGAATAGTGTAACATTTGGTTGGGGTAAATGGAAGGTTGAATCTAACAGCAATCCCAGGGTTGCAAAAGCAAGTATCTATACTAACATTATAGGAGAAAAAAAGCTTGTAGTCGAAGGATTGAAACGTGGCAGCACAACAGTTGTTGTAAATAATGGGAAAAAAACTAAAACGTATGTTGTTAAGGTTTTAAGAGCAAAGGGTATAAAAGCGAATCACCTTTACGTTCCTGTTAATAATCAGTTTGAACTGTACGATAATGGGAAATTGGTAGGAACAGTTAAGACGGACAAAAAAAGTTTTGATATGAATAAAATAACTGTTACCGCAGCGTATGGTGATGGAGAAAAAGTTAATATCAAAATTAACAGCAGAAAATTAATGAAGGGCAGTGACGCGATTTTATATGGTAATGACTTTTATACCGGTTCAAAAAATGATCCAATATATTATACGGTATCATATCCTGTAACATTCACAGTTAATGGCAAATCTGTCACAGCTATTTTTACTGATAAAATGACATTCTATGATAAGGAAAACAGCTGCCATTATGTATTAGATGATGGAGGCATTGCTTTTGAACTTGAAAACAAACAGAATGTCACAAGACATACCGTTAAGTTTGTAAATGGAACAGAAGTTATTGAAACAATCAGCGTTATTGATGGACAGAGTGCAAGGTACAATGGCGCTACACCTGTAAAAGCTGAAACTGAGTATGTTTCATATACTTTTAACGGATGGGTTGACGTAAATGATAATCCAGCAGATTTAACTAATGTTAAGTCAGATAAAACAGTATACGCGTCATTTACTGAGGAAGTAAAACAGTATACAGTTAAGTTTTTATATGAAAACGGAGAGGTGTTATCAGAACATAACTATTCATATAATGATACAATTACGGTGCCTGATGTACCTGAAAAGGCGGACAATGTTGAATTTGAATATACAGGGGCAGCATGGAGTCCTGAAGTAAGCACTGTATGTAAAGGCAATGCAGAGTATAAGGCAACATACGAAGCCGTAAAGAAAAAGTACAAAGTTATATATTCCGTAAACGGCAAAGAGACTGAAAAGATATTTGATGCTCTGGCATCGGCTGAAGATGTCAGAAGTGGGGCGCCGGAAACAGCTTCAGATTATGAAATTGATGGCAAAAGATATGAATTCAAAGGCTGGGATAAGGAATTTGAAAAAGTTACAAAAGATGTTGTGTATACAGCACTTTATGATGTAACGGATATTAGATATACGGTAAAATTCGTAAACAGTAATGGGGAAGTAATTTCAGAACAGAATTTAAAATATGGTGATAAGATTGTTAAACCGGGCAACCCAAAGTATCCCGGAAACAAAGATATTTATGAGCATACGTTTGCAGGCTGGGATAAGGAAGTAAGCGATGTATGTACAGGAGATGCAACATATAAAGCAGTATTTGATAAATCAATTAAGATTGCATTCTATAAATACAATATCGAAGCATCGTCAAGAAAAGATTTGTTTGATTACGAATACATTAAAGAACGTGAGCCAAAGTATTTTACAAAGCTTGGTTCAACAATTACTGTAACAAATGATTTTACCGGATATGAAAATATAATATCAATGCTTGAAGAAGCTTATATAAAAGGTGAATCAGATACTATTTACGGTAATAATAATGAAGAATTTGTAAAGTCTTTTGTAAGTCTTACAGCAGAAAAAGCAGGAGTTAAAGAAGATGCGGTTGATTGCTGGTATGTTCTTAAACGTGAAGTAGACGGCTGGCATGTAGACGGGGGAAATTTAAAGGATTATACGGTTAAGTTTGTAGATTATGATGACAGCATTATTTCAGAAAGAATATATAATGCCAATGAGAAGATTGTAATTCCTTCTAATCCGGTCAGGGAAAGTGATGAGACTTATAATTACACATTTGCGGGCTGGGATAAAGAAATCTCAACAGAAGCTGTAAGCGATGTTGTATATAAAGCGGTATATGAACCATCATATATTGACTATACAGTAAGATTCCTTAATGAAGACGGAAGTGTAATAACAGAAGCAACCTATCATTACGGAGAAGATGTAGTGGTACCGGCCGATCCTGTAAAGGCAGCAGATGAGACATATAATTACACATTTGCAGGCTGGGATAAAGAAGTAACATCAGTAAAAGGAAATGTAGATTATACCGCAGTATATACAGATGAATACAATAAGTATATCGTAAGATTCCTTGATGAAGATGGAACAGTAATTTTGAATGCCGTATATCATTATGGAGAAGATGTAGTGATACCGGCTAATCCTGCAAAGGAAGCAGATGAGAAATACACATACACATTTGCAGGCTGGGATAAAGAAGTAACATCAGTAAAGGGGAATGTTGATTATACCGCAGTATATACAGATGAATACAATAAGTATATTGTAAGATTCCTTGATGAAGATGGAACAGTAATTTTGAAAACAACCTATCATTACGGAGAAGATGTAGCAGTACCGGCTAATCCTGCAAAGGCAGCAGGTGAGACATACACATACACATTTGCGGGCTGGGATAAAGAAGTAACATCAGTAAAAGGGAATGTTGATTATACTGCAACATATACAGAAAGATTAAACAGAATTCCGGAGGTGGAAGGTGATGAGGATATAGTTCCTGAAATCAACCCTGGTAATAAAGCAACAGATGATAATAAGCCATCTGTAAGACCTGTAAGAAAACCGGAAGTAGAAGCTGATGAAGACGTAGCAACAGGTGATGGCAATATGACACTTTATATTGCAATTCTTGGACTTAGTGCAGCAACTCTTGCAGTAATAATGGGCAGAAAAAAAGAACAGGATATTTAGTCGATTTGATCGTAAGGATATATATGTTACAATATACGGGGGAATATCCCCCGTAGAAAAAAATGACTGCAAAACAGTCTTGAAAAAAAGACCATATGTAACGGTTTGATACATATGGTCTTTTTGTATTGTAAGTTCTGGTATGACTAACTTTCAAGATATTCTATTCTTGATTTGTAATATTCTATTTTCTGTATATCCTTTTTGGTGGGATGTGGAATTCTTGATATATCCGAATTGTGCTTTAAATCGGCAAGCTTGACTTCTCTTGCGATGGGATTTGTTTTTATTTTTTCATAATAGAGATCTTCGTCATAATCAGGACCTTTTTTCTTTGTTACAAGGTCAAGTGCCATAAGAATATCTTCGTTAAAGCCATATTCTCTGAGTGCATCAAGAGTTACATCAGTGTCCTCCACTACATCATGAAGCATCCCTACAATCCTGGATTCAGGAGAAGTACAGTGTGCAGATACAAAACGGGGATGATTGATATAAGGATGCCCGCCCTTATCTAACTGACTTTTATGAGCATTAACGGCGATTGTTTCAGCTAATGCCAGCATTTTTTCGTAATAAGCTTCCATAATATCCTTTCAACAAAAAAGACCCATGTATGTACATGAGCCAAAAATTATCAGTGCAGTCGATGGGACTTGAACCCACACCCGGAAACCCGGACATGAACCTGAATCATGCGCGTATGCCAATTCCGCCACGACTGCAAACAACTATATTATTTTAGCATTGCTTAATTTTAATGTCAATCTTTTTGGGAAAAATAAATTTTAAAAAATACTTGCAATTATATTCCTGATATGATAATATACAATACGTCGCTGGTAATTGGCGACACATTTAAGCAGACGTGGCGGAATTGGCATACGCGCTAGACTAAGGATCTAGTCCATATTGCTTGGGT